>OBEQ010431483.1_pt1 | contig 10375 bp, 11 predicted proteins | sample 1670901 | NCBI WGS metagenome assembly OBEQ01 (sample SAMEA104232315, study PRJEB22302) | groundwater metagenome | biome: forest; feature: aquifer; material: groundwater | place: USA | collected 2011-08-07 | depth 5.4 m | reverse complement strand
GTAGCTCAGCGGTAGAGCGCCTGCCTTGTAAGCAGGGGGTCGTGAGTTCGAATCTCACCGGCGGCTCCAAACTTGTTCCTTATTTTTTTGGGTCACTGTAGCTCAGATGGATAGAGCGGCAGTTTTCTAAACTGCGGGTCGCGAGTTCAAGTCTCGCCAGTGACTCCAATCCCGTGTCGTACCCGTGCCGGAGTAGCCCAATCGGCAGAGGCGGTGGACTTAAAATCTGCTCAGTGAGGGTTCGAGTCCCTCCTCCTGCACCATTCCCCTCTCACGAGGGGTCTGTTTTTTATAAAAAGAAATTCTGATTTTTCATCAGAATTTGCCTCGCACTGCAAAGCTTCAGCGAAGCAGTGGAGTGGGTGGAGGGATTTGAACCGCTCCTATCAGGGGTTGCGGCCCCTGCACCTAGCACACTCAGTCACACCCACAGAAATAGTGTATAGTTTTTAGTGACTAGTGGCTAGTGTAGGATTTTTTTAAATTCATTTTCATCAAGAATTTTAATGCCAAGTTTCTGTGCCTTGTCATATTTGGAGCCGGGGTCAGAACCGGCTACGACATAGTCGGTTTCTTTAGAGACGGAGCTGGAAACATCACCGCCAAGTTCGCGGATTTTTTCTTTGGCTTGATCGCGACTCATCGATTCCATACTCCCCGTCAGTACGAAGGTTTTACCGGCAAGTTTGGATGACTGCTTCGATATTTTTTCTTCAAGCACTTGCACTCCTGCCTTCTTGAATTTCTCTAAAAGTTTTTGATTATACGGACGCTTAAACCACGCGAAAAGACTTTCAGCCACTACTGGTCCGACATCCGGCACATTTTGAAAATCTTCAAGCGTCGCCTTGGTCAGGTGATCGAGCTTCTTAAACCGTTTAGCTAGTGCGACTGCAGTTTCTTCACCTACATGTTCGATGCCCAATGCATAAATAAATTTAGCTAACATGACACCTTTCTTTGACTGAATTGCATCAATCGCATTTTGAGCTGACTTTTCAGCAAAACGCTCGAGATTAAACAGGTCTTCTTTCTTAAGCGTAAACAAATCGGCCGCATCGCGAATTAATCCTACATCCATAAGTTGATCTAAAATCTTAGGACCGACACCGTCAATATTAAAGGCTTTTCGAGAAACAAAGTGATACGTACCTCCGCGCTGAATCGCGGGACATTCTTTATTCGCGCACTTAACAGCTACCTCACCCGAAGCTTGTCGAACAGGCTGTCCGCAGACAGGACATTTCTTAGGCATCTTAAATACTTTCTCCTTACCCGTCCGCAATTCTACCAGCACTTTGATGATATCCGGAATCACATCACCCGCACGGCCAACAATTACCGTATCCCCTATCTTCACTCCTAGTCGTTGTATTTCATCCAGGTTATGAAGAGTCGCTCGTGATACCGTCGTCCCGCCAATCGAAACTGGCTTCAAAACTGCCACTGGAGTTAGCACACCCGTCCGACCAACTTGGACAATAATATTTTCGACAATCGTCTGAGCTTGGCGCGCTGAAAATTTAAATGCGATCGCGCCACGCGGAGACTTACCCACGATACCTGCCCGTCGATAAAGCCAAATGTCATTTACAGAAATAACTGTCCCGTCAAACTCGTAGTTAAGTTTATCGCGTTTTTGCCTCCACTTACTGTAGAAGTCTAATACACCTTCAAGGTTCTTAGCGATTCCCCCGTATGGGTTAACCGGTAAACCCCATTTCCGTAACTGTTCCAACTCTTGGATGTGTGTTTTAAAATCAGCACCATAAGATCCAGTAGCATCCACACACGACCAAGCGTAGAAAGAAAGCTTCCTCGAAGCTGTAATTTTTGGATTCAACTGGCGGACCGCCCCAGCAGCTAGGTTTCTCGGATTGGCATACGTTTTCTCGCCATTACGCTCAAGCTCACGGTTAATTCTTTTAAATTCAGTCTTGCTCAAAAACACTTCGCCTCTTATAAAAATTGGGCCTTTTGAAGAATTTCGAGCGTATTCTTGTAATGCCAGTGGAATTGCGTCTATTGTACGTATATTTTGAGTTACATCTTCCCCCACCGTCCCATCTCCTCTCGTTGAAGCTTGCACTAAAGAACCTTCTACATACTGAAGTTCTATAGCCAGGCCGTCCATTTTTAAATCACAATAAAAATCCTTTTTATATATGTATCCGACATCTGTCAGAAAGTGGTTGTCTAAGCGGTTTTTCCAATCTCTCAAGTCATCCTCTGAAAAAGCATCATTCAGTGAAATCATCCGGCCGGGGTGAGTGATCTTGGCAAATCCCTCCAGCGCCTTGCCCGCCACACGTTGCGTTGGTGAGTCGGGTGTAATCAGATCGGGATGCGCTTGCTCCAAATCAAAAAGCTCTTTTTTTAAAGAGTCGAGCGCCTCGTCAGATATCTCCTGCTGATCCAAAACGTGATACAAATAGCGGTGATGGTTGATCACCGCTTTCAGTTTCTCAATACGTTGTTTAGCCTCTGATCGATTCATGCACACCCAGTATAAAACCTTGTCCGTAAAATACAACCCTACATTTACTGCTGGCTTATTTCGAAAGCTCGACTAATGCCCTTATAATATCCAGTCGATCTGATATTAAAAGCCCTTTCCCCCGTAGCCCCGCCCATCGGACGACAGTCGTTCGTATTATAAACTGGCGATGCCGAAAGACTCGCAATACTGAAGACGGCGCCGTTAGCTAGAATTGTCCCATAATTAGGTGGCGATCCCACAGGTGTCGTTCGAGGTAGGATAGCAGCTGGTTGCTGTCGGGCTTCATACAGACAAAGTTCGACTGCCGTATCGGCGGCATAAATTGAAACAGCCGAGTTTGAAGCATCCTGTATGGACTTTAACTTCGGTACAAAAATATTAATCAGCCCCATGCTTATACTCAACACCACAATGAGCATAATCAGTGCAAATATAATGACCGATCCTTGTTGTTCCCTATAATATGCCATATTAATTCTGGTACTCTGTTGTTATATCTCTTGAAGTTACGGCTGTTTCCAAATCAAAAACAATTGTATTTTGCGGCTGATCGGTCTTATTTTGCATCTGCATCAGCATACCGATGCGAACTTGGTGATCATCATTAACTCCCGAACCGCTAATGCAGAAATTAAATCGATTGACCTGCACGTCGCTAGAATTTAAGTCTGAAGTTCCGGTCACATCAGTTCGAATAATTTTTTTATTGATTGCATCATACGTATACGAAACATTGCCATTCACCGGATGAGTCATGAACAGCACCGTGGCGGTGCATCCCAGTGAATCTTGGTTTTCAATTCGGCTGACACGGATTTCTCGAGCCATCAACTCAAACATAAACATCGTATTCTCTTGAACCTTTTGGGCGCCGAATCCCCGGCGCTGAAGATTGAGTATCTGAACAAACGTAAGACCAACTCCCATCATCACGATCGAAAAAATAAAGATTGCCACCGTCATCTCCACGATAGTGAATCCTGATTCTTGTCGCCCCGGAAATAGTTTTGATAGAAATTTTTTGAACATAATTAGCGCCAGTTAAAAAGACGCGATTCGATTACCAAACTTTTGGCACGACCACGTTCAGCCCAGGTTACGGTGCTTTGTATCTCGATTTGCGAAGCTGAAATATTTGTAATAGTGATTTTGCGCTTAAAAAGCGTCGTAGTTCCAGCTAGGTAGTTATAGCGTCCCGTGGCATCTATTTTTAGAAATGCATTTGCATCGGGCGTTAAGGAGGTATCATCCCACTCAACCTGATATACGCCGTCGGCCAAACCGGCGTTAAAGGCTAGCCCAGAAAACCAATTGGCATCACGTATAGCCCGCACAATCTCAACGCCTTCTTGAGACAAGAAAGATGCAACCAAGTTGTCGCGAATTGAAGTACCGATATTTAAGGCAAGATTAGAGAGATATATCGCAGGCGTAATCGCCACCGTTAAAATAACGATGGTTACAAGGACTTCAACAAGCGTGCTGCCACGTTGAGATATCCTTCTATTGGATTTCGATTCTTCCTGATGTATATACATTGATTGTTTTACATTGAACCCCCGGACACACCGCCCCTAACTCACGAATGACTATCGATAACGGCGGTCGACTTAGCGAAGAGCAGGCTGAATCACAGGAAACCCCTGTCCAACAAGCCGAGTCGCAGGTGTACGTCTTAGGATCAGGTGGCTCAAAAAATACATCCCAAAATGCGGCTCCAAATTCTGCCTTTGGATTTGTAATCTTGATCGTTTCAATAGCGATATCTCCGCCTCCAAATTTCCGATCGGTAGTCTTACAGTTCACGCTTTGTGCATTCGCCCCGGCATAAATCTGGAGTGTTTGAGAGTTCAGGTAGTGTATGCCATATCCGCACCGGAGTGTCCCCCAGTCTGCAGGTGGAAGAGATGGGTCGCTCGGAAATGTCTTAGCTGAAACAGCATAGGTTTGGGCTTTCCGGATATTGGCTATGATGCCATTGGCTTCTTGTGTCAAATCCACGCGAGATCGTGAAAATGTACCCGCCACATATACCATCATAACAGCGCTGATAGCCAAGACAATCAACATCTCAATAAGCGTAAATCCCGCTTGAAGTCCGCCCCCGCTTTTGGCGGTCAGCGGCAGACGCCATCGGCGTCTTACTTCGAACGGGATAAATCCCGCTCGGGAACGGTGTGACTTTTGAGAGTCGAGACGAGAAAAATATGTAGAGCTCATTGCGATCGCGTCGGCATAACCTTCACGACAATTGAGTCATGCGATTTCACCGGCACGCTATTGATCTCTTCAGGATTGAGTCGTTGATCGTTTAAGAAAAGCGCATACCGGTCAGCGATGGTAGCTGTCGATAGTCCCGCCAGGTCAAGGATGTGAGTTTTGTTGTCTTCAATGGCAAAGTGGAACTTAAAATTACCTGCCAATGAAGCGGCGTTGAGGGCATCAAGCACCGTCATTCCCTCAATTACTTCTCCGGTAAAGGTCCGATGTTGGCTCCCAATGTATAGAGTCAGTGAGGCGACCTCGCCCTGGTTATACCTATCAATAGCCAAGAGACTAAAGATAAAAGCAATACCGAGTACCCCCTGCAGTATGTGTCGCACATCCGATCCATGCGAAGGCTTCTTACGATGTCTTGTCGCAGCAAGCGTAATATCAACTACGCCAGGGCCCTGGCTTTCATCAGTAGTACTAGGGGAAAAAGATTCTAAAAAAGATAAGGTCATTATAAAAAAGAATAGCACTTATAGCGGTAACCGCCATAAACGAACCGAACGGGAGGGCAGTTTTTGGTGTCGCTTTGCCCAAAATGATAAGCGCTAGCCCGAAAAGCGCGGCGATCCAGACTGCGCTAACTGTCACTATTACTGCAACCGGATAGCCAAAAAATAACCCGATGAGTAATGCTAGCTTGACGTCGCCAAAGCCCATCCATCGCCCACCCGAAGCTACATATAGTATATCAAAAGATCCTGCCAACAGTAAACCGGTCAACAGTGCATTAATCAACATGCCTGAATTGAAAAAAATCATACCTACCACCGAAAGGGTGATCAAAGGGAAAATAATTTTATCGGGTAAAATAAAATATTTCAAATCAAATAAAAAAAGTGCCCAAAAGCCCATCATCCCAACAAGAGATATCAGCTGCTGCCAGGTGTAGCCTCCTGGGTACTGATAGACAAACAAAGCGGCCAAACACCCGGTCCCCACCTCAACCAAGGGGTATTGCCAAGAAATCGCCTGTTGGCAATACCGACATTTCCCACCCAACATAAAAAAACTCACCAAGGGCACCAAGTCATACCACGCCAAGATATGCCCGCAGTGCGGGCATTCAGAACGACCAGTGATAATCCCCTCTTTGCGATCCAGTCGAAGTACGACTACGTTGATAAAACTCCCCAATACCAGTCCGTAGAGTCCGGCAATAAGTATATCCATGCGGTCTATAATAACATAAAATCCCCCCGCCAGCTGGCGGGGGGATTTTATGTACGAAGCGAGCTTATTTCTGGCCAGTGTCGTAGATGCAATCAGCTGTAGCGTAGGTTTGGGCAACCGCGGCGGCAGAAACACATGTTTCGGTGCCACCATTGACCGTACCGCCACCGGCTGGGAATGACCAGGCAGCAGCCTGACAAGGGGCAGCACCGGCTGATGAACAAATATCAGAGTCAGCATTGAAGGCATTAGAGTTGTTCTGTTCAAGTTCACTCCAGAGGTGATACTGTGTGTGGTTGCCAGCGGCCGGGAAAAATGCGTATCCGTAGGTGATACCAATAAGTGGATCTTTCGGAACTGTTGGAGCGGCTAGATATTTACCGATTTCTACAGTAGTGATATTAGGCGGATAGCTACCGCTGTTGTCATCAAAATACAACTCTACAGCAGTACGCAACTGACTGACATCGGCAACACGCTTAGCATCACGAGCCTTACCACGAGCAACACCCAACTGAAGCAATACCAGGGTCGCTAAAACACCAATGATGGCGATAACGACGAGCAATTCCACGAGGGTGAAGCCCTTGGAAAAGCCGGCTTTCTTACTATGTTTGTACGATAGAATCGACACTTGCGTGAGTAACTAGTATCTCGTATCTCGTATTTATAAAAAATAAAAACAAGAAACGCAACACGAGTACTTATTTAGAGATTTTAATTATTTTCAAGACTGAACCTATTATACACCGGACTTCCAGGAGTCTCCACTAAAGATATCAACATGCCCATTTCTATCGTCAAATTAAACGGCTAAAACGGCATTTTTTCCCGTTTTAGCCGTTCTTTTTATTAAGACCCCTTTTTCTCCCTTTAAAGAGCCTCATAGATCTGCTAAATGTTCTTTGAGGAGATCCCCCAGCACAATCGCTAAATCCTCCGCTTTCTCGGCCAGTTTAGCATCCGGTGCATAGGTAGAAAGAGCCGCTCGGCCTTCTTTGGTCACACCAACGCCGATCGCCACCACACCTGCATCTCGCAAACTTTTCAGAACTGTCCGCACCTTATCTGGTCCATGGCTCTCGCCATCCGTGAATACAATGACGATCTTCTTAAGCTCTCCGTCAGCTATTTTGCGTCTAGACTCTTCGTCCAATAGCCCATTGATCGCTTCCAAAGAAACAAAATCAGTCGTCCGTTGTCCCGGCGCCGAAGATAGCGTAGTCGCTACATCAATCCTCTCTTTCTCGCCCAACTCTTTGGACATCTTCTTCAACGGTATTGCATCTTGGCCAGTTGCTTGGAAAGAGTATATCTCCGAGCGTATTTCCAGAGGCTTATCCATATTGATCCGCTCCTCCTCGGCTTGATCCGCGAACTCCTTAAGGGCCTCCATAATCAAAACTGCCGCCTTCCTCTGCTCAATCATCTTATTAGGTGAAGGCTGCACCATACTGCCAGAACGATCGCATACCAGCGTTATTTCAACTTCGCCAAATTTTTTACCTCTTCGCTCTTGTATTTCAGTCGTTTCCCAGACGCGGGGTTCAAGATTGCCCTTCTGGACTTGCGTAAAAAGTTCAGTCGGATCAACTAACTCATCTCCCTCTTCAACCGGATATCGTGGTGCATGAGTCGGCTTGAGTCTTCGGGCAATAATTCGGTTAATCAAATTCCGCAGTTCTTCAATCACACTCTCATTGGTTTCTACATTCACCACACTATCAAGCGACTGGACGATATCTCGATACCGTCGTAGGTCCGCAACATCCACCCCGATTTTTTCCGCATACTCTTTATCCGCGCGATCAAGAGGACTTTCGCCATGCCCTTCTTTCCATGCTTTAAATGCTTTCTCTATATCTTTCACTGATACCGCATGTGGCATTTTCTTTTGAGCCTCGCCATATGCATCTGCAAAAGCCTCATTGGGATCAACCTCGTCGCCCTCTCCTTCTCCAGACGAAGTCTGCCCTGTATTCTCCCCGGGCTTATTAACCTTTCCTTTATTTTTCTTAGCACCTTTATCTCCCCTAGAACCCTGCCCATCGCCATCTTTGTCACCATCTTTTTTTCCTTCTTTCTTGTCCTTTAAATCCTGCTCCATCAGTTCTTTAACCATCGGCCAGATGTATTTGTTTTGCAGTTTCAACCGATCAGACATCGACAAATCTGGCCGGGTCATAACTTCCAATAACTCCTCGCCTTTTTTATTCTTTATTGCGTGCAACTCATCTAGTTTAACCCGTACTTCCGTCGAGACCGCGCATGATTCATCTGCAACTCGACTCTCCCGTAATAACGCTTGATTAAACTGAACATGCCGTGGCACTGGCGAAGCCTCACCAGTGTGCGGATGCGTCTGCGTTGTCATATCCGTTTCCTTAAACAAATCCTGCTTATACAATTCTTGTTCAACATGCTCAAACCCCTCATGAGTCCGTGCGATAGCGGTTCGGTTTTCTCGAATGTCACCCACGCAGTTATCCATCAAGGAATACGCCTTCGACTTTTTAATTTGATCCAGATACCGTTCGAACTTTCTTGCCCCTCCCGGCTCATTGAGGAGTTGCATCCGCTCTTCCAGGTGTCCCAGCTCATGAAGCACAGCAAAAGAGGTTTTCTCATCCGATAGGTCATGGCCGTGATCTTTATAAAACCTTCCATTAACATACATCGTACCCTTCTCTAGATCAGTCGCGAATGTATCCAGCCCCTCCGGCGCCGGTTCGACTTGTATACGTCCTCTGGCGTAATGTTCAAAATAATCACGATTCCGTTCAATAAAATCAACCGCTTTTTGATGGTCGCTTTCCGGTCGTTTCGGATCTTGCTTGGGTTCGCCCGAGTTGGGTACCTCTTTATTCATAATCCCATACTACCATCTATGATTTTCTTTTGCCAGAATACCGTGCTGGAGTATTTTTGCATTACCATGGCTAAGCATGCCTAGATACGATGCTTGTGTTGCATGAGAATATTTTCTGCTTAAACGGGCGTGCATTCGCCTTTTGGTTACCGTCCTCAAAACTCGATGATCAGGAAAATGGACCCAGCCAAGGAAATCCACACCCGACGCAATGGTTTTAATAGAGACTTTGTTCGGGTGAAGTTGGCAGTCAAGCCGCTCATCAAGAAAAACGGCTACTCGCTCAACCAGCTCCATCAGCCAGCCTTTGTCACGCGAAATAAAAACAAAATCATCAGCGTAGCGAAGATAGAGCCTTGCTCCAAGCACTCTTTTTACATGCTGGTCGAGTGTATCTAAATATATATTGATAAATAGTTGACTGGTAAGATTGCCTAACGGGATGCCCTTGCCATGAATGCCACTCGAAAAACTATCGATAACCGAATCAATCACAGCCAGTATCATGGGGCATTCAATCTGTTGTCGCAAGAGTTCCTTTAAAATTATATGGCTAACCGAGGCAAAGCATTTCTTAATATCGCACGAAAGCGCCCACACCGTATGCGTATTATTCCTGCCTTCCCTACGCACGCATATAGCAAGCTTTCTCAAAGCACGATGAGTCCCCTTCTCTACTCGGCAGGAATAAGAATCACTGATAAAATAGCGGTCAAAATAGGGATAGAGAGCCCGATAAATTGCATGATGCACCACCCGATCGCGCACTGAAGCTTTGTGTATATCGCGCGGTTTTGGATCTGACACTCTAAAATATGTATATCCTCCATGATGATAGCGTCCCCGCATAAGATCATCATGGAGTACAGACAGATTATGTATTACATTACTTGCGAAATCAGCCACATCGACCTTACCGCGTTTTCCAACCACAAACTCTTGCCAACTCCGCAGCAGGCTGGCAAAAGAAAACATTTCCTCAAAAGACGGCATTGATCCTGGCGTTATCTGTATTATACTGGATAGACCATGCCAAATAACACCCCCCCCCCGCAAGCTTTCGTCTATCGCTTCTAAGATCATTAGCGCCTACGCTTTTTGGCATACCATTACTCGCTATATCCCGAAGATGCGTCGTTATTCTCTTGGCGTCCGCATCGATGGACTATTGGCTGAAATTATTGAATTAGTGGCAACTGCCCAATTCTCTCCAAAAGAAGATCAGGCCACGATACTTACAAAAGCAATTACCCGAAATGACGTTCTAAAAACTCTCCTCTATGTCTTACTTGAGCTACAAGGCATTGAAGAAATTCATTTCATCGAAATGGCTCAACGTATCGAAGAGATCGGCCGGGTACTCTATGGTTGGAAAAACCACGCCCAGGCAGAAACTCTACAAAACCGCTCCGATGTTCATGCGGGCACATCGGAGCGGAAACAAGAAAGAGTAGCGAGCAGGACAACGCGGTAGTTCGAGTTCCAGTCATTGTCGAGCCAATTCGCATTCCGCTTGAACTTGGAACCGTTCCAGTTCGTATACGGCACATTCCAGTTGCCGT
>OBEQ011041429.1_pt1 | contig 10376 bp, 5 predicted proteins | sample 1670901 | NCBI WGS metagenome assembly OBEQ01 (sample SAMEA104232315, study PRJEB22302) | groundwater metagenome | biome: forest; feature: aquifer; material: groundwater | place: USA | collected 2011-08-07 | depth 5.4 m | reverse complement strand
CCGGTGGCGAACCACAGCGAGCCGGCGCCGACGGCGAGCGGGAAGGGCGTCAGGCCCGCGCGCTCCGCGCTGGCGTCGGTGGCGCGCACGAGCGCCGTCGCCTCGTCGAAGCGCGCCGCGCGCACCAGCAGCTGGCAATGGGTGTCATCGATGTCCATGTGCAGCCACGACGTGGCTGCGCCCGCGCGCACCAGCGCGGCGCGCGCCGCCTGGCAGTGTTCCAGCACCGTGGCCTCGGGCGCCGCCTCGTCGAGCGCGCGCCGCGCCGTGCGCGCGAGCAGTCGGCCCTCGGCCGCGGCGAAGTCGCACGCGCGTGCCGCCTCGAGCGCCGCGCTCAGGTGCCTGCGCTCCGCCCCGGCGTCGAGCGCGCCGAGGGCGGCGCGGGCGCGGGCTTCTTCCGCCAGGCACATCGTGACCGGCTCCTCGGCCCCGCGCAGATCCGCCGCCGCGTGCTCCGCGACCCGCCTCAGCACCGCCGCGTCGGCCGCAATCGCCACCGCCGCCACCTGCGCCACCCTCGCCAGCGCCAGCAGGTCTGGATCGAGCCCACTCGCGAGCAACGCGCGCGCCCGCTCCGCATGCGCATTCACCTTGCCCAGATCAAAGAGCGTCTCGTCCTGCGCCCCGAAGATCAGCGCCGCCACCACATGCGCCCTCGCCGCCACCCCCGGCGCCGCCCTCTCGATCTCTGCGAGGACCGGCAGCAACGTCACGAACGCCCCGCGCGCATCCAGCCTCCCGATCACCCGCGCCTGTGCCATGCCCACCGTCGCCGCCCCGCGCGCCGCCCCCGCCGCCCGCGCCATGCACCCCAAAAACGCATCCTCCGCCCTCTGCCACCTGCCCCTCCCCAGATCCGCAAACGCCTCCCCCAGCCCCGCCTCCTCAGGGGACGGTGTTGCCAAATTAACTTTCGGGCCGAAGGTGCCGATTCCTTTGCCACTCCCGAGTGCAGGTGTTCCCCAGGTCGACTTCGGCTCACGAGAATTCGCGGGGTTGGCGCCGAAAGTTAATTTGGCAACACCGTCCCCTTGGAAGGCTTGGAGGGCGGCCAGTTGGCGGCCGCGGGGGCGGCGGGATTCGCGCGCGGACACGGGGAGCTCCCAGCGGTAGACGGTGAGAGGGCTGACCCCGAGGTGCTGGGCGAAGGCGGCGCGGGTGAGGGACCCACGGAGCTTTCGGATGTCTTCCGGGCTCATCCGGGGTGTTCCGAAGGGGACATTTGGATGCAGGAAGAGTCGTTCGGATGATTTCCGAAGTCAACGGAGATGCTGAATATCAACCGGATTCCGGAAGGAACTGCTGGCACTGCGCTCGCAAGGAAGGACGGGCGTGGAGAAGAATCGGATGCGTACTCGATACAGGAATCTAGGCGTTGTCGCGCTTGCTGCACTTTCGCTGGCCGCATGCCGCCCGGCGGAGGCGACCGCGGCGCGCAAGCCGGTCCCGGTGAAGGTCAGGAAGGTCGAGAAGGTCGCGCCCGGGCGGGACGCGCGCTACTCGGGGTCGCTCGAGCCCGCGGCAAGGGTCGAAGTCGCGTTTCGCGTCGGAGGTTATGTGGAAGCGCTCGGCACCATCGGTACCGGTACCAGCGCGCGCACGATCGAGAAGGGCGACGAGGTCAAGAAGGGCACCGTCCTGGCGCGCGTGCGCAGCGCGGACTACGCACAGAAGGTGGCCACGGCGCGCGCGGCCGTGGGCGAGGCGAGCGCGGGGCTGAAGCTGGCGCAGCAGGAGCTCGAGCGCGCCAAGCACCTGCTCGAGAAGGACGCCACCGGTGCCGCGGACCTGGACGCGAAGTCGGCGCAGTTCGACTCGGCCCGGGCGCAGCTCGAGGGCGCGGTCGCGCGCGAGCGCGAGGCCAGCATCGCCTTCTCGGACACCGTCATCGTGGCGCCCATGGACGGCGTGGTGCTGGCGCGCCAGGTCGAGGTCGGCACCCTGGTCAGCCCGGGTGTGCCGGTGTTCGTCATCGCCGACATGCGCACCGTGAAGGTCGTCTTCGGTGTGTCGCAGGCGCTGGTCGAGAAGCTGCGCCTGGGCAGCCCGCTGTCGATCGTCGTGGGCTCGGAGGGCGCACGCGCGCCCGGCGCCATCGACGCCAAGGTCACACGCATCGCGCCCAGCGCCGAGTCCGGCCGCGTGTTCAGCGTCGAGGCCTCGCTGGCCAACCCCGACGGCGCGCTGCGCCCCGGCTCGGTGGTCTCCATCCGCATCCCCGACGGCGCGCTGGCCGAGGACGCCATGGTCGTGCCGCTCTCCGCCGTGGTCCGCTCGCCGCGCGACCCGCACGGCTTCGCCGTCTTCGTCCTCGACGGTGAAGGCGACCGCGCGCCCACCCGCTTGCACGACGTGCGCCTGGGCGACGTGCTCGGCAACGGCGTCACCGTCGTGTCCGGCCTGGCCATCGGCCAGCGCGTCGTGACCGTGGGCGCCACCCTTCTGCGCGACGGCGACGCCGCCGTCGTCATTCGCTGAGCCGCGAAGGAGCCCACGCCCATGTCACACGGCAAGTCAGACGCTGAGATGATCAAGACGGAGAAGAACCTGGCCCGGTTCTTCACCGAGAACCGCCACATCTCCTGGGTGCTGCTGGTCGGCACCGTCCTCTGGGGCATGTACGGCTACGCCACCATGCCCAAGCGCAAGGATCCCGAGATCCCGGTGCGCACCGCGGTCGCCATGGTGTCGTGGCCGGGTGCCAACGCCGAGACCGTCGAGGCGCGTGTCACCCGCCCGGTCGAGGACAAGCTGGCCGAGAACTCCAAGATCGACAAGCTGGAGTCGACCACGCGCGCGGGCCTCACCGTGGTCACCATCACGCTCGACAAGAACGTCGCCGACACCGCCAAGGAGTTCGACGACATCTGGCTCAAGCTGTCGCACATCGAGGGCCTGCCCGACGGCGCCAGCGTCAAGTTCGTCAAGGACTTCGGCGACACCTCGGCGCTCCTGCTCACGGTGTCCTCGCCGCGCGCTTCCGCGGTCGAGATCCAGCTGCGCGCCGAGAAGGTCGCGCAGGCCATCCGCGCCGCGCGCGCCGACCTGCCGCCCGTCACCACCGGCGCCACCACCGTGGCCGCGCGCGCCACGCTCGTGGCCTCGTTCCCCATGACCCTCGACGCGCGCGAGCTGCGCGTGGTCGGCGCCGAGCTGGCCGCCTTCGCGACCGCCCACGGCGTCGCCGACCTGCGCGTCATCGACGGCCCCGGCTTCCTCGGCATCGACGGCAGCACCATCGCCACCGACGAGCAGATCCTGCGCACCGCGCGCGCCTTCGTGCTCGAGCACCTGCGCGCCAGCGAGCTGCACCCCGACGTGTGGGGCCTGGCCGTCATCCGCGATCCCGCCGACGCCGAGAAGCAGCTCACCGCCGTCGCCGGCGACAAGTACAGCTACCGCGACCTCGACGAGTACACCGACCAGCTGGTCAAATCACTCGAAGGCGTGGGCCCGGTCGCCAAGGTCACGCGCGCGGGCGTGCTCGCCGACGTGGTCTACCTCGACTACTCGCAGGAGCAGCTGGCCAGCTACGGCGTGTCGCCGGCGCAGCTCGAGTCCATCCTGGGCGCGCGCAACATCATCGCGCGTGGCGGCCAGATGGAGCTGGGCGGCGACCTGGGCGGCAAGAGCGTGCTCATCGCGCCCGCGGGCGAGTTCCAGAGCGAGCAGGACATCGGCGGCGTGGTCGTCACCCGCACCGCCACCGGCACGCCCGTCTACCTGCGCGACCTGGTCACGGTCAGCCGCGGCTACGAGAACCCGCAGTACCTGGCCTTCTCGACCTGGAAGGACGCCGCCGGCCACTGGCAGCGCACCCGCTCGATCACCATCGCCCTGACCATGCGCCCGGGCCTGCAGATCGCCGAGTTCGGCAAGCAGGTCGACGCGGCCATCGCCTCGACGCGCTCGCTCCTGCCCGAGGATCTGCAGATCGCGCGCGTCTCCGACCAGCCGCAGCAGGTCGCCGAGGGCATCCACCTGTTCATGAGCAGCCTCTACGAGGCCATCATCCTGGTCGTCGTCATCGCGCTCATCGGCTTCTGGGAGTGGCGCTCGGCGCTGCTCATGGCGCTGTGCATCCCCATCACCCTGGCCATGACCTTCGGCATGATGCGCTTCCTCGGCGTCGACGTGCAGCAGGTGTCGATCGCCTCGCTCATCATCGCTCTGGGCCTGCTGGTCGACGACCCGGTGGTGGCCGGCGACGCCATCAAGCGCGGCCTGGGCCGCGGTCTGGCCCGCAAGGTCGCCGCCTGGCTGGAGCCGACGCGTCTGGCCACCGCCATCCTGTTCGCGACCATCACCAACATCGTGGCGTATCTGCCCTTCCTGACCCTCTCGGGCGACACCGGCCGCTTCATCTACACGCTGCCCATCGTGCTCACCTGCTCGCTGGTGGCCTCGCGCGTCGTGTCGATGACCTTCATCCCGCTGCTCGGCTACTACCTCTTGCGCCCGTCGAAGAAGCCCGAGCTGTCGCCCGCCGAGCGGCGCACCAAGGGTCTGGCGCGCCACTACTACCGCGCGGTCGGCTGGGCGGTGAACCACCGTTTCATCGTGCTGGGCATCTTCGTCGCCGGCCTGGTCGGCGGTGTGTTCGTGGTCCGCGACGTCAAGCAGGCCTTCTTCCCCAAGGACCTGTCGTACCTGTCGTACGTCGACGTCTGGCTGCCCGAGGACGCGCCGCTCTCGGCCACCCGCGACACCGCCGAGATGGTCGACGGCATCGTGCGCGAGACCGCGGCGGCGCACCATGCCGAGCTGGACTCGCTCACCACCTTCGTGGGCGGCGGCGGGCCGCGCTTCTGGTTCTCGGTCGCGCCCGAGCAGCGCCAGGCCAACTACGCGCAGGTGATCATCAAGCTGAAGGACAAGCATCAGACCGCGCACCTGGTCGGCCCGCTGCAGGAGGCGTTGTCGGCGCGCGTGCCGGGCGCACGCGTGGACGTGCGCGAGCTGGAGAGCGGTCCGCCCGTGGGCGTGCCGGTGTCCATCCGCCTCGCGGGCGAGGATCCCGACACGCTGCGCGCGCTGGCCGTGGACGTGGAGAACCTGCTGCGCGCCGCGCCCAACGCCGAGCGCGTGCGTGACAGCTGGGGCGCGGACAACTTCACCGTCAAGCTGCGCGTCGACGCCGACCGCGCCAACCTGGCGGGCGTGACCAACCTGGACGTGGCCCGCTCGTCGGCCGCGGCGCTCAACGGCGGCGTGGTCGGCACGCTGCACGAGGGCGACCACAAGCTGCCCATCGTGGCCCGCCTGCGCGCCTCGGAGCGGCAGCAGCTGTCCGATCTGGACAACCTGTACGTGTACTCCTCGAGCAGCAAGGAGCGCGTGCCGCTGCGTCAGATCGCCGACCTCGACTACGACCGCGTGACCGCCAAGATCCTGCGTCGCAACCACGTGCGCACCATCACCGTGGCCGCCTTCCCGGTCGAGGGCGCGCTGCCGAGCGAGGTCCTGGCCAGGATCCAGCCCGGGCTGGCGCGCATCCGCTCGTCCCTGCCGCCCGGCTACAGCCTGGCCATCGGCGGCGAGCAGGAGGAGCAGAAGAAGTCATTCGCCGACATGGTGGTGGTCATGATCATCTCGATCAGCGCCATCTTCCTGGCCCTGGTCATCCAGTTCAGGAACGCGGTCAAGCCGCTCATCGTGTTCGCGGCCATCCCGTTCGGCGTGGTCGGCTCGCTCATCTCGCTGCGCGTCATGAATGCGCCCTTCGGCTTCATGGCCTTCCTGGGCGTGATCAGCCTGGTCGGCGTGATCGTCAGCCATGTCATCGTGCTGTTCGACTTCATCGAGGAGCAGCGCGCGGAAGGCGCGCCGCTCATCGACGCGCTGCTCGACGCGGGCGTCATCCGCCTGCGCCCGGTGCTGGTGACCGTGGGCGCGACCGTGCTGGGCCTGTTCCCGCTCGCCGCACATGGTGGTCCACTGTGGGAGCCGCTCTGCTACGTGCAGATTGGCGGACTGACGCTGGCCACGATGATCACCCTCGTGCTGGTGCCGGTGCTGTACGCCATCTTCGTGCTCGACCTGAAGCTGGTGCGCTGGGCCAAGGACACCCACGACCACGAAGAGGCAGACGAGGGTGGCACGTTGTCTGCAACCTCGCCTGTGGCATGAGTGCAAACCGCGAAGAGATCGAGCGTGACATCGAGGGTCGCCGCATTCGTGAGGAGGAGGCCGCCGGGCGCCGCCGCTGGGCCATCGCCGAGGGCTACCTCGCCGGGCCGAGCGAGATCCTCGACGACGAGGAGCTGGGCGAGCACACCTCCAAGCACGAGACGCTCTTCCTGCTCAACGCCGGCGACGAGCCGGCCGAGGTCGCGATCACGATCTACTTCGCCGATCGCGGGCCGCTCGGGCCTTACGCCTTCACCGTGGCGTCGCGGCGCACGCGCCAGATCTTGCTCCAGGAGCTGGACGAGCCGGTCATCCCGCGCGGCAAGGACTTCGCCAGCCTGATCGAGAGCGACCGGCCCATCGTCGTGCTGGCCACGCGCCGGCGGACGTCGCGGCCCGACGACGCGCCCCTGACCAAGATCGCCTTCGCCGACTGACGCAGCGCGTGTCGTACGCCTGTCGCACAGGTGTACGCAGGACGCGCGCTGTGGCGTGCTGATACGACTCACTGTGGCGTCACTGGAGCACGTCCGACGGTGAGGCTGACGCACCCATCGTCGGATCCACCGCGACATGGCGGCTCGAACCGTGGCGCATCCATTGCACCAGGCCAGCCCCGGGGATCATGCCGGCTCTGTTTCCGCCGTGGGCGAACACGGCCTATGGACTCACGCTCGCGGCCATCGCCTCCACCGCCGCGACCATCGTGGCCGCGCCCATGATCTACATGCGGACGCCGTCCGCGACCCCCGAGGGTGAGCCGGTGGCGCAGCCGGTCGAGTTCGACCACCGCCACCACACGCGCGACGACGGCATCGACTGCCTCTACTGTCACACCGGCGCCGAGACCAGCGCGCAGGCGGGTCTGCCCACCAGCGAGACGTGCATGGGCTGCCACGGGCAGGTCTGGCCGGACAGCCCCCTTCTGGCACCGGTGCGCGCCAGCTACTTCTCGGGCCAGCCCATCGCGTGGAAGCGGGTGCACGCGCTGCCCGACTTCGTCTATTTCCATCACGGCGTGCACACGCGCGGCGGCATCGCGTGCGTGCGCTGCCACGGCCGCGTCGAGGACATGGCGCGCGTCTACCGCGTCTCGCCCCTGACCATGAAGTGGTGCCTCGACTGTCACCGCGATCCTCCCGGACCTCGCTACCACGGGCGCGCCATCACCGCCCTGACCACGTGCAGCGCGTGCCACCGCTGAGGAGTTGCAGATGAGCGCCAACCAGCACGACGACCGCGACGCCGACGCCGACCCGGAGCGGACGCAACAGGACATGAGCCGGCGCGACGCGCTCAAGATCATGGGTACGGGCCTGGCGGTCGCGGGCGCGGCCGGCTGCCTGCGCGAGCCGGGCGAGGACATCCGGCCCTACGCGAAGCTGCCGCCCGAGCTGCGCCCCGGGCAGGCGCAGCTCTACGCTACGTCGCTCGTGCTCGACGGCTTCGCCACCGGCGTCGTGGTCGAGACCCACGAGGGCCGGCCGACCAAGATCGACGGCAACCCCGAGCATCCCGCCAGCCTGGGCGGTTCGAACGCGCAGCAGCAGGCGGCGGTGTTCGGCCTCTACGATCCCTACCGCGCCAAGAGCGCGCTCGAGGCCGGCCTGCCCACGTCGTGGTCGCGCGCCTTCGAGCGCCTCGCCACACTGCCGCCCGGGCCGCTGTGGCTGGTCATGCCGCCGCAGAGCTCGACCCTCGTGGCCGAGCAGATCGCGCGCGTGCGCGAGCGTCACCCGGGCACCGAGGTCGTCTTTCACGCCGTCGCCGATCATCGCCACGCTTATCGCGGCGCCGAGCTGGTGTACGGCGCGCCGCTCGAGCTGCAGCTGCAGCTCGCTCAGGCCGACGTGGTCCTGGCGCTCGACGCCGATGCGCTCGCGACCATGCCCATGTCGCTGCGCTGGGCGCGCGACTTCGCCACGCGCCGGCGCATGCACGCGCCCGGCGACCGCGCGAGCCGCCTCTTCGTCGTCGAGCCCATGCCCACGCCCACCGGCTCGCTCGCGGATCATCGCCTGGCGCTGCCCGCGGGTGACGTGCTGGCGCTCGTGGTCCTGCTCGCCGACGAGCTCAGGCGGCGCGGCGCGGCGCTGCCCGAGCTGGTGCCCGCCGAGGCGCGCGCGTCGGCCACGCGCCGCCTCGACACCTCGGGCTCCAACCTGCGCCCGTGGATCGTCGCGCTCGCCGACGATCTCCTGGCCAGCCGGGGCGCGAGCGCCATCGTGGTGGGCGACCGGCAGCCGCCCGCGTGCCACGCCATCGCGCTGTGGCTGAACGCGGCGCTGGGCAACCACGGACGTACCGTGGCCCTGACGCCGCCGGCGCTCATCGATGCGAGCGGCGGGCGCAGCCTCGACGAGCTGGCGCAGGCGATCCGGGCCGGCGCGGTCGGTACGGTCGTGATCCTCGATGCCAACCCCGCCTACGCGGCGCCCGCACGCCTGGATCTCGCGGGTCACCTGGAAGACGTGCCGCTCTCGGTGCACGTGTCGGGGTACTTCGACGAGACCTCGCGCGCCTGCAAGTGGATGCTGCCCCAGGCCCACGAGCTGGAGGCCTGGGGCGAGGGCCGCGCCTGGGACGGCACGCTGTCCTTCGCGCAACCCATGGTCCGGCCGCTCCGGCGCGCGCACTCGCCGCTCGAGATCCTGGCCGCGCTCGCCGGCGACGTGCACCCGAGCGGACACCAGCTGGTGCACGCGCGCTTCGCCGACGTCGGGCTCGACGCGGCGCTCGCGCTGGGACGGGTCGCCGGCTCGGCGCATACGCCCGTCAGCGCGACGCCCGTGGCCGGCGCGGCGCTGGCCGCGGCGCTTCAGCGCGAGCTGCGCGTGGGCGCGTCGGCGGGCCCGCATCTGCCGCTCGAGCTCGAGCTCGACCTGGCCTGCTCGCCCACCATCCACGACGGCCGCTTCGCCAACTACACCTGGCTGCAGGAGCTGCCCCATCCGGTCACCAAGCAGACCTGGGGCAACGCCGCGCTGCTCAGCCCGCGCACCGCGGCGCGTCTGCGCGTCGACGACGGGCAGGTGGTCAAGCTGCGCCTGGGCGGGCGCGAGCTGGCCGTGCCGGTGCTGGCCGTGCCCGGGCACGCCGACGGCAGCGTCACGCTCGAGCTGGGTTACGGCCGTCACGCCATCGACGAGCCGTTCGCCGACGGCCTGGGCGCGAGCGGCTTCGCCCTGCTCGCCGACGACGAAGCGGCGCGCGTGTTCGCCGGGCTCAACCTGGCGCCCTTGCCGCGGCACGAGAAGCTGGCCCGCACGCAGCTCGCCTTCACCGACGAGGGCCGGCGCATCGCGCTGCACGCCGACGTGGAGGCGTGGCGGCGCGACCCCGGCTTCACCCGCGACCAGCGCGGCTCGTTACCCACGCTCCTGGGCGACCAGGCGCAGGAGCAGTCGCCCGAGGCGCACAAGACGCTGCAGTGGGCCATGTCGATCGACACCATGATCTGCACCGGCTGCAGCTCGTGCATGATCGCCTGCCAGGCCGAGAACAACGTGCCCACCGTCGGACCCGACGAGGTCAGGCGCGGGCGCGAGATGCACTGGCTGCGCATCGACAGCTACCGCTACGACGACCAGGTGGTGCACCAGCCCATGCTGTGCCAGCACTGCGAGAAGGCGCCCTGCGAGTACGTGTGCCCGGTCTTCGCCACCGCGCACAGCCCCGATGGCCTGAACGAGATGGTCTACAACCGCTGCATCGGCACGCGCTTCTGCTCCAACAACTGCCCCTACAAGGTCCGCCGCTTCAACTGGTTCAACTACACCCGCGGCAAGGGCACGCTGGCCCTGCAGCGCAACCCCAACGTGACCGTGCGCGAGCGCGGCGTGATGGAGAAGTGCACCTACTGCGTGCAGCGCATCCGCGCCGCCGAGATCCAGGCGCGCATGGAGCAGCGCGAGGTCCGCGCGGGCGAGGTCGTGACCGCCTGCCAGCAGGCCTGCCCGACGGGCGCCATCCAGTTCGACGCGCTCCAGCACGCCGAGAGTGAGATGGTCAGGCGGCGCAACGAGCTGCGTCGCTACGCCGTGCTGCACGAGCTGGGCACGCGCCCGCGTACGACCTACCTGGCCAAGATCCGCAACCCCAACCCGTGGCTGGCGCAGGCCGAGCCAGGGTAGGGCGGCAAGAGATGCCATGGACCAGGCGCTGCTCATCGGCTCGCCCACGCACGCCCAGCTGAACACGCAGCTGCTCGAGCCCACGTGGATGTATCGGCGCGGGCGCGGCTGGCT
>OBEQ010382364.1_pt1 | contig 10376 bp, 7 predicted proteins | sample 1670901 | NCBI WGS metagenome assembly OBEQ01 (sample SAMEA104232315, study PRJEB22302) | groundwater metagenome | biome: forest; feature: aquifer; material: groundwater | place: USA | collected 2011-08-07 | depth 5.4 m | reverse complement strand
GATTGGTATAAACCACGAGGGCAGTATAAAAAAAGCCAAAAGAATGATTGACGATGCTAAAGCGGCTGGCGCAGAATGCGTTAAATTTCAAAGCCATGTTATTGAAGACGAAATGGTTCCGGCGGCCAAAGATACAATTCCTGGCAACGCCAAAGTTTCTATTTATGAGATAATGGAGCGTTGCGCTTTTGGAGAAGCCGAAGAGCGGGAACTTAAGCGCTATACAGAAAAACAGGGTATGATTTATTTATGTACTCCTTTTTCTCGCGCCGCCGCTGATCGATTATATAGAATGGGGGTTTGGGCTTACAAAATCGGCTCGGGCGAGTGCAATAATTATCCTTTAGTTGAGCATATCGCTTCTTTTGGCAAGCCCGTAATTTTGAGCACCGGCATGAATGATATACCGGCCATTCGGAAAAGCGTTGCTATTTTAAGAAAATATAAAGCGCCTTATGCCATAACCCACTGCACTTCTATGTATCCCACGCCTTATAATAAAGTTCGTTTGGGCGCGTTAAATCAGTTGAAAAAAGCTTTTCCGGATGCGGTTTTGGGGTTAAGCGATCACTCTTTGGGAATCTATACCTGTCTTGGCGCGGTGGCTTTAGGAGCAAGCATTTTAGAAAAACATTTTACTGCGGATAAAAAATGGCCCGGGCCGGATGTTCCCATTTCCATTGATCCTAAAGAATTGCGAGAGTTGATAGTCGGTTCGCGCGCGATTTGGGAGGCGCGAGGGGGCGAGAAAAAAATATTAAAAGAAGAAAAACCCACCATTGATTTTGCTTATGCTTGCGTAGTTTCTATTAAGGATATTAAAAAAGGAGAAAAATTCACCAAGGAAAATATCTGGGTAAAAAGGCCGGGGACGGGTGAGATAAAAGCGATTCATTTTCCAAAAATTCTTGGTAAAATAGCTAAAACCAGTATAAAAAAAGATACACTTCTTAAATGGAACCAGTTCAGCCAGTAAAAAGAAAAATTTGCGTAGTCACAACCAATCGCGCGGATTACGGAAGATTGAAACCAGTAATGGAAGAGATTCAAAAAGATCCGTGCTTGGAACTGCAGGTGGTAGTGGGCACGCCGCTCTTTTTTGATCATCTCTTATGGTATTTGAGGCATGGCGAACCGGTCTCATTATTACAGTCTCTGCCGTGGTATTTTAAGGCGCGTTTTAAAACTATTTTCGGTTCAGATAAAGAAGTCGCGCGTCTGGAATATTTTACTAGGCTTCTTTCCCAAGAAGGATTTCCAATTCACGCGCGGATACCTATGTTTTTAGAAGGGGGCAATCCGCGAGTTATGGCCAAAACCAGCGGTTTTTGTCTGCTTGGTCTTCCAAAAATTCTGGAGGATTTAAAACCCGACTTGGTTTTAGTTAATGGAGATCGTTTTGAAATATTACCCATTGCTTTTACCACTGTATGTTCCAATATTTTTTTAGCTCATCTGGAGGGCGGGGATGTTTCTGGGACAATTGACGAAAGTACTAGACATGCGACTACTAAGCTTGCTCATTTTCATTTCCCAGCCACTAAAAAGAGCGCCGAGCGTATTCTGGCCATGGGAGAAAATCCAAAGCATATATTTATTACTGGTTCTCCGGTGATTGATACAATTTCCAGGCTTGATCTTTCGCTTGATAATTCGATCTACGAGCGAAACGGAACTGGTGGCGGAGAAAAAATAGATTTTACCAAACCATTTATTTTGGTCCTGCAGCATCCGGTGACCACTCGCTATGAAGAAAACCAGGCCGACACAGAAGAACTTATCGCCGCGGTGGAACAAGTATCTCTGCAAAAGATTTTTCTGGCCCCCAATATTGACGCTGGTGCAGACGGGGTTTCGGTGGCTCTGCGCGCCTATAGAGAAAAGAGTCCAACTAAAACCTCCTTTTTAAAAAGTTTAAATCCGCATGACTACTATCGGGTTTTTGCCAAGGCGGCGGTGGCGGTTGGCAATTCCTCAAGCTTTATACGCGAAGGCGCTTTTTTGGGTGTACCGGCCGTTTTAGTGGGAGATAGACAGCAAAATAGAGAACGTGGGAAAAATGTTGTTGAGGTTATGGCCAAGAGGGGGGAGATTTTATCGTCTGTTAAAAAACAAATGGCGCACGGCAAGTATGAAAAGGATTTAATTTTCGGTGACGGAAAATCGTCATCGCGGATTCTGGATGTGTTAAAAAATATTGATTTGGATACAATACCTTTTCAGAAAAAATTCCACGGGGTTTAATCGCCGTCTAAGTTGACAGGAGGTGGTAATTAGTTTACCTAGGTATTAGTATGGTGATAGGGTATTAGTTTTTGATAAAAAATGTCTGCAATTATACCAATAAAAATAGGATTTGTTGGTTTAGGAAAATTAGGTTTGCCCTGCGCTTTGGCTATTAATCAAAAAGGGTATGAGGTGATGGGCTATGATGTCGATCCCGCGAAGATGCAAAAGGACTTTTTCCCTCATCGGGAAATAGGGCCGAATGGCGAATCGAGTATCGAACCGCTTTTGCAAAAGAGCACTCTTAAATTTGGAAGTATGAAAGAGGTTGTCCAGCACGGCGATATTATATTTGTCGCTGTCCAAACCCCCCACAATGAAAGATATGAGGGCGTAAGCCGTCTGCCTGCGGAACGTAAGGATTTTGATTATACCTGGCTGATAAATTGTCTGAAAAATTTATCCCGTATTGTTGAAGAAGGTGGTAAGGATAAAATTTTAGTTATCATATCTACCGTTCTGCCCGGCACGCTAAGAAAATATATTTTACCTGTTGTCGGTCCGCACGTTAAGCTCTGCTACAATCCTTTTTTTATTGCTATGGGAGCTACTATGCGGGATTTTCTTAATCCCGAATTTGTCCTCTTCGGGGTAGTGGATGAGGGAGCGGCGCAAAAAGCTGAAGAATTCTATCGCACAATTCATAACGCGCCTTTTTATAAAACTACTCTGGAAAACGCCGAACTTATTAAGGTGGCCTATAATACTTTTATCGGCATGAAAATCGCTTTTGCCAACACCATAATGGAGATCTGCCATAAAGTTGGTGCTGACGTTGATGCGGTGATGGACGCTTTGAAACTCGCCAAAGACAGGTTGATAAGCGGTAAATACTTGAGCGGCGGAATGGGAGACGGCGGGGGCTGCCATCCGCGGGATAACATTGCTCTTTCCTGGCTCGCTAAAGAACTTAATTTAAGTTATGACTTTTTTGAGGCAATAATGACGGCGCGCGAGAAACATACAGAATGGCTCGCTGATTTAGTATCAGAGCATAATTTGCCCAAAGTAATTTTGGGCAAGGCCTTTAAAGCGGGAACTAATTTAACCGTGGGCAGTCCGTCCATACTCTTAGCGAACATTCTTAAAGAAAAGGGTCACGAATATACTTTTTATGATCCGCATATAGATAAAGAAAAACCAAATTTCGGTCCCAGTGTTTTTCTGATAGGAACTAACCACCCCGAATTTGCTGATTTTGAATTTCCTAAGGGTTCTGTGGTTATTGATCCCTGGCGTTATATTCCCAACCAGCCTTCTATAAAATTAATATCAGTGGGCGCCAATAAATTTGTTCAGAAAAAAGACGAAACGAATGTTCAAAATCCCCCTGTTACCGAAGTATAGTTTTACTTTATTCGTCCGAAAACCGCGCCCGTAAGGGCGCGGATGTTTTATAACCATCTTTAAAACACCGCTGGCGGTGTTTTAAGTTAAGTTGGCAAGCCATATTTTTACTTTGGCGTCCGAAGGCATTCGCCAATCTCCGCGCGGAGAAAGCGAAACCGAACCGATTTTGGGACCATCCGTGGCCACCGAGCGTTTCCACTGGGAGTTAAAAAATCTTTGTAAAAAAACTCGTAGCCACTTTTTTAATTCAGCTTCTTTATACTTTTTGTCCCAGGCCAACCCAGCCAGAAAAAGAATTTTTTGCGGAGAAGAACCCCAGCGCAGAAAGTGGTAAAGAAAAAAATCGTGCAGCTCGTAAGGTCCTATTATTTTTTCTGTTTCCTGAGTGATCTCTTTATTTTTAGTTTTGATAAGTTCCGGAGAGATGGGAGTATTTAAAATATCTTCAAGCGCCTCGCGGCCTTCTTTGCCTACTTGAGTTTCGGCAACCCATCTTACCAGATATTTTACCAGCGTCTTTGGTACGCCGCAGTTGACGTTATAGTGCGCGATGTGATCTCCCGTATAGGTATTCCAACCAAGGGCGATTTCAGATAGGTCGCCAGTGCCAATGACGAGACCCCTGATTTGATTGGCCTTGCTCATTAAGGTGAGGGTTCGGTATCTTGCTTGCACATTTTCGTAAACTAAATTTTCAAGTTCTGGATTATGGTCAACATCTTGGAATTGTTGGAGAACTCCTTTGGCAATATTTATTTCTTTAAGATTTATCTCCAGGGCCTTGGCCAGACGTATGGCATTTTGTTTGGTTCGTTTTGAGGTGCCAAAGCCGGGCATAGTATAGCCGTAGATATTATGGGGCGGCAGTCCTAAGAGCTCGGCTGTTTTTACAGCAACGAGCAGGGCCAAGGTTGAGTCCAGACCGCCCGATAGGCCAATAATCATTTTTGTAATATTTGCCGACTCAAGTCTGCTGGCTAGGCTCGCCGTCTGGATTGCAAAAATCTCTTTGGTCCGCACCTCCCGCTCTAATGGATTTTGCGGAACAAAAGGATTTAGTTCGACCTCGCGATAAAGTGCGTTTAGCCGCGGCAAGGGCAAAGGAGTTTTAATTAAGCGGCTATTTTGTTTTAAAATTGCAACGGGCGGTTTTTCAAAACTGGTCGTGCGCTGACGATCATTAAGAAGATGTTCAAGGTCGATTTCTGAAATAATTATTTCTTCTTTTCTGGAGAAGCGTTTTGACTCGGCGATAATAGATCCGTTTTCGGCAATGATAGCGTGTCCGCCGAAAACTACATCGGTGGTAGATTCGTGGGGACCGCAGGATGTATATATATATCCGCATACGCCGCGAGCCGATTGTTGCGAAATTAAAGCACGGCGATAGTCTGCTTTTCCTATCAATTCGTTGGAGGCCGAAGGATTAACTATTATGGTGGCGCCGCGTAAAACTTGCCAGGAACTTGGGGGAATGGGCGCCCATAAGTCTTCACAAATTTCCACTCCTATGGTTAATTGAGGTAGTCCGACGATTTGAAAAAGTAGGTCTATTCCAACAGGCGCCCTTTTTCCAAATATTTCTATATCTTTATTGATTAAATCGCGCCCAGAAGTAAACCAGCGTTTTTCATAAAACTCTTTATAGTTGGGAAGGTAAGTTTTCGGTACAAAACCAAGAATCTCGCCTTTATAGATAACTGCCGCGGTATTAAAAATTTTGCCTTCAAACCAGAGGGGCGTGCCTACGACAAATAAGGGTTTAAGGCGGCGCGAGGCAGAAACGAGTTTCTTTAAGCTCTGAAGCGTTTTTTCTTGGAGAAGTTTTTGAAAATAAAGATCGGCGACGGTGTAGCCGGGCAGGCTCATTTCCGGAAATACTAAAATAGAAACTTGACGGTGGCCGGCCGTCTCGAGGCATTTTATAATTTCCCCGGCGTTGAAGTCAGGGTCGCCGATATGAAGTTTGGGTACGGCCGCCGCCACCCGCACCAATCCGAAATTATCTTTTCTCTTTTCTTGTTTTGGGTCCATCTTAAAACGGGAAAAATGTTATTAAGTTATCATCTTGGGTATTTAACGCCAATTGACACGGGATAGCAATAAGTATTATCCTTAATAATAGAATATTATAATACTTGATTATTTTCAATATATTATGGATATTCGTCCCCAAGGAAAGATTGTGATGACGTGCGGCGGGTTTGATCCGCTTCACGATGGTCATATCGAACTTATTCAGAAGGCTAAGAAGTTAGGCGATTATCTTATTGTGGTTTTAAATAGCGACGACTGGCTTCGGCGCAAAAAGGGAAAGAACTTTATGTCGGTCTCGCAAAGAAAGAAAATTTTGGAAGAATTGCGTTCGGTCGACGAAGTTCATGTTTTGGATTATCACGACGGAGTTGATGTGGCGCCCGCCATTCTTAAACTTAGGCCTCATATTTTTGCCAAGGGCGGAGATCGATCGTATGCCACGTTACCCGAGGCAGAGATTGCCGCTTGTAAAGAAGTCGGGTGCGAAATGGTTTTTGGGGTTGGCGATAAAATCGCCTCAAGCTCCGAGCTTTTAAAGAAGTGGTCTGAAAACGAAAATAAATAAATGTTTTTTGCTCGTAACTTCGAAAAAATATCTCTTTGGATAACCAGAGTCGGGCTTTGGTTAATTCCTGTTTTGCCGGTATATATTTCTTCCACCATGCTCTTCCCGTTCATTACCGGGAAGAACTTTGCTTTCCGCATAATCGTGGAGATAATTTTTGCGTTTTGGGTCGGGCTGGCCGTATTAAAGTCCGAATATCGGCCCCGCCTTACCCCTCTTTTTAAAGCCGTTTCCATTTTTATAATGATTGTTTTTCTGGCTGATGTTTTTAGTCTTAATCCTTGGCGGGCTTTTTTTGCAAATTACGAGCGAATGGAGGGTTTTATGATGATTTTCCATCTGTATTTGTATTTTGTGGTATTGGTTTCTGTCTTTAAAACCCGCAGCCACTGGTCTATTTTTTTCTTCACTACCTTAGGAGCAAGTTTAATTGTTTCTTTTATCGCTCTTTTGCAGAAGTTTGGTTATCGGGTTTCTTTGCAGGGAGGATTTAGAGTTGATTCAACCATAGGTAACCCGACCTATCTTGCTTCTTATCTGGTTTTTCACGTTTGGTTGGTAATGATAATGCTTCGCCGGTTCTGGGAGAAATGGTGGCTTCGCCTAATTTTTTTGGGCCTTCTTTTCTTTGAATTAATGATAATTTATTTTACAGCGACGCGCGGCGCGGTGCTGGCTTTACTGGGGATAGCGGTGCCTTTTTTGATTGCCATCTTTTGGTTATGGCCGCGTATTTTCTCCCCAGCGATTTTTTGGAGAAAGTTTGTCTTAGCAATTGCCGTTGTTTTTATTTTAGTGCCTCTGACTTTCTGGCAACTTCGTAATACCGATTTTATCAGAAACAATCCGGTTTTGGGTCGTTTAACCAAGTACTCTTTGCAAGAACGCACTATTCAATCCCGTTTTATGATTTGGGGCATGGCTTATAAAGGTGTTTTGAGCCGTCCAATCCTTGGCTGGGGGCAGGAAAATTTTTATCTGGTATTTCAGAAATATTTCAACCCGGGGCTTTATGCTCAAGAACCTTGGTTTGACCGTTCGCACAATATAATTTTTGATTGGCTGGTGCACGCAGGATTTATTGGTTTGGCAAGTTATCTTTCTATTTTAGTTACTGTCTTTTGGGCTCTTTTTAGCGGTATGAAGAAAAAAACTATTTCTCTCTGGGAGGGAATCGTTATCAGCAGTCTTTTTATAACTCATTTCTGGCAAGATATCTTTGTTTTTGACAACCTTAATACTTATCTTCTCTTTTTTGCCTTCCTTGCCTACACCCAATATTTAAGCGTCTCTCCGGCATTTCCTGTGGATACAACCGGTAAAACAAGCGCCAAGGTCTCTGGTAGATCCTATTTTAAAGCATATAGTGTAACCACGGCCCTTTTGGTATTTTTAGTTATTGCCGGTTATTTTCTGCACTGGAAACCAATTAAGGAATCACGAGCTTTAATTCGGGCCCTCTCGGTTATTCAGTTCAAAGGTTCGATGGATCAGATTATAAACGCTTTTCAGAAGGCTTTGAATTATAACAGTTTTGGTAATACCGAAGTAAGGGAGCAGATGGCTAATTTTGCTCGCACTGTTCCGGGCAGTGATCGTTTTAACCCCGAAGAGCAAAAAAAAATCGTTGACTTTACTCTGCAAGAATTAAGAAAAGAAATTGATAATCCGGCCAAGGATATAAAACATATGCTGTTTTTGGCCGCGGTCCTTAGCCGGGCGCAAAGTCTTGACCCTAATTATGGGCAGGAAGCTGAAAAAGTTTTGCGAGAGGCAATTCAGCTTTCTTCCACTAAGCAAATAATATATTTTGAGTTGGCCCAGCTTTATTTATCTCAAGGAAAGCTTGAGCAGGGAGTCGAAACTTTGCGCAGAGCCTGGTACTTGGATAAAAGTTTTAAAGATGCTGGCTTAAATCTTTGGTTGGTTGGTTTAGCTGCCAAAAAACCGGAAGTGGTGGCCGAAGTTAAACAGTTTATAAAAATTAAAGAGGTAAAAAACGAAGAAGGTTTATCTAGATTGGGATCTCTTTATCAACAACAAGGAGATTTGGCAATGACTCTAGAAATAGTAGCGAGATTAGTAGAGACAGTCCCCGAAAATCCTAAATATCGTTTTGCTTACGGTTCTTTGCTTGCTTATTTTGGCCGTAAAGAAGAGGCCGTAAAACAACTGGAAGAAACTTTGCGTCTAAAACCAGATTCGCAGGAAGCAAAAAAGCTGTTGGAACAGTTAAGGCCCCGCTAAGGGCGAAACCCGCTAAGCAATTCAGCTGTTTTATAAATATATGGATAAAAAGTGTAGAATTGGAATTGTCGGCGTTGGAATGGTGGGAACACCGCTCAAGCGCTATTTTGAAGAACTGCGGGACCATCGACGCGGAAAGGATTTATTTTTATGTGACACTGATCCCAAAAAGAACTATTTTGACGATATCAATCAGGCCGATATAATTTTTATCTCTGTCCCAACCTCTCGTTCGCCAGATGGATCGGCCAACCTCTCGGCAGTGGATTCGGCATTTGGGCGAATCACGGGAGAAAAAATAGTGGTTATAAAATCCACTGTTCCTCTAGGAATGACCGAGGAGTATCAGCGAAAATATCCCCAGCATAAAATTTTATTTAATCCGGAGTTTTTGACCGAGAAACAAGCGTGGGAAGATTTTGTAAAACCGGACCGCCAGATCGTCGGATTTACTTCTCAAAGTCTTGACGCTGCTTATCTTGTTTTATCGCTTCTTCCCAAAGCGCCTTTTATGTCTCCTTGGGGGATCAATACTTATAAGCGAATCAAAATTACCGCGACCGAAGCAGAGCTTATAAAATACGGAGGCAACATTCATTTCTCCCGCAAAATTAATTTTGCCAATCTTCTGGCTGGGGTTGCCGGAAAGTTCGGCGCCGACTACGAAAATGTTCGGGCCGGCCTAGCGGCAGATTGCCGAGTTGGAGATTCGCATCTTGATGTAAACCACGGCGGGGATAAGGGCTTCGGGGGTTTTTGTTTTCCAAAGGATCTCGACGCTTTTATCTTTCATCTTGAAAAACACGGTTTGTCTAATGAAGCCAAACTTTTGCAAGAAGACAGGGAGTTTAATAAAAAATTACTGGTAAGTCAGGGTTTGACCCTGGAAGATGTTTCAGTGCATGATCATGAATGGATTCAGAAAAAACTATCCAGTCGCAGAAACGATACAATTTAATTTACGTTTAGTTTAGTGTATAAAAAGAAAACGCTGTCACGTCAAGTGACAGCGTTTTGTTTTCTTAAACTAGTATGCCTAATTCCAGCAGTCTGCCTTCCAGAACTTCAATAGGATCAGTTTGGCAGTTGTAAACAATTCCTTTAACGTCTAGTTTTTCAAAAGCCCTTACATACTCAGGAATGTCGTCCACGTAAACTATTTCTTGTGGTGAGGTTCCGCTTATTTGGATTGCATTAAGGAAAGTTTTATTATCCGGCTTCAGTAAACCCATACGGAAAGAAAGAATTTGTTGTTTCTGGCGGGGAAAGTATTTTCTGACTAAGGGTGTTTTTGAGGTTCTTTGCCAATGTAGAGGATTAGTATCAGAAAGACAAAATTTTTTTATCCCGGGTTTTATTCGTTCCAAAAGGCCATCTATGTCCGGGTTTTCTCCAAAAATATCGTTCCATATTTTAGCAAACCCTCTAAAGGAAAGAGACTTAATAGCTATTTGTCCGACCACCCACGTATAAAATTGTTGAGAAGTCATTTCACCCTCGGCATATAATTTTAGGTGAATCGAGCGAAAAATTATATTTTGTATCTGATCAGCCGTAAACTCACTTAATTTCTCCAATTCTCTACACGCTTTTTCGTGAGAGAAGGGTATAATAACATTACCAAGATCAAAGATGACCACTTTGGGTTTTAATTTCATTGGCGTTTCGCCTCTTTAAGTGCTGTATATTATAGTGTAGGTTTGGATAGTTTTTGTCAAGGTTGACAAGAAACTTTATTTTTGGGAGGATTTTACTTTTTGCAAAAACTACTAAAAATTTCTCCGAGCCGTTGGGCGATTTTGTCCCAAGAGTAATGACTGACTGCTAGATTTTTTCCTTGGCGGATGAGTTTTTGCCGAAGATTTTCGTCCTGTAGCAGCAATAAAATTTT
>OBEQ010197667.1_pt1 | contig 10376 bp, 11 predicted proteins | sample 1670901 | NCBI WGS metagenome assembly OBEQ01 (sample SAMEA104232315, study PRJEB22302) | groundwater metagenome | biome: forest; feature: aquifer; material: groundwater | place: USA | collected 2011-08-07 | depth 5.4 m | reverse complement strand
GCTTTCTTTTTCATCTCGAGCCAGTATTCTTTGAGCCACTTCGCGCTGAACCATCAACACCATAGTCTCTGGCTGATTTTTTTCCGTTAAAAATTTTTTCAAAATCGCGCCAGTGATATTATAAGGAATATTGGCGATTATTTTATAGCTTTCAAAGCTGGACAAAATGTTCTCGGACTCACCACTAAAATTTTCTGCTGAAAATTTTCTGTGTCCATCGTCGTCGCGACTCTCAAGAGTTCGCTCGAGAACATTTTGTCCAGTTTTTCCCAGATTAAACTTTAATATATCCTCGCCCACTAGTATGAGAGTATTTGTTTTTATTTCTTTTTCAAATTTATTTTTTAAAAACTCAAAAAGTTTGCGGTCTTTTTCTACGGCAATGACAAGACCTTGCCCCGTCACAGTGGGGCGAACTTTTTCTAAAAGTTTTTCTGTGAGCGCTCCCTTGCCCGGGCCTATTTCCAGTATTACATCATTTTCTTTTATTTCTCCCGCTTCAATAATTTTACGGAGAGCTGTTTCTGACTTTAAAAAATTCTGTCCCAACGATTTTTTTGCTTTGTATTTGTATATTTTTTCTTTTCGCATTTTTGCTTTATAACTTTATGAACTTTCCACTTTATGAACTGAGACTCATATGTAAATAGTTTCCGCCTCTCCGGCGGATCGCCGATGAGGCGATTTATTCTATCTTTTCCCTTCTTTTTCTAATAAATTTACTGGGATATCGCCGATAAATTCTGACGGAGCGTTGATATTGCGCGCCCCAAAAATAGTACGAAAATTAGTAAATGATAAAAATAATTTTTCTTTAGCGCGGGTGACTGCCACATAGAAAAGTCTTCGTTCTTCCTCCTGCGCCTCGCCGAAGCCTTGGGCGAAGGCGGGACTATCTTCCTCATGTCTTTGATGCGGGAAAAGTCCGTCTTCCAGCCCCGTGATAAAAACATACTTAAACTCAAGCCCTTTTGAGGCGTGCACAGTCATTAATTTGATTGCATTTATTTTTTCTTTGAGCAAGGATTCCCCTTGCTCACTGTTGATTATCAGTGAGTCTTGGTCTGAGGCGAGTGAGGCATCTTCTAAAAGCTTTTCTATGCCAAGACCCTTTTCTAAATTATCATATTTGAGCGCTAAGGTTACCAACTCTTTTATATTTTCGAGTCTTTCCTTGTCTTCTTCAGTGCCAGATGAAAGTTCATTTTCAATGCCGGACTTTTTTACCGCAAATTTGATTATCTCAGATGTTTTAGCCTGCTCTATTTTTTCTTTTATCTCTTCCAATGTTTTATAAAAATTATCAATTTTAATTTTCATTTTTATGGGCAAGTTTTCCGTGTCATTAGCAAAAATTTTAACTAAAGTAACTTTGCCAATACCTCGCGCGGGAAAATTTATTATTCTTTTTATATCTCCCAGACTATCTCTATTTAAGGCTGCGCGTAAATACGCCAAAGTATCTTTTATCTCTTTTCTTTCAAAAAATTTAATACCCAAAACTTGATATGGAATATTATATCGAAGCATTGCTTCTTCTAACGCTCTGGATTGGAAGTTCGCGCGATAAAGAACGGCGACGGAGGACAAAATGTTCTCGGACTCACCACTAAAATTTTCTGCTGAAAATTTTCTGTGTCCGTCGCCGTCGCGACTCCCAAGGGTTCGCTCGAGAACATTTTGTCCTGCGTCCATAATTTCTAAGATTTTCGCCGCCACAAAGTCCGCTTCGTCATTTTCATCTAACGCTTCATACAGTCCGATCTTTTCTCCCAGATTATTTTTTGTAAATAAATTTTTATCTGGTCGATATTTATTTTTCTTTATTATTTCATTGGCGGCTTCCAAAATATTTTTCGTAGAACGATAATTTTCTTCCAACAAGACTATTTTGGCATTTGGATAATCTTTTTCAAAACTTAAAATGTTTTTTAAGTTTGCTCCCCGCCAAGAATAAATGTTTTGATCCGCATCCCCGACTACACAAATATTTTTATTATTTTCGGAAAGCAATTTAGACATCAAGTATTGTACTTCATTTGTATCTTGATATTCGTCGATGTGTATATATTCCCATCTATCTTGGTAGGTTTTTCTAATTTCTATGTTGTCTTTTAAGAGTTTTGTGGCTTTGAGCAATAAATCATCAAAATCCAGTGAATTCTCTTTTATCTTTTTCTTTTCATATAAATTCCAAACTTGCGCCACGATTTTAGTAATATAATTCGAAGCTGGATCATTAGCTCTTTCTTCATAATCCGCAAGATGTGTAAATTTCCCCTTTTCTCGACTGATAATATTTTTTATTTTTTTTGGATCGTAGATTTTTGGATCTTTTCCCAGTTCTTTTAATAATTCTTTAACTAATGTTCTGGAATCATTTTCGTCCAAGATAGTGAAATATTTGGTCAATCCTAAAATTCTCGCATTTTCTTTTATTATATTAACTCCCAAAGAATGAAAAGTGCTAACAAATGGAATTCTATTCTGTCCTTTAGCATTTTTGGCGATTTCTACGATAATTCTTTCCCGCATTTCTTTAGCCGCTTTATTGGTAAAAGTGACAGCTAGAATTTTCTCCGGGGCTACCCCTTCTTTTATTAAATTCACGATTCTATGTGTGATAGTTTTGGTCTTCCCCGCGCCCGCTCCGGCGATAATCAGCAGTGGACCTTTCATATGGCTTGCCGCTTCTCTTTGCTTTTCATTTAGTCCTTGTAAGTGTTGTAGTTCTTTATACACACTTAGAATATAACACAGTTTTTTATTGTTCTACTATTCAACAGCTAAATCTTTCACCTGTTCTAAGATGAGTTTATCCAGTTCATTACCCGCCTCTTCTTCTATCTTATCTAGGTCAGAATAAATTGGTTCCATACTGGCTATTGACTCATTAACTCTTGCATCAAGGTCGTCCATGCTTCCTCTAGCATCCTTATTAGTCTCATCAATTTCTTGATTGATCTTTTTGGTCTCGTCCAAAAGACCATCAAGTTCGCCACTTAAATCTTTGACACTTTCTCCCTTAGTTGTATTTTGATTTGTTGTCATATTTTTTAATTTCCAAGATTGGTCATTACTTCTCTAAACTTATCCATTTGTATTTTCTTCAGTTTATAATATTTTTCAAGGATTTTTCCAAAACCTTCCAAGTTCACTAAACTTCCTTCAGACAATCGTGTTACTCTCAGAAAATCTCTAATGCTAATCATATCGCCCGAACCATACCTTGCTTCCACATGGTTATTCCAATTGGCGAGGTGGGCATAGACAGTAAGACGTATTTCTTCATTTCCTTCCACCGAATCCGGTTCTCCTTGTGGTTCTTCAAACAAGGAACCACCCCGTGTTCCTTCTGTCCCTCTTTCTGACTCACCAAGGACAGAAGGGCCTTCACCAGCTTCTGCTCTCGGGTTTGTCCTTACTTCTTCTGTACCCCTAAACTCTGGATTTCTTTGCCTAGGATTTACTTCTACCTGCAATGGTCTGTTTTCCTTTACCCTGACAAATTGTTCCCTCTTGTCTCTATACGGGTTAGCTCTAGCGTCTGCTTTTGCAATCTTATTGTCTATGTCCGCTTTTTTCCTATTAAGTTCTTCTTTTTCCCTTCTGATTTTTTCACGGCCTTCTGTAATCATATCTTGCATCATTCTTATAGCCTCAAAATTCCCAATCTCCTTTTCAGACATACCCGTACCCCAAAGAGCTTCCTCTACTCGTTTTTTCCTTTTTTCTACATCTCCCAGTCTTGTCAGTATATCCTGATGTTTGACTTCTGCTACTGTCATCAGCAACTCTGCCTCATCTCTAGAAGTTTTTAGTCTTTCCAACTCCTCTTCCATCGGTTTAATTTTTTGATCATACCTTTCAATAAACCCATTAGCTATTTGGTCCCTTTTGTTTGTATATAATTTTTTCTTGTTGTCTACAGACTCAAACTCCGACTGAGTTTGATCTCTTTTGTTCAACAACTCTATTCTCTTATAGTCTAGGACTTTTAATTTTAGTTCCAATGATTCAGCGCCGGGGATTCTTTGTCTCTTTAGGTCTTCAACCACAGCTTGTATCTCTTTCCTTGACTGGTCTAATGTTCCGACCTTCAAATCGAAACCGTCCATTTTGTTTTTTAAACCAACTGCCTTTTCTTGATGCTTGTCTAACCAAAATTGATTGTAAGCAATACCTAGCTTACCACCTACGCCGGGAATTTTAATTTTACCAAAACCCTTGTAGGCCTTGCTGGCCATTTCTTTCGCCTTTGCCGATAATTTACTGAAACTTCCTTCATTTTCTGGATTAAAACCGGCGGTGGAATCTCCACCCTCCCTTGGGTTCTGGATTTTTGAATCTATCAAATTTATTCTCGTTCTTGGTCCTTCTCGAGTCATATATCTATATTATATATTTTTTTATCCTAATTTTTATTGAAAAGTAATAAAATTATACATTTTCCTATCTTTTTTATCAAGTTTTTCCTTATATTTTTATAAAATATGTATTGTAGAGCTTATTTTCAAGCTCAAAACTCTTTTTTTACTCTAAACTAAAATCAATCAGCTTCTGTTTTATTAGGTCATCTGCGACTGCCAATCCCGGCATATATTCTACTGACTCAGCGTAATTAATATCATCAAAATAAGCCAATTGGTTGCGGAAAATCCTTTCGTTAAACTCGCCAGCAAAAAGTTCCTCAGCTTTTTGGGCGATATCATTCACGGGAAAATGACTTTTAATGATAAAATATAAATCAACATAATCTTTCCACTTATTGCGTCTACCTAAGGCAAAAGCCTTCATGGCTGCTAAAGTTAAAAGATCAGGGAGTCTTAAATAATCTTCAAATTTTTCAGAATATGCAAGTTCGTAAGGATATTGAAAAAAAGTGAGTTGTACATCACCTATAAAAAAAGTATATTGTCCCAGCTCATCTTTAAAAGTTTTCTGGATAGTGTGGGTATTTTTAATTTTCCTGCGTACAGTCCCATTGCTAAAAGATTTATAGGAAAACATGTCAAAATCAATAGATCGTCTATGACCCAAATAGAGAGCGATAGCAGTACCACCCACCAAACCGAAGTCTTTAAAAAATTTTCTTAGTAAAGGTAGTAATTTAAGTTGTTCTTCAGTCAAGATTTCTTTATGCATGGTCTAGAGGCGAATACTTATTAAAATATAACTGAAAATAATTTTTCACCTGCGGGTCGTAATTCTGCCTGCCGAACTTATCGGGCATTGATTTTCTGCGGAATATTGTGGCCACTTTTTCCATTCCCAAAATTTTAATCATTTCCTGCACATCATCCCAATCGCCATAATTCAAAACGTGCTCCACGATAGATGGCTCGTCGAGCTTATTTAAGTCTTTTTTACTTACATACCAAACCAGATAAGGTCTTTTTTTAATAAATTCATGAATAGTCATCACCATACAATTATAGCATTTTTACCTCAAAAATCCAAATTTTTAGACAAGATAATGCCCAAAATAGTTATCCCCCATTCAGTTGACCTCAAGTTGACTTTTGACCTATTTTAGGTTACCCTGTGGAAGTACCTTTAATGGCAGTATAGCAGAAAATGGTTAAAATCAGAGGCGATGGTACTATCATGAGAACTTTACTTAAAATATTCAGCCCTATTTCGGCCTTTTCCCTTTTGTTGTTTGGGGTGGTTTTTGCCTTTTTGTTTATACCCTTAAAAGCCAAAGCAGGATTCTTTCCTTCAATTTTTGGCGATGAAGTCTATGCAGATACAACAGCTATTGATGGAACTCAATCCGATAAAAACTCACAGACCATGACACTTCTTCAGGCTAATGTTTCCTCTGCTTCAATCTTTCAAGACCCCAAAGGAAATAAGCTTTCCTCTGGGGCAGGTAAAAACAACAGCCAAGACAGTGCTATTAATGATACAAACCTAAATTTAAATATTGTTTCTGATAATGCTATTCTTCCTGCCACCGGTCCCTTAGGTGTGTCAGATGGAAAAGATAGCATAGACTCGTCTTCTGGAGAGACAAGTGTTTATGCGGTAAGAAAAGGAGACTCTATTTCTCAAATAGCCGACATGTTTAATGTTTCTGTAAATACTATTCTAGCAGCCAATGATATGAAGAAGGGCGATAAACTTGTAGAGGGTGATGTACTTATTATTTTACCTATTTCTGGTCTGGAACATACTGTTACTAAAGGACAAACACTTCAAAGTATTGCCAAACTTTATAAGGTGGATTTGAATATTATTGCTCTTTATAATGGTCTGACCCAAGATGCTAAACTTGCAGTGGGTGATAAACTTATGATTCCTGGCGCTGATATGGCTGATGAGGGAAGTGATAAACCTGCGCCAAATTTAGGATCAGCTCTGGTTAGAGATCAAAACTACTATGTTCTCCACCCAATTGCCGATATTATTGGATATTTTATAAATCCGGCACCTGCTGGACACAAGACCCAAGGTTTGCATGGTCCGGGACATAGAGGCATAGATATCGGCGCGCCAAAAGGTGCGCCAATTTATGCGTCTGCCAGTGGAATAGTTAGTATCGCACACCGAGGCTGGAGCGGTGGCTACGGTAATATGGTTATTATTGAACATACTAATGGTATAAAAACTCTCTATGCCCATATGTCTAAACTTGCTACTCAGACTGGAGATCAAGTTGTTCGAGGAGAAGTCATAGGTTATGTCGGCTCCACTGGACGCTCCACCGGTCCGCACCTTCACTTTGAAGTTTTCAATGCTAAAAATCCTGGCGCAGATTGGAGTTGGGCACAATAAAATAATTACTTTATCTGCGAGCGTCTTTCAAAGCGCGAGTCCACCATAAAAGTTGAGTGATCATAGCCTCCGCTTTCTCCGACTGCAAAGCGAAAAGTTCTTTAGCGTCCATTTTGCCGAATAGCACTTGGAAATACTGCTCGCCCGGAATGTATACGGAATTTCTAATCGGCGCCATTTGAAGCTCGATGGCGTTCAGGCGCAACTGTTCGATAGCGCGCGCTCCACCAGCACTGCCATAACTCACAAAAGCGACTGGCTTGTTATTCCATTCCGGATAGACCCAATCCAGCGCATTTTTGAGTACGCCGGATGTGCCGTGATTATATTCGGGCGTGACCATAACAAAGGTGTCTCCCTCCTCTATTTTCTTGGTAAAACGCGCGACCGTTTCGTTTTTGTAAGGCTCTTTTTTGTAGGACGGGCTCATCGGCTCATTGAAAAATGGCATATCGTAGTCGCGCAAGTCGAGCACCTCAACCGCGACTCCTTTCTGTTTTTTGATTTCTTCGGCGATCCACGCGGCGGCTTTGTCGCTAAAGCGGCCTTCACGGGTGCTACCGGCAATTACTTTGATATTGAGTGGTGTATTGTTTGTCATAATTTGTTATAAGTTAATTTGATAAATAATAATCGACGCTATGTCTTTCGTTTTTTCTTTGGCTTGAGCTCCTCCGAAAGACGCTTGAGAAGACGGACTGTGTGCTCGGCGTTAAGCGTGTAGAGCACCTCTTGCCCTTGCCGTTCGTCTTGAACCAAGCCAGTTTCCTTAAGGACGCGCAAGTGTTGGGATACGAGGGGCTGAGACTGCTTTGTTTTTTCCGCAAGCTCACCAACCGTTTTGGGGCCGGAAAACAACGCTTCCACAATACGATAACGCGGAACGCTACCTATGCCTTTGCCGAACTTTTTTATCGCTTCGCATAAATCAGTCATATAGAAATATTAGCATATTCTAATAGATTAATGCAAGCCCGCCAAAAATAAAAACCTATTCGCCGACCATTTCAGTGGCGGCACGAAGCGCCGCCCACCTTCTGGCTTCCAAAAAACCTTTTAGTTCGTTTGTGGTGCGGGATGGGAGAATCGAACTCCCAACCTCAGTTTGGAAAACTGACGTTTTACCATTAAACTAATCCCGCTTAGTTAGATTTATACTCCAAAAAGTCACTAAAAACAATATTATATTTTTGTTTTAAATCTATAAAAAAGATAATTTTAAAATTATTCAACAACAATCGTTCCAAAATAGTTGGGTTTTAAATGATCGTGGTATTTCCAATTGCCAGCTATATCAAACTTAAATAACCAGGATCCTCCTGGCTGTATTCCCTTACAGGCGTCAAAAGTACTGCCGATACAGCCGCCGGTTGTGGGGTAAACTGCATGTGTCGGATGAAATGCCGAAGCTGGCCACATAGTGAATGAACTATTATTTTGGAAAATGACAATTGTACCAACTTTGACACTTAGCGCGCTGGGTGAATAGCCCGTATTGTTGTAAGCAACTGCATTTTTTGAAGGGGTATTTTTTGTAGGTGGTGTTGGGATAACAACAGTTTTTGATGTCTCTGTATTTGGTACTGGCACTCCTGATGTTGTTGGAGATGATTCCCCTAGTGGCGCTTGCGCTTCGGGAATTCTTAACAAAAGGTAACCGCCTGCAATAATAAGGATAACTAAAATTATAATGGCAATAATTGTTTTATTCATTTTTTTAAAAAATAAATTAATAATAAAAGGTATTAAACCTTTTGATACGACGTCGACTCGGACATTGTGAACAAGGATACTCGTTCACATGCTCCTCGCTAGTCGTAATAAAAAAAGCTAATTCTTAGGGCGACCTATTTTGATTTTTTTGATAATCTCCCTTTTTATGTAATCCAATCTTATCAATAAAAGTTTTTGGCAAAGAATCTGCCATAAGAGCTATCACTGCCGTTAGAATTCCAATGTCTCTTACTGTGATATCGGTAATGCCACTTACTGTAAGAATAATAATTAAATGAATTGTTCCCACCAAGGCCGTGAGCCACACGAAAGAATCAAGCAAGAAAAAAATACCAATTATAATATCTAAAAAGGCAGTTCCGATCATTGCTTGTTCAATAGGTATGGGTAACAAGCCAGCAGCCCATGGCTGTAAATATCCTCCCCAAGCTTCGGGTTGTTTAAAAATTAAAACACCAATCCATAAAAAAGTTATAGCCAGCCCAACTCTTAAAATATGGAATGAAGTTTTATTCATATGTTTCTAGTTTACTAGCCTTCTTCTATTGATGTTACTGTTAAAATATTTTTCATGTCGGGCCGCTGGGAATTGAACCCAGTCTAAATGCTCCCAAAGCACTTGTACTACCGGTATACTACGGCCCGTTTTGTTATTATAAACCACAAAGAACATCTCTAACGAATAGTCTAAATGCTCTCACTATGAAAGCACTTGTACTACCGGTATACTACGGCCCGCCTTCGCTAAAGCTTCGGCGGGCAAGCCCACTTTAGCTTTAAAGTTAGTCTACTATATCATGGTTCAATTTTTTCCACCATGACCCTGAGCCCGTCGAACGGGTCATAAAATTATATCTTTGACGACTTTTATTTTTGCATTTTTGTCCTTTAGACTTAAGAATACAACTAACAAATCTACTTGCCATTCCTTTTCATCAAGATTTTTAGACAAAAGATAGGTTTGAATTGTGCGTGCCATTCTTTTTAATTTCCATGGGTGCATATTATCTTCGGGTTTATACTGGTCTAGTGTTTCACAAGTAACACTACTTAATGTTTCACGTGTAACAGATTTTACTTCAATAAAGTATAGTTTATTAGATTTTTCAGCTATAATATCTATCTCACCCCATTTTTTTGTGTAATTTCTATCTAATATTGAAAAATCCTGTTTCACGAGAAACTTTACAGCTATATTCTCGCCAATTTGCCCTATTTTTTGTGTTTCTGAAGTAAATACTTTAGGCATATTTGTCTCGCCGAAGCTTCAGCAAAGGCATATTATTATCGAAGTTTCACGAATAACATAATTATATATGTTTCACGTGAAATATATCTATAAATTTCATGTCTTTTATTAAAATATCTTTGTTTTACAATATATTCCTAATAAAATAGTTCTTAAGGACAACCTAATAGTGTGTCCTTTATAAACATTACTAACATAGTTATCCACATTCTTATACATTTTAGCCTTAATCTATGTAACTAAGTACTTTTAATAAAGGACAGAGATTTTTTGTGCGGGTAAGGAGAATCGAACTCCTACTTAGTGATTGGCAACCACTCGTTCTACCACTAAACTATACCCGCTATGAACTGACTCATTATATTATTTTCTGGTAACTTGTGCAATAAAAGGTTTTGGAAATTGCTTGTACTCCGAAACTTAATATGATAAAATTGACCTATAATGAAAAAATGTTCTAGATGTAAAAAAGAAAAATTACTCAGTGAATTTAGCTTTAAAATAAAAGCTACAGGGTTAAAACATCGACAATGCAAAGAGTGCACTCGCTTATTAATTAAAAACCATTATAATACTTTGAATTACGAAACTCTAAAAATATAACTTTCTGCAG
>OBEQ010787243.1_pt1 | contig 10377 bp, 8 predicted proteins | sample 1670901 | NCBI WGS metagenome assembly OBEQ01 (sample SAMEA104232315, study PRJEB22302) | groundwater metagenome | biome: forest; feature: aquifer; material: groundwater | place: USA | collected 2011-08-07 | depth 5.4 m | reverse complement strand
TGGCTACAAAGTTACCAACCCAGTGGGCTTTCAAGGCCGCGATGTCGTGGTAGAAATGTATACCGCCTTTGCGCCGATGATTCATATCGGCGCGCTGGAGCGAACAGCTCATGAGCTGGATTTGGAGTTGATGGCCGTGGCTGCCGAGCCCTTTGCCGTGGCTAGATCCGTGGTTGGTGATGATCCCAACGCCCAAGTTAGCGCCGTAATGATGGATGTTGGCGGCGGCACCACCGACATCGCGGTGGTTAACGAGGGCGGGGTAGAAGGCACCAAAATGTTTGGCATCGGCGGCCGGGCCTTTACGGCGGCCATTGCCCGGGAACTAGACATGGATTTTGCCAAAGCCGAGGCCCTCAAAGTGGGGCTAAGTTCGGATCAGGGAACCTCCGAGCAAAAGGCGGCCGCCGAAAAGGCCCTAACTAAAACCCTAGAGGTTTGGATTAACGGCGTAGAACTGGCTTTAGCCGAGTTCAACAAACTCGACCACCTGCCTCATCGTTTACTACTCTGCGGCGGCGGCTCGAGCCTGGCTTTGCTTATGGACCGGCTGAAAGAGGGTCAGTGGTATAAAGAATTGCCCTTTACCAAAAAGCCGGCCGTCCAGCATATCCAGCCCCAGGAGGTCACTGGTATAACCGATGCCACCGGCGATATTACCGACCATACTTATATTACGGCCATGGGTCTGCTGAGAGTTGGGCTAGATACAATCAATTCTGGCGCGGCTCCCGAGGAAGCTTCGGTGAAGGATAGAATAAACAAGGCGCTGAGAGTATGATTCGCGGCGCTCACCATCAGCTAATGGCCAATAGCTTAAAGCTCATAGCCGCCCCTTCTTTGCTATCAGCTATCTGCTATCAGCCAGCTGCTGGTTTTGCGGAAAGGAGTTTTTAAAATGGCCGAATCCGCAAAACCGTCAAAGCACACTATTTATGTTGACGTCGATGACGACATCACAGCCATTATTGGCAAAGTAGAATCAGCGCCACATAAAATAGTAGCCCTGGTGTTGCCCAAACGCTCGGCTACCTTGCAAAGCATCGTCAACATGCGGCTTTTAAAACGTAGCGCCGATAAAGCCGGCAAAGCAGTGGCTCTGGTTACTAGTGAAGCAGCGCTGCTGCCGCTGGCCGGCGCGGCCCGCCTGCCGGTCGCCAAAAACCTGCACACCAAACCGGCCATTCCGGCCTCGCCGCTAAGCGAACTGCCCCGGCCGGGCGGTGATCCAGACGCCGAGATTGATGAAAAAGACGCCAAGTTAGACTACCACCGTTCGATTGGCGAGCTGGCGGCCACGCAGTCTGTGGAAGAGCCAGACACTATTGCCCTAGAAGACGCCGACCAAACCGAAGAGACAGCGGCGGCCCGGCCCAAAACTCCCAAAAATAAAAAGCTCAAAGTGCCTAATTTTGAAAAATTCCGCTTGCTGCTGGGTTTGGGAATACTGGCCTTTGTGGGGCTAGTCGTCTTCCTAATCTTGGCGCTGTTTGTGCTACCCAAAGCGACCATCACCATCCAAACCGAAAGCTTTCCTTTGGCGGCCAACTTTAATTTAAAAGCCACCGACCAAGCTAAAACGCTTGATGAGGCCAACAAAATTATACCGGCGGCGCTTAAGAGTCAAGATCAGACGGCTACCCAGCAGGTACCAGCTACCGGCCAACAAAACCTCGGTAACAAAGCTACCGGAACCGTAACGGTTAGTAACTGTTCTGACTCGGCCATAACAGTTCCGGCTGGTAGCGGTGTGAGCAGTGGCGGTTTGACTTTTATTACACAAAAGACAATTTCATTAGATTCAGGCAATTTTGATTCGCACAATAACTGTAAGTCAAGCGGCGGCCACATTGGGAATGTTGATGTAACTGCCCAAAGCGCCGGCTCCAAATATAATATTGGGCCTTCTAACTTTACACTTTCGTGTTCTCAGTGCTCCAGCAATGTCACTGGTAAGTCAAGCCAAGCTATGAGTGGCGGCACCGACAATAACGTGACTATTGTCAGCCAGTCGGACGTCGATAACGCTAAGAAAAAAATTAGCTCTTCAGATTCCGACAGTTTTGCCAAAAACTTCGAAAAGCAGCTTTCCGATAGCGGCGCTTATGTCTTAGTTTCTACCTTAAAAATTAGTGAACCGACTACCACTGCCTCCCCGGACGTCGGTCAGCAGGCCAGCAGCACCACCGTGAACATTAAAATTAACTATTCTGTAATGGTGGTTCAGAAAAATGATCTGCAAAAAGCTATTTCCGATCAGCTGAATAAGCAAATCGATCAGCACCGCCAAAAAATAAGCAGTACCGATGTTTTAAATGACGCCACAGTTAGCGTTCAAGACCAGTCGGCGCCGGCCACCGCTACGCTGGCGATTAGCGAAAACACCAGCGCCGTGCCAATTATTGATACCGCCAGCGTTAAAAAGCAAGCCCTAGGCCAAAAAACCGGTGATATTAAAGCCAGTCTTTCCGGGGTCCAAGGTATAAAGCAAGTGGATGTTAAACTTAGCCCCTTTTGGGTGTCTAAGGCTCCCAAGAAATTGTCTAAAATTAATGTGGTTTTGCAACAAAGCCAAACTAAACCTTAAATGAGTTCCGACATAATAGCCTTGGACGTGGGAATGAAACGCACCGGTTTGGCGCGGGCCTCTAGCTTGGCTAAAATCCCAGAACCACTGGGCAGCGTGGAAACTACTAAAGTTGTTGCCAGCTTGCAGCAACTTATGGCCGACAAAAAAATAGAGGCCTTGGTGGTGGGCTTGCCGCGTAATTTAGGGGGCCAAGATACGCCGCAAACCGCCTGGGTGAGGCGCTGGGTTAAACAGGCTAAAAAGCAAATCCCGGCCATATTTTACTGGCAGGACGAGGCATTGACCAGCAAGTTAGCAATAAGTAACAAGCAACCAGCAACCAGCAAGAAACAAAAGGCTAACAGCCACCAGCTATCCGCTAACAGCTCTTTTGATGAGCATGCTGAGGCGGCGGCCATTATTCTGCAGGACTTTTTAAATACTCCGCCAAGCCAAAGGCTGGCTGGCTAATTATGCGTGGCCCAGGTGGCAAACGACTATTTAGAGGTTGGACACTGATAGCCATAATGGCCCTAGCTTTAATTATTGGTACTGGCGTTAGCCTGCGGATTTGGTACGACCGCAATCTTCAGCCGGTTTCTAGCTCTAGTAGCCTGACTTATTTTACGGTCGAAAAAGGCGCCAGCGTGCATCAAATCGGTGTAGGCTTAAAATACACTAACTTGATACGTAGCTCCCAAGCCTTTGAAACTTACGTCCGGACCAACGAACTTTTTGACAAACTGCAGGCCGGAACCTATGTTCTTAGCCGCTCGATGAGCGCACCACAGATTGTAGATAAAATGATCAAGGGCGATGTGGCTAAAAACTTGCTAACTATTTTACCGGCTAAACGGCTCGATCAAATTCAGCAAGCTTTTAAGGAAGCCGGTTACGCCCAGACCCAGATCAACAGAGCCTTTAACCCGGCGCAGTATAACGGCCACCCCACGCTGGCCAGCTTGCCGGCCGGCGTGTCCTTAGAAGGCTATCTCTATCCCGATTCGTTTCAAAAAGAGTCCGACACTCCGGCCGAAACGATTGTTAGGGAGTCCCTAGACGAAATGCAAAAGTACTTGACCCAAGATACCGTCAGCGGCTTCACGGCCCAAAACTTAAGTATCTACGATGCCATCACGCTGGCTTCGATCGTCGAGCAAGAAACTGACGACCCGACTTATCAGCCGACAGTTGCCCAGGTATTTTTATCCAGAATTAGGCAAAATATCGCCCTGCAATCCGATCCCACGGCTAATTATGCGGCTGATATAGCTGGCCAGCCACGCAGCTTAAGTATCAACTCGGCTTATAATACTTATCTCCATCCCGGGCTGCCGCCTGGGCCAATTGGCAATGTTACCGCCCAGGCCTTGAAGGCCGTGGCGCATCCGGCGAGCACTGATTATCTTTACTTTGTAGCCGGCGATGATGGCAAAGTGCATTTTTCGAGGACTGCCAAAGAGCATCAGGACGCCGTGGCTAAATACTGCACCAAACAGTGTTCCCAATAGATACGCCGGAAACTGTCAACCCTAGTCTTACAGATGGTAAGCCTCTAATTTAAGCGCTGTCTTGGTATAATAAAGCGGCAACCAAAAAGTCTTTAGTTGTGACCAAGCGGCGCCAGGTTTTTGAAAAACAAGAACCGCTTTCTACAAACTTCTTGGCTGCTTTTTTAAGAGTGATTATTAGTAAATTGAAACTAACCCCCACTAAGTTGCTTAAAGCCATGCCATCATCCAATGACCTGGCGGATCTTTCGCCGATGGCTAAATTAGATAAGCGGGCTAAACGCCGGCTTATAAAGCGGATTTTGATAGCCGGTAATTTTGGGCTGCTGCTGGCCATAGCGGTTTTTGTGCTTAACAACCGTTCGACCAGCCAAACCATCCGCTCTAGCACCGTTAATAGCGCGATTGCCACCACCAGGTCGCAGCCTAATCCTCTAGACCAGCTGTCTTCCTCGCAAATCGCCTTCACCGCCGCCCAAATGACCAAGCTGCCAGAACTTACCGCGGTACGCAATCAGTCGGATTCCGAAGTCGCGCTGCTGTCGTTTGTGCCCAATGATACTACTACTCTCTCCAAGCCGCAGATCGTGACCACGGCCCAAAAATCCAAATATAACATTTTGCATTATCAAGTCCTTGACGGCGACACGGTTGATTCACTGGCCGCTAAATTTAATATCACCGTGGGCAGTATCACCGGCTCCAATAGCTTAGCTGGCACGGCTTTAAAACCCGGCACCTCTTTACTAATACCGCCGGGCAATGGTCTGGTTTACAAAGTCTCGCCAACCGATAATATAAACGCCATTGCTAGTAAATATGGCGCCGATAAGGATTTGCTAATATCTGTTAATGACGCCGAGCGCGGTCTGCAGCCCGGCGACTATATTTGGATTCCCAACGTTACCCAACCGGGCTTGAATCTTAACTACGCCGTCCGATCTTACGGGGTACCCAGCTACGCGCCTATCTATGGCTACAACGGCTATGATTATGGCTTTTGTACCTGGTACGTGGCCTCCAGAATCCCGGTGCCCAGCAACTGGGGCAACGCCAATACCTGGGATGACTACGCGCGTCATACCAGCGGCTGGGCGGTTGACGTAGTGCCGCGCCCCGGATCAATTGGCCAAACCGATGGTGGTTGGGCCGGCCACGTGGCCATTGTCAGCGAAGTATCATCCGATGCAGCGATGATAAAATATTCGGACATGAACGGCCTGGTCGGCTGGGGCAGAGTAGGCGTGACCGCCGATTGGGTGCCGGCTTCACACTTCCAGCACTACATCTTCCCCCTATAAATTCCTAATTGCACTAATTGACCTAATTGCTCTAAACAAGCCCCAAGCACCAATTGCCTAATACCCAAAAATTTAGGATTTGGGTCATTCAGTCATTATTTAGGTCAGTTAGAAATTAGGTCAATTAGATCAATTTATCTCTGTACCCTGTCCGCTAAACCTTGTACGCTATATCTATGAGTTTTGTCGATAGGGTTAATGTGGTGTTTAAAGCCGGCGACGGCGGCGACGGCGCGCTGAGCTTCAGGCATGAGAAGTTCCGGGCCCGCGGCGGGCCGGACGGCGGCGATGGTGGCGACGGTGGCAGTATTGTGCTGCGGGCCAGCCGCAACCAAAATACCTTGGCTACTTTTCGGTATAAAAAATTACTCCAAGCCGAAAGCGGCCAAAAAGGCTTAAAGAGCAAAAAGCACGGCAAAAGCGGCCAGGACCTAGAAGTGGCCGTGCCGCTTGGCACGGTGGTGTGGGATGCCAACAACGAACTCTTAGCTGATTTGGCCAAGGACGGGCAAGTAGAGGTGATTGCTAGGGGCGGCAAGGGCGGTTTTGGTAACGCTCACTTTGTAAGTTCCCGGCGGCAGGTACCCAGAATCGTCGAGCAGGGCGAAAAAGGCCAGAAGATCGAAGCTCTGCTGGAGCTTAAAATGATTGCTGATGTGGGTATAGTCGGGCTGCCCAACGCTGGCAAATCTACACTGTTAAGCGTCGTTAGTAACGCCCGGCCAGAAATCGCCGATTACCCTTTTACTACGCTGAGCCCCAATTTGGGGGTAGTCGATGTTGACCGCCAAACCAGTCTGTTATTCGCCGACATACCCGGCTTAATAGAGGGCGCTAGCCAAGGCAGAGGTTTGGGGGATGAATTTCTGCGCCACGTGGAACGCACCAGTGTACTACTTCACCTAATTGACTTTTATAACGAAGACCTAGCCGGGGCTTATAAAACTATCATGGCCGAACTAGCGGCCTACAAAGTGGACTTGAGCCAGCGCCCCCAGATTGTCGCTCTAACAAAAGTAGAAGGCCTTAACCAAAAGCAAATAGATCAAAAAACCAAAGTGCTTAAGAAACTGGTGCCTAGCGGTACTCCGATAATGGCTATTTCTAGCTCTAGCGGCCACGGTCTAAGCGAGCTGCTCAGAACCCTCCACAAGCAGGTCACCGTAACCGCTAAAAAAGCCGCCCAGCAAACAGCCGCTGAGCCGCCACTGCCGGTGATTGGTCTAAAAGACAGCGACGAGGGCTGGTCTATTCAAAAACAGGCTGGTGGCTTTGTGATTACCGGCCAAAAAATCGAGCGGTTTGCGGGGCGGACCCGCTTTGGCGACTATTACGCCGAGCAACGGCTGCGCGATATTATGGCCAAGCTGGGGATTATGGACGAACTAGAGCGTTTAGGCATCGAAACGGGCCAAAAAATTATCTTTGGCGATCCGGAAATCGGCCACCTGGAATACTAATCGTTAACCTAAAACGTCATTTTTCTATCCGACCCCCGACCACATACATAAAAAAGACATATGTCAATTTTTTGTACAAATTTTAGTTGAGTAGAAGGCTGATTTTTCAGGCGCATCAAGCTGGTAAAAGCTGATTAAAATGGCGCAACAGCCGCCTGGTTGATAATTCATTCATTTTTGTAATCTCAAACAAGTCACAATAACGCAAAAGATTATAATGCCCGGCTATTTGCTCCAGTTCAGCGAAGCATGGGAAAGGGTAGATCCACAGGCTCTTTTGTAATCTAAAAAAGCCGATTGATTGTAAGTGGGCCGTAAAATATTGCCGTGAGCGGTTAAATTTGACAGGCACATCAAAGGTGACTACCCGCCATTTTTTGTCCCATTTTTTGGGGATAGGTATTCTTATTTCAGAGATCACCAAATTTTGCAGTCGCCGGGCCCCCTTATTAGTCAGGTTAAAATGGATTTTATCATCATCTTTGCTGATATAGACTAAACCTTGTCGTTTCAGCTCCGCTAGGATTCTTTCGTGGGAAGCTTTTGGGGCTGGTGTTTTCCTTAAGAATAGGCTGATAGCTTGCGTAGCATTAGGCGCAACTAATACCATTCCAGCCATCCCGGCTAAGCCGATTATTTTCAGTGCCCAATTTATGCCATCCCTCGTCCTCATATACAAAATAATAACATATGTCATTTTTATGTACAAACTATAAGAGGTTATATTTGTACTTCGGCGACAATCGGCAAGTGGTCGGAAAACTCGGTCTTAATAATTTTACTGGATAGCATTTTGATATCGGGTGTAGTAAAAATATAATCAATCCGATAATCTAGGCCATTTGCTTCCATGCCCATATAAGAGAATGGCTTGGTAGTGAAGGTAGCTTCAGTGCTAGAAGGACCAGCAGATTTTAAATATTTCTCTACTTGCTTAATGGTGTAGGAGTCGGGTTTAGCGTTAAAATCGCCGGCCAGTATGAAATCCTGGCTATTCTTTTTAATTTCGGCTACCAAGGCTTCGGTTTCGCCACGTTTCTTGGGTGTTATTTCGAACCAGGGCGTAAAAGACAGATGAGTTGTACCAATAATAAGGCCTTTTTTGTTAACATTAACCTTGGCTTCAATATAGAGCCTTTTTTCGCTGGGGCTGCCGGTACTGGGGTTTTTGCCTCCATGGATTAGAAATTTCTTTGGCTGCGACAGTGGAAATCTAGCAAAAACACCATTTCCTAAGGGAAATTTTTCACCATCTACGCTTATAATATCCGCTGGTTCGAAGTAATACTGATAGCCTAATTGACTTGCTAGAAAATCGGCAGTATTAAAATTGTTATATTGGCTATTTTGGGTAAGCTCCTGACAACACAGAATATCTGGATTAATTTTCTTTACCAAAGCCAGGATATTATCAGCCTTCTCTTTATATAAAACGTTCCAAGTCATTACTTTAATTTGCTTCATAGCTGTTATTATATACTTTCAGATGACATTCTACTTTTATGATTTGGAGACTAGTGGTATAAATCCGCGCAAAGATAGAATTGTCCAGTTTGCCGGGCAGCGTACCACTCTAGACCTTAAACCGATTGGCTCGCCAGACAACATTGTCATTAGGCTGACCGAGGACGTTCTGCCGGAACCTGATGCTGTTTTAATAACCGGCATCACTCCTCAAAAGACGCGCCTGGCCGGCATAACCGAGGCCGAGTTTCTGCATTATTTTGATGAGCAGGTTGTTACGCCCAACACAACTTTGGTGGGTTATAACAATATCCGGTTTGACGACGAGTTTATGCGTTTTGGCCTGTGGCGCAATTTTTACGATGCTTACGAATGGCACTGGAAAGATGATCGCAGCCGCTGGGACTTGCTTGACGTCGTGCGGATGACCCGGGCGCTCCGGCCTCGTGGCATTAAGTGGCCCTTTGCCAGCGACGGCCAGCCCAGCAACCGCCTGGAACTGCTCACTAGCATTAACGCTCTAGAGCACGTTGATGTTCACGACGCCCTAAGCGATGTGCGGGCCATCATAGCCGTGGCCCGCTTACTTCAGAACAAGCAACCCAAGCTTTTCCAGTATTTGTTTAAGCTGCGCGACAAAAAGAAAGTAGCACCCCTAGTGACTAAAGGCGATCCATTAATCTACACCAGCGGGCGTTACCCCAGCGAATACCAAAAAACTACCGTGGCCGTAATGCTGGCGCCTCATCCAGATAGAGGCGCGGCGCTAATGTACGACTTACGAGTGGACCCCACGCCTTTTGCAGCTATGAATCCTGAAGAGCTGGCTAAATTATGGCAGCTCCGCGGCAAAGACGCGCCGTACTTTCCAATCAAGGTCCTATCTTATAACCGCAGCCCGGCGATTGCCCCACTGAGCGTCTTAGACAAGGCCAGCGCTAAGAGCCTGCAAATCGATAGCCAGCTCATAACTAAACACTTAAAAACACTTAAAAGCTCGGAAAATTTTGCCAAAAATCTGCTCGAGGCCTTAACCATCGTCCAACCCAAAGCCCAGCCAGAACTGGTGGTCGACGAGCAAAAGGTGGACGGGCTGCTGTATGACGGCTTTGTGACGAACGCCGACAAAGTCAAGATGAGCGTGGTTAGAGCCGCCGACGCCCAAACCATTAAAGACTTGCTGGTCGATTTCGAGGATGAGAGATTACAAAAATTACTGCCGCTATATAAAGCCCGTAATTACCCAAAAAGTTTAAGCCAACAAGAAAAAGACTGGTGGCAAAACTTCCGGCGTCAGAAGCTACTAGCTGGTGATGAGCTCAGCCTGGCGGCCCGCTACTTTAAACGCCTCGAAGAATTAAAGCAGCAGCCCGGCTTAACTAAAGCCGATAACTATTTACTTGAAGAGTTAAAACTATACGGGCAGTCTATTTTGCCGGCGGCTTAAAGCCGAGAGCTTAGGGCGGATTAAAATGGGCCAGCGTTTTACAAAAGTCCGGGATTGGTGGATAGATTTAAGCTGTTTTCTAAAACGCCAAATGGCTAATATCAGGGCAAGACTCCACAAAATTTCTAAAAAAGTTATTTGGAAGTTTGTACCAGGAATTTGACCAAGAACCAAGAAAAAGTTGAGCATTTCACCACCTTTTGAAGCAAGTAGCTTTAGAATATCATTTAGTTGCTTTACAAGCAACTAAATTATACTGCTTACGTTTATATAGCCTGCCCGGTAGTGACCTTTGGCGACTATTCGCCCCTGGCGGATACTTTTGATAAAACGCCAAAGTCTACTACCGGGCTTATGCTTTTTTTCTGAGACTGCCTCTAGACACTAGAATTTTTATCGTTTTTTGTGTATAATCATTCGACTTAATGAGTGGTTTTATATCAGTAAAAGGGGCTCGTGAACATAATCTAAAAGATGTCTCATTAGAGATTCCAAGAGAGAAGCTAGTGGTTATTACCGGGCTTTCCGGCTCCGGAAAATCTAGCCTGGCTTTTGATACTATTTACGCCGAAGGCCAGCGCCGCTATGTGGAGTCGCTGAGCGCTTACGCCCGGCAGTTTTTGGG
>OBEQ011331243.1_pt1 | contig 10378 bp, 10 predicted proteins | sample 1670901 | NCBI WGS metagenome assembly OBEQ01 (sample SAMEA104232315, study PRJEB22302) | groundwater metagenome | biome: forest; feature: aquifer; material: groundwater | place: USA | collected 2011-08-07 | depth 5.4 m | reverse complement strand
TCGCATCAACAAATCCAGTAGGACCTCTTTTTTGTTCTTGTTTTTGTTCCATTCGCAGGAGAAATAAAAAGTATTATTTAAATGTTTTCAAAGTAACAACTCAAGCACTTTTCCAATTCCATAACCCGCAACAGCAGCAAGGCCGCCAATGAGCATCATTTCCATCCCCGAACGTTTCCAACTACCGATAGTCAACTTCGCTTTAACCGCTCCTGCTGCAAACAATGCAACGAGAGAAACAACTAAAGAGAAGATAATCCCAACTTTGACAGATAAAAAGAAAAACGGCAATAAAGGAATTAAAGAACCAATAATCGTTGCCCATAAGACAGTCAACCCAATAGACAGAGGTTTCTCATACTCTCCGGGAAATAATTGCAGTTCTTCCGTCATAAGCGTATCCAAGAACAGCTTCTTATCAGATGTTATTTTATCCACAATCTGTTTTAGCAATTTACCTCGAAAACCTTTCTTAAAATAGATTTGTTGAATATCTCTTCTTTCCTTCGCAGGTAAATCTTGAATCTCTTTAGCTTCAAAAGCAAGTTTACTCAAATAATAATCTTTCGCAGCTTTTGAAGAAGTATAGGCAACAGCGCCCATCGAAATAGATTCGGCCATCAGCGCCGCAATACCTGCAATCAACACAATTTTTCTCTCATTAGTTGCAGCAGCAACGCCAAGCAATAATCCCAGAACATTAACTAATCCATCCTGCCCGCCTAAGATAAAATCTCGTATCGCTTCCCGATTAACATCCATCAACTAAACTAATACTCCTAATATTAATAAATCTTCCGAGCGATATTTAGGCGAAAAATTAACATAATTTTATAAAGAAACAGTCATTTTTATACTAAATCAACAACCAAAGTTGTTTGAGACATAGTAAAGTGCACAAATTTAATCAAATAAGCACTTTACTATTAGAAAAAGACAGACCTTAAGAATATAACTTCTGTCTTTGACTACAGGAGAAAAGTCGCATATTGATCAACATCTATATCTTTTTCTTCTGACCTTTAAAGAAACCAATTCGGAGAGTGAAATAAGACCATGAAATTTGAACAATTAAACCTACATCCAGCTTTATTAAAAACTTTGCTGGCAAACCAATTAACAGACCCAACCGCAATTCAAGAAAAATGTATTCCCCCTATTCAACAAGGAAAAGATGTTGTGGGCCAATCCGGAACGGGATCTGGAAAAACTCTTGCTTTTGGTCTACCAATTTTAGAGAAAGTAAAACCAGGTCAAGGGGTCCAAGTACTAATGTTAACTCCAACCAGAGAATTAGGGGTACAGGTAGCTGACGTTATTCAAACCTATGCCCGTTCATTATCATTAAAAGTAGCTTGTGTATATGGTGGTGTGAGTTTAGAGCCACAAGTTGCCGCAATGAGAAGAGCAGAAATCGTCGTCTCAACCCCGGGAAGATTACTAGATCATATCAACCGAAGAAACGTTGACTTCACCAAAATTCAATTCTTGGTTTTAGATGAAGCGGATAAAATGTTTGAAATGGGTTTCTTAGAAGATGTTGAAGAAATTCTGCGCTACATCCCCAAAGAGCGTCAAACGGCATTGTTTAGTGCAACAATCTCAGAAGGAGTTCATCATTTAATCAAGAAACATCTAAAGAACCCGCAAATGCTCAAAGCAGAAATTTATGTTGATAAAAGCCTTCTTCATCAGAAGTACTATCAAGTGCCAATGAGAGATAAATTCTCTTTATTAGTTCATCTTTTAAAGAAATCAACTTCGGGTCTTGCAATCATTTTCTGTGCAACTCGAGTCGAAGTTGATATAGTAACTTGGAATCTAAAGAAAAACAACATTGAAGCAATGCCTATTCATGGCGGTTTGACACAAAACAGACGTTTGAATGCCATTGATGCATTAAAGAATAATAACGTCGGCGTCTTAGTTGCAACCGATGTAGCAGCGCGAGGTCTAGACATTAAGAACGTCAGCCATGTCTATAATTACGATGTGCCAAAAACATCTGAAGATTACATTCATAGAATAGGAAGAACAGCAAGAGCAGGAGAAGAAGGTGATGCAGTAACTCTCCTAAGCGAACGGGATCATGACAATTTCCGAAACGTCTTACGAGATAGATCAATTAAAATCGAAGACATGCCATTGCCTCCATTTGAGCGTGTTGCTTTTGTTCGTCAAAGAGAAAACTCCGATTATGGTGGGGATAGAGGACGAGGCGGCTTTGGCAGGGGCGGCAGAAGTAGTGGCCGGGGCGGTTCATTTCAAGGACGATCATCTCGCGATAGTAACTCATCAAGCGATTCTCGAGGTCCAAGAAGTTCCTCCTATGGTGGAAGACGTGAAGACTCAGAAAGGCCTTCTTTTGGCGGTCCAAGGAGACATAGCCGGTCGATGACACGGTAGATCTCTTTAATTTTATTTTTTTAATCTTTTAGTTATACCCATTTTAGTTAGAAATTCAAAAAGTAACATTTATAACTCCAATAATAATCTTCTCACTATGGACATTACTTGGTATCAATCATTAGAATGGTTTTCAAAAAAAAAGAAAGTGAGAAAAGTTCTTTTTGTCTGTTCAGGCAACGCCTGTCGCAGTCCCTCTGCTGAATATTTCTTTAGGGAGATGACACATTGGTGGTCAGGAATAAGAGCTTTTTCTCGAGGCACTAAAGTAGATGAGACCATCGCAATGTTAGTATCAAGGGGTATTAATCTAAATGAATATGCAGTTGAACCGGAAGTAAAAAAAGCAATTGGTGATCGAAAAACAATCAGTTTTCTTCATGGACATCGTCCAAAGCAAATAAGTACAAAAGATGCTGAAAGTGCAGATCTTATTTTAACTATGGAAAAATCTCTGCGAGATCAATTACGTACAGAATTTCCAGATGCAGCGTATAAAATATTCACATTAAAAGGCTTTGTCGAAAAAACTGATAATAACAGTGTTGCCGAATTAGATATCGGCAATCCTTTCATGCCTCCTCCATTAAAAGCAAAACAGGGAGTGACATTAGGCAAAGTAGGATACTATAAATACATTCAAAACTACATGAAAATACTGAGCGTCATAAAAGAAGATGTAAGAAAATTGATTGAAATATTATATTTAATCAGAAGAGAATAGTATGAAACAAAAATTTGTTTTTATGTGGGCAGAAGAAAATTATAATTACTATGAATTTGAACCAATTCTTTTAAATTATGGTCTCCATTCCAAACAAAGATGGGGATATGGAATAGATAACTGTATTCTCTCTGGAAAAGATTTTCAGGCAGAATGTTATCTCCCTGAAAGTGAACTAAAAAAAGAAGCAGAAAATTGGTATAATTTTTTCATAAACAATCAAAAATTTGAAAGTTATCTCAATGCTATTAAAGAATCAAGTAATGATCTTCTAAATGAAATAAAAATGTTATTAACAGTAGATTTATCCCAGTTAAATTCAGAAGAATTATTCGTAATATATCATCAATATTATTTACAATTAGGAAAACTATTTAATTGTTATATCGTTTCCCAGCCTCATCGAGTAGCTAAACTTGAAAAAGAATTATCTGCATTTCTCAAAGAAAAATCAACAGATATCCCTCATGACTTTAGTGTACTGACCACTCACTCTAAAAAGATCATCTTCTCAGGAACAGGAAATAAATTATTTAGTGGTTCATTCATGGAACTTCTTGGCAAAGAAAGCAGTATTATTGATAAGTCATTAATCTCAAAAGAAATGTTTCATGAGGAACAAGCAGACATCTCTGAAAAAAAGCGGTTAATATCACAACTAAAACCTCAAAAAAAAATGATAAAGATAATAGAAACTATTTCCATTTTAGGTCACGAACGCTTTAGAATGCGTTTTGTGTGGATGCCGGCACTTTATTATAGCGAGTTTTTTCTAGTTGAATTTAAAAGAAGATATAATGTCAGTAAATCGGAGCTCAGAGCATATGACACTTCTGAAATAGAAAACTTAATTCGTTTTGATAAAAAAATAAACCCTCAAACAATTGCTCTGCGAAAAGAAGGTTTCTTAAAATATTTAACCGATGGAAAAATCAGAACTTATGAGGGAAAGAAAGCAAATCAACTTTTGAGTAAATTGATCAATAAAACAGAACTTACCACCGAATTAGAAGGTATGGTTGCATCCAAAGGACATGCTGTTGGAAAAGTACTCATTTTATCTTATCGAAATTCTAAAGAACATTCAGCTAAAATAAAGAAAATGCGCAAAGGAGATATCATCGTTACCGAAATGACGCGGCCAAATATCTTAACTGCCTGTGAAAATGCAGGAGCCATCATAACCGACGAAGGTGGAATTTTATGCCACGCATCTATCGTGAGCCGAGAATTAGGAATTCCCTGTGTCATCGGCACCAAAGAAGCAACATCCTATCTAAAAGATGGAGATTACGTTGAAGTTGATGCCGTAAAAGGAAGAGTAAGAAAAATATCCTTGAAAGAGTACAACAGTAAAAAGCACGATGCAGGCATAAAAGTAGCTGATAGAGCCATCACAAAAAAAGTAACGCTCAACAAACTTAAAATAGGCAATATCTTCTGGTTTAAAGATATAAGTCTTAAAGATATTCCAACAGTTGGTGGTAAAGGAGCCAGTTTAGGCGAATTATCTCAAATAGTGACCGTTCCAAGCGGATTTTGTGTCACTGTCAATGCTTATCATCAGTTCTTAGTAGAACATAAATTAGAGCAAAAGATAAAGAGTTTATTAAGAGGAATTTCTGTAAAAAATGTGGAACAACTAGAAGAAAAAGCGCATCAAATAAGAGAAGTAATATTGAATAAACAGTTATCTTCAACGATTCAAAATGAGATTCTCACTCATTATAGAGCATTAAAAAATAAGAAAGTTGCAATAAGAAGTTCTGCAACAGCAGAAGACTTGCCTAATGCTTCTTTTGCAGGGCAGCAAGACACTTATCTTAATATCTCTAAAGAAGAAGAAGTGTTGTGCAGCATCAAAAAATGTTGGGCATCACTTTTTACCTCTAGAGCCATCTATTATAGAGAAAAAAATAAGTTTGAACACACCAAAGTCTTAATTTCAGTCGTCGTACAAGAGATGGTTGATGCAGCATACGCGGGGGTCATATTTACTAAAGATCCTATAGAAAAAAAATATGTTTTAATAGAAGTTGTCAAAGGCTTAGGTGAAAAATTAGTATCTGGCGAAGTCACCCCAAATACTTATCATCTTCAACTAAACGGGTCAAACATAGTTCAAAAACGAGAGAACTTTAAATTTGACCAAACCCATTTAATGAAACTAAAAGAATTAGGAAAAATAATTGAAAAACATTATAAATCCCCTCAAGACATCGAATGGGCCATAGATAAAAAGGGGAATATCTTTATACTTCAATCAAGGGCAATAACGACTTGATAAAGCAAAATTATTACTATAAGATAACCTTCATAGTTCAATATTACTCATTTTTTTCTGGATAAACAATTGTGTTTTTTCGGAATCATCAAATAGTAATCCTAAAAAAAATAAATACGATGAATGGAGTATATCTGATGTCATGACGGTATTACTATATCTTGATTTTGGAGTAAGATAAATCCCTGCCTCTCGATAGACTTCATTAACAAATTCACTACAAAAGAAGGAACCAGTAGGATCAGGTACTGGATTAGAAAATGAGGTAAATCGTCCTCGTAAAAGATTAAAAATTTTAGTGAATATTAAAACCGCATAAGCTCCCATTAATTCGCCGTGGGAATAGGAATTTTTATCTTTAATATGGTTTTGAACTGAACGCAGCATCTTCATGCGTTGATTTAGATTAATAGATCTTGGTCGAAGAACTATGTAAATATTTTCCGGTCTAACTTTAAATGTTCTATATCGAAAGCCAGTTCCAATATAATCTGCATACATAATCCTATCAGCCACTCGCACAATAAAGAGTATATGACCAACTTCTGATTCTTTTAGCGTACTGTATACTTTTGAAATTATTTTTTGAGATACTGTTTTAGGACTTGTAATCTGTGCAACGACATCTCCCGTTTGAAGTTGCGCGAGATTTAATTTTGTTCTTGTTATATCATTAAAACTTGCTAAAATTTTATGATCTAATTCCAATCTTCCAACTATGTTGCTTATCTGAATTCCAACCCCCATGATTAATTTTTCTATTTTAATGAAAGTAGTTTCAACAAGTTGTTTTTTTCCAGGCAGTTCTCGAATACGAATTCCAACTTCTTTAAGATTGATAATAACCTCTAAAAGATCATACTTTGAGTCTTTTAGAAGATGTTTGACTTCTCTATAATGCTTTCTTTGTACAAAAATCCCTCTCCTTCCTTTAATTTCTTGAAGCAAAGTATTAATAATTTGTATAATTATTTCAATTCTTGGGCTAAATCCTTCAATTTTTAATAATACTTGATTTAATTGATTTTGACTCTCTAAACATTGTCTTATTTTCTTAGATAGGATATAATTCCTCAGTCGAGATATTTCATCCAAAATAGCATTATTTTTTTCTACAATACTATTACACTTGGTAACAACATCAATTATTTCTGGAGAATCATTCATAAACTTAAGACAAGAATATTTCTATTTAAATAATTATTGAAACCTGCTAATTTTGAAAACGTCCTTGGCAACGCCATTAAATACATTTTTCCACCGTAAACCATAAAAACCCCCTCCTTCTCTAAGCTTAAAATGGAACGCACACTCATAAACGAACTAAAAAACAACCTCGGCAAAGAAGTACTCTTACAAGGCTGGATTCAAGAAATCCGCAATTTAAGTAAGATCAAATTCATTATCTTGAGAGATAGAACCGGCGATATGCAAACCTTAGCATTTAAAGCTGATACGGAGGAAGATTCATTCAATCTCATCAACGAATTAACCAAAGAATCCGTAGTTGAAATAGTAGGAACTCCTAAAGAAAACAAAGAATCCCGTTGGGGTATCGAAGTACTCATAAAGACAGTAACTCTTATCTCGCCTGCACAATCTCCCTTACCAATTGACAACACCGATAAAAGCCAGACCAATATTGACAAACGTATTGATCATCGCTTCCTCGACACCAGAAATTTAAGAGTCAACTCCATCTTTCGTGTCAGAAGCAAAATCGTTCATATCTTAACTAATTTCTTCGACAAAAACGGCTTCACCAACATCAACAGTCCAAAAATGACTAAAATAGGTGTTGAATCCGGCGCGGAATTATTTGAAGTTGACTATTTTGGTAGACCAATGTACTTAGCGCAATCGCCGCAAGTGTACAAACAGATGTTTGTGGGCGGCGGTTTTGAACGAGTTTTTGAGATAGGTCCAGTCTTTCGCGCAGAAAAATCGAATACCACTCGGCATTTAACTGAATTTACCGGTGTTGATTTTGAAATGGGCTTCATCAAAGATCACACCAGTATCTTAGACTTCATCGAACAGATGTTCATTGACTTAATTGCTAACTTGCAAAAAGAAGCGGCAGCAGAATTAAAATATCTCAATGTAGAACACAAGCCCCTTAAGAGTATTCCTCGATTAACACTCGATGAAGCTAAGAAAATGCTTCTTCCCAAAGGCAAAAAGTACGATAAAGATGAAGATCTTGATGCAGAAGGAGAGCGCCTAATCTGTGAAATGATTAAAGAACAATACGGCTGCGAATTTGTTTTTGTCACCCACTTTCCATGGAAAGTAAAGCCTTTTTATCAGATGAAAGATGAAAATAATCCTCATGTGACTAAATCATTCGACTTATTATTCAACGGCGTTGAAATATGTTCTGGTTCACAGCGGGAACATCGCTATGATATCTGGAAAAAACAAGCAGAAGAAAAAGGTCTCAATCCAGATCAGATGACGGAATACGGTGAATTATTCATGTATGGCATGCCTCCTCATGGTGGTGCTGGATTTGGTTTAGATAGAATAACGCAGCGATTGCTTCTATTAGACAACGTAAGGGAAGCAGTATTACTGCCAAGAGATCCAGTGAGAGAAAAACCTTAATTTTGTATTATTTTTCTTTTCTTATTCGTTAAAATCAACACACTAAATTTTAAAAAACAATACTTAAAAAAATAAAAACCCCTACTCAATCTCAAAATCCACATTAACCTGCAGCGACACTTTCACACTCTGCGGATTAATTGGCGTTGGCGCAGCAGATTCCATTGCAGCTGCTTTACTAAATGTATTATAATACCAAGGGCCAGGATTATAGCTCGTTTCTGTTACAAATAATACTTTACCAACAGAAACACCAAGTCCTTTGGCCAAGTTCTCCGCTTTAGCTCGAGCTTGAGTGCTCGCTTCTTTAACCAGTGAATCTTTCACTTCTTTCTCTTTTGCCTCAGAGAGCATAAATGCAACATTATTGACAGAATTAACACCACTTTTAACTGCAACATCCACAATTTCACCAGCTCGTGAGATATCATTCAAAGTAACCTGAATAATATTTTCAGCTTTATATCCTTTATTCACATTCTTTTGTGTGGTAGGATCCCATTCATCCCACGGATAAAGAGTATATTGGGTTGTTTCGATATCTTTCGTATCAAGACCTGCATCTTTAAGTGCCATCATTACCTCATTCATTTTTTTACTATTTTGATCTTGTACTCCTTTCGCTTCTTTACCTTCCGTCATCACGCTTAAAGTAAGAACCGCTTTATCTGGCATAACTTCTTTGCCTGCACTACCAGTTACACTAATCTTATTCACCGCATCATTGCTCACAACAATCTGCTTTGAGCCCATTTGAGTAAAAGCAAGAACGAGCAATAATAACATTCCTCCAAACATAGACCATTGCATTATCTTATCATTCATTTTAATCACCTTTTCATCATTTTCTTATTATCTTCTCATCATCTTCTCTTGTACCACAACCATCACTAAATAAATAAGCAGGGTAAATAAACCACCTGCAAGAAACCACAACACATAATTTGGATCAGAAACCGGCACTTTCATAATTACATTCTGCTGCATCATCGGTACCATTTTAGATTCAATTCCCGAAGTAAACGCGCCTGATTTATTCGTAAATAATCCAAGCAATGCACTCACAAGCAGCACAACTCCTGCAACGGGCAGAATTCCTTTCAATTTCTCCCGTAAGCCAGACACTTTCTTCGGTGCAATAATAATATACTTATTCGCCAGTTTATAATGATTAACTTCCCTGCCTTTTTGACTATAATGAAACTCCTCAACCACAACAAGCCCCGCTTCTTGTAATTTCTGTAAATGATAATGGACCGTAGGTAAAGGAATTCTCAAACTATCCGCAATAACACTCTCCGTCCCTTCTTTCTCTGTTAAATAATTCAAAATATGTCGTGAAGTATCAGAAGTGATTGTTTCTGCTAACTTCTTCGTTTTCGGTTCGTTTAAATCTACTAATAAAAAGTTATTGTCAACCATAGTATAATCCTCATTAAGTAAGAGATGCTGGGATTTGATAAGGGCCATAGATACTAATTCCTAATTTACCCTCTAACATTCCTTCATTCACATTAGAATCATTCCCCTCCACAATAAAGTATTGTTTTCCACATACTAGCGCATATCGAAAAGACCACCCTCCAGAAATAAACTTTCCAGGAGAATGTGAATAATAATCCACTTTAACCGCTTTTATTTTTGAAGATGTGCAATATAAGAACCCATCTTGGTAATAAAAAGGTGATTTATGGTCACCTGGAGCTGAAATAAAATGATCTTCTGGTGGTATTGATTCTGATTTATCTTTATATAAAAAATAACTTGGAATTTCTTTATTAACAATATCGGATGGTCGTAATCCATTATAAACATAAATTCCGATTCCTACAATCAACAATAGGAATAAAATAGACACAATAAGTATTTTCTTCATATTAATCAATAAACACTCCCTATATAAATACATTATCATAACTTCAGGTTCAGTTAAAGTTAAACATATAAACCAATCAAACTTCATCAACACATGAAAATATCACTTAAACCATTCAAATTATCAAGCAGCTTCTTTTTTATCATTCCTGGGATGATAGGATTTTATACCAAGAATATTTCTCTGGGGATAATTCCCGTTCTTTCTCTAATTACCTCCCTCCTTTTTCATAGTCATAACGAAAAAAAGTATGAAAATATGGACATCACCTTTGCCTATGCCCAAATGACCATGAATCTAATATTAACAATCCTCGTTGGTGTAAAAAATCACTTTATTCAACTGGGGATATTCTTTGTACTAATAAGTCTCTACCTTTACTTCAATCAACAGAAGAATTATAATTTATATCATGGATTGTGGCATTTAACATCCAGTATTGCCACTTCTTTCTTTATTTTGGGGTATTTTCTTTAAACTG
>OBEQ012812815.1_pt1 | contig 10379 bp, 10 predicted proteins | sample 1670901 | NCBI WGS metagenome assembly OBEQ01 (sample SAMEA104232315, study PRJEB22302) | groundwater metagenome | biome: forest; feature: aquifer; material: groundwater | place: USA | collected 2011-08-07 | depth 5.4 m | reverse complement strand
TAGGCGTCCGTGTGGTCCATGTCGAGGCCGCCGGTGAGGATCACCTTCCCGTCGTTCACGGCTTTGATCGTGACGTAGTTACCGGCCGATCCGTTCGGCAGATTGCTGAGGGTGTTGGCACCTCCCGAGTAGGTCCCGTCCATGAGGAGCAGCGTGGAGCCCGGTGACAGGCACGACAGCCCTGAGCCGATGGTTTTCTTGGCGGAGCTGCTCGTCTCGGCCTCGGCGCAACTATGCGCGTCGTTTCCGCTGGGCGAGATGTAGTACGAAGCGCCCCAGGCCACCTTCGGCATGAGGATGCATGACATCACCGCCAGTGACGACACGACAGACACTAGAAACAGTCGCAATCGGCACATTCGGGCCTCCCGTGGGCAGCTGCGAGCAAGGCTTGGGCCGTGCGATTGCGGCCTCATTGCGCGGCGAGGTTGTCCCGATCTTGCGCAACTGGTGCAGTGGTCGTTCTACGGGTTGGTTGCGATCGGGACAGTTCATCACGTCGTCGACACGAGAGCTGTCCACTCGTACAAATAGACGTTGAGTCATGAGGTCGAGGGTCTTGTGGTTCGCGCTCGCGACCGCGTGCTTCTTCGGAACGCTGCGCTGCTCGCTGGCGAACCTTGGCTATCTGCGCGATGACCTCTGTGCGCCGAACTGCGGGCGTTTGGAGGCAGGGCCGGACACCGCGCTTGGCGATCCGGGATTCGACTCCCCATCGGGCGATGCCGACGCCGCGCTCGTGGCCGACGCATCTCTGGACGCCGACGCATCGCAGGCCGCCGATGCGCGGCGTGAGGCCTCACCGGACCCCGGCATCTTCTGTGAAGACGAGCTCCCGACCTTGCACTGCGATCCCAGGATTTCGTACTGCTGCCGTGGAGCGGATCGGGGAAAGCACGACTACTGTAGCCTTCCCGACGGTGGGTGCCTGGAACAAGGAGTGGACTCCAGGTATTGCGACGACACGGCGGATTGTGAGGCGGCGGGAAGGCCGGGTGTGTGCTGCAAAGTAGACTTCGCGAGCAACGTTTGCCTGAGCCTCGCCGACTGCCAAAGAGCCGCCAACGAGGGGGTCCTGTGCGATCCCCAAGCGCTGGAGTCGTGTCCGAACGGAGCCTTGTGCCGCGCGCCGGACGCCAGCGGCGAGTACAAGTGCGTCGGTCTGTGAGCGCCCGCTCAGAACGTGCCGCGGAGCGAGGCGCCACCGAGCGTCACGTCGAGCTCTGTTCGTGTGCTCGTGGCGCGCGACGACGTGCTTCCGCCCAATGACGAGAGCGCAATCCACGTGGCCACACCGAGCGACACGATACCCACGCCGAGCGCCACGTCGGCGGCCAGGTAGTCCCGACGCACGGTCGCGATGTCGCTTTTTTCGCAGTTAGGCGCGCACGAGCCGGCGAGCTTCGACTCGAGATTTTTTCCACTCACGCCGAAGAATGCCCACGCCCCGAATGATACGATGCTCACTCCGCCAAACACGTAAGCGAGTGCGGGGAGTCCATGGCGCTCGGGCGTTCCTTCCGGGGTCGACGGAGACTCGCGTGGTGAAGGGGCTGGTGGCAGCGGGGCCGAGGCTATCGGCTGGAAGGCGACACGGATCATGCGTCCCTTCTCGGATGTGCGAACGAGAACTCGCTCTTCGTGCGACACCCCATCCGGCAGCACGAAACGAAAGGTGCGCTCACCCGGGTCTACGGGGAGGGGTCGTCCGTCCAGTGCCTCCGCGAGCGGTTTCCCATCGACGAGCACGCGCACGGCCGTGGCGTCGTGCCCTTGCGGATCGCGAACGCTGAGGACGACGCTGGGCTGTTCGCGCTCGAGCTCTTCTCGCCAGGTCGTGCAGTCGCGTTCTACGAGCGGGGGGCAGGTCGCCCGCGCGCAGGCGGCGAGCGTTTCGCGCGTCGCGCCGAATTGACCGCGTTTCCGAAGCTGCTGCGCTTGCGCGTGGGCATCCAGGCACACTTGCTTGTCTGCGGCGCGGGTCGGAGCCGCACAGAGAATGAGCGCGAGAAGGCAAAGCGTCGATCGGGTGCTCATACGCATCCTGGCTTAAACCTTTTTACCCCTTCCTCGTCGAAGAAGAACGGAGGATCGCATCGGGCACGTGGTCGGGGGGGCATGGAGGGCTTTTCCGCGCTGCGTCCGACGGCCGGCTGCACGGCGGGGGCGGAGCGGACCGTTTCGGCGGAAGGAAGAGGTGCTTGGACGTGTGCTTGGCTCGCCGATGGCGGAAGGGGTGCGAGCGGCGTCGGCGTGCCCACCTTCTCGATCTGCTTCGAGCGCGTGCCCCATCGCACGAAACTGATGGTGCCGATCAGCGCCAGGACCGCCAGTGCCAGTACCGCGCCGAGAGATCGGCGTCGCGAGCGCGACGGTAGGGGAGCCATAGGCCGAACGGTCGGCGGTGAGTCCGCCGAAGAGTCGACCGCCGGCTCTTGTAGGATCTCGGTAGGCATCTCGCGCCGAACCGCGCCGCTCTCGCTCTCGCTCTCGATCTCCGCGACTCGGAGCGAGCGCTCGGCCAGCACGTCTTTGGCGATGCCTTCGACCCATTCCGCGACTTGCGCGGGTCGCGCGGGCCCCTGCGCCTCGAGCTCCGTCGCCATGGCGTGCGCGGTCGCAAAGCGGCGTGCCGGATCGCGCGCGAGACCCCGCAAAACGATGGCGTCGAGCTGAGGGGAAATCTCCGAAAACCGCTCGCTTGGTGGCCGTATCGAATCGCCCAAAACGCGCATCACGATTGCGCCGGCGTCATCGCCGCGGAACAGACGCTCTCCGGTCAATATCTCCCATAGAACGATGGACGCGGCGAAGACATCGGTCCTTCGGTCGACGGGCTCGTGCCTCAGTTGCTCGGGGGACATGTACGACAGCTTGCCTTTGAGCTCGCCTTCGCGCGTCGAGCCAGCGCGACTTGCCGCTTTGGCGATGCCGAAGTCCAGCACGCGTGCGACGCCGTCCTTGGCGACCATGATGTTGTGGGGGGACACGTCGCGGTGCACGATCCCCAGCGCTTCGCCGTTCTCGTCCTTTGCTTCGTGCGCTGCATGCAACCCGTAGAGGGCGTCGCACATGATGCTGAGCGCTACTTTGGGCGGAATCCTTTGCCCCAAGGGGAGAAGCGCCCGCACGAGTCGCGAGAGCGATTCGCCCTGCACGTAGTCCATCACGAGAAAGAGCTCGCCGTCGGTCGCCACCACGTCGACCGTGGACACTACGTTGGGGTGCGAAATGCGCGCCGCGAGCCGTGCTTCATCGAGAAACATCGACACGAATTCAGGATCCCGAGCGAAAGGGGCGTGTAGTCGCTTGATGGCTACGGTGCGAGAGAATCCGACCGGACCTACCAGCCTTCCCAAGTGAACGGCGGCCATTCCCCCCGATGCGATCTCGTCACAGAGCACGTAGCGCCCAATGACGCGTCTCTTCGTGCCAACTGCCGGGGGCATCGGAACAAGGATATCACGCGGCGCTCCGACTCTCAGGCCTTGCCCCCTTTTCGGGGCCGGGGCAAGCCGTACGCATCCAGGCGCCCGAGGAGTGTCCGGCGCGAGATGCCAAGGAGCTTTGCCGCCGTCGTCTGATTGCCGGCGCTTCTTTCCAGCGCATCGGCGATGCGTCGCTTCTCGAGCTCCTCGACTTCTTGCCGGAGGCCAGCGACCGAGGCTTCCGCCGTGATGCTCACGCCGGGTGCAAGCGCGTTCACGGGCGATGCTGGCAGATCGAGGCCGAGGTGTGGCACGTCGATGGGACCTTGGCCCGAAAGCGCGACGGCGCGCTCGATCACGTTTCTCAGCTCACGAATGTTGCCCGGCCAAGCATGACGCATGAGGCGCGCCATGGCATGCGGCGTGATGCCAAGAGGTGCTCGCCCCATCTGTCGCGAGGCCTGCATCGCAAACGCTTCCGCCAGCGGCCCAATCTCGGCGGTGCGGTCGCGGAGCGGCGGGATGGTGATGGTGATGCCGTTGAGACGATAGTAGAGATCGCGTCGAAAGAGGCCCGAGGACACGAGCACCTCGGGATCGCGATTCGTCGCGGAGATGAACCGCAGGTCGATTTTTCGCGGCGAGAGCGCGCCGAGACGGAGAACCTCGCGGCTCTCGATGACGCGAAGGAGCTTTGCCTGGGTCGTCGGCGAAAGGTCGGTGACTTCGTCCAGGAACACGCTGCCGCCGTCCGCGGTTTCGAGAAGACCGGGTTTGGCGGTCATTGCTCCGGTGAAGGCGCCGCGCTCGTAGCCGAACAGCTCTCCTTCCAGAAGGGCCTCCGGGAGCGCCGCGCAATTGAGGCGAACCAAAGGCTGGCTTGAACGGGGCGACGCGCGATGAATCGCTTCTGCCATCACCTCTTTGCCGACGCCGGTTTCGCCCAGCAAGATGACCCCGATCCTTGCTGCGGCCACCATCTGCACGAGCCTATGAAGGCGATCCATGGTCGGTTCGACCAGCGCACCCGGCGCGTCGGGCGGACTCGTCACGCGCGGCGTACCATCGGGCGGGAGCATGCTGGCTGGCGCGATCGGCTCTCCGCCTGCAATGATGATCGTGGCGTGGCCCAGCTCTAGTGTTGCGCCGGCGCCGAGAGCACAGATGCCGTGCGGTGGCAGTCGATGACCACTCAAGCGCGTCCCGTTGGAGCTCCCTAGGTCTTCCACCGTGAGTGGAGGCCCGACATGGAGGATCGCGTGCCGACGCGAGACGCTCGGCAAATCGATGCGCACGTCGCACTCCGCGGATCGGCCGATGGTCAGCCTCCCTGACACCGGAAGATCGTGCTTCATCCAGCCACTGGGCCAAAAGACCAATAGACAACGATGTTCCGGCGTCGAGGCATCGCCGAAAATCTGCGACTTCGTTCGCTCCTCGTTGTCGTCAGGGGGACGTGCGCTCATCTGCGTCTTACGCGCTCAGGTGACGATTCTACGTCAAAGTGATGTATCTTGGGCCTCAGATGTCAGATTCTGTGCGCATCTCGCAAGTCCCGTCTTCGGGCAATCCGTACGCGAGCGAGCAGTATTTCGTCCAGCTCCTCTCGAAGGCCGTCGCTGCGAGGGCGAGCGACGTTCATCTCAAGGTAGGTCACCCGCCGGGCGCGCGGGTTCGGGGCGAGTTGGTCTTCTTTCGCGCGGAGCCGTTGCGCCCACAAGACACCGAAGCCATCGCCCGCATTCTCGTACGCGACCCCTTGCTCAAGACCCAACTGGACAAACTTCGTGAGCACGACACGGCGTTCTCTGCGCCCGGTGTGGGGCGCTTCCGCGTGAACATCTACCGACAACGCGCGTCCCTTGCCATCGTGATGCGCGCGATCCCCGATCAGATCCCGAGCTTCGAGGAGCTCGGAGTTCCGCCCGCGTGCCGAGAGCTCTGCGAAAAGGATCGGGGCCTCGTGCTCCTCGTAGGTCCCACGGGATCGGGCAAAACGTCGACTCTGGCGTCGATGATCGGTCATTTGAACCGGACGACCGCGCTTCACATCGTCACCATCGAGGATCCCATCGAATTTTGGCACAACGACGACAAGTCCAGCGTGAGCCAGCGCGAGGTCGGCCTCGACACGGGCGGCTTCGCCGACGCTCTCCGCGCCGCGCTGCGACAGGATCCAGACGTCATTTTCGTCGGCGAGATCCGCGACGAAGAGACGATGGACATCGCACTAAAGGCCGCTGAAACGGGCCACTTGGTGCTTTCGACACTCCACACGCCCGACGTGCAGCGCACCTTCGGGCGCATGCTCGCCATGTCACCCAAAGGTCAACCCGGATCGGTGGACGAAATGCGCGAGCGTATCGGAGATGCGCTTCAAGGGGTCGTCGCGCAACGCCTCTTGCCGCGAAAGGATGGCGCGGGGCTCATTCTGGCGGCCGAGGTTTTGGTGGCGACCGGCACCGTGCGCGAGGCGATCAAGCGGCCCGAGGGCAACCCGTCGTTGACGGAGCTCATGGAAAAAGGTGTGCACCCTTACGGCATGCAAACGTTTGCCATGCACCTGAAACAGCTGGTGCAGCAGGGCATCGTGGAGAAGGACGTCGCGCGGGTGGCGTCAGCCTTCTAGCGGCACGCTTCGCGGCGAGGCATCGCCCTTACTTGAAGGATTGCGCCACCGGGTTGTTCGCGTCGGTCGCGCCCATGCGCACCGTGCTGCGCGCCGTTTTCGGCGTTGGAGTCGACTCCATTTCCGGCGCTCGAGCAGGCGAGTGCGAGTGCGGGCAAAGTCGCCAGCCGTTCTTCCGTTTCGCGACGCACCGCGAGATCGCGGAGGAGAGCGACCTTGGTCGCCAGGGTCGGAGTCGGGGTAGGGGTGTGGGGTCGCTACTCAGCCGTATTTGCCTGAAATTGTAGCAAAAAGTTGCGTTCGGCCTGCGGCACCGTACGATCCACGAGCTGCCCCACATGCCGCTCGCTCGTGCGCTCCGCGCCGCCGTGCCGTTGGCGATCTTTGGATCGTCCTGTGCCGGCCCGTCGCGCGCACCCCAGCTCGAGCCAAGTCACGACGAACACCCCGTCCTTGCCGTGGCCGTCCGTGAAGAGCCCGAGCCGCCGCCTCTTCCCCCCAACGTCGCGCGCGCGACCGCGCCGCGTCACATCGGCCGGTGCGAGCCTAGCGCGGAGAGCTACAAGTTTACCGTCGCCCACCTCAATGACATGCAAGCCCGCTACTCCGAACGCATCGCGGGGCGGAGCCGTTACGCGTATGTCGCTGGATACTTGCGAGCTCTCAAGGACGAGGTGCCCGAGACCTTGGTGCTCGATGCAGGCGACGACTACGAGAAAGGCTCGATCGCGGATCTCCGCTCGATGGGCGAGGCGACGCGCCTTCTGGTTCAAGCGTTGCCGATCGACGTGCGCACCATTGGAAATCACGACTTCGCGTATGGCAAAGACGCCGTGCTGCGCGATGTGCAGCTCAGCGTGCATCCCGTGCTAGCGGCGAACGTCGCCTACAAAGACGGCTCGTCGCCATTTCTGCCGTACGTGCGTGTCGACGTCGGGTGCGTGAAAGTAGGCATCGTGGGGCTCGTCACACAAAACTATGGCGCGAACGATCGGCCGTCCAAAGAGCCGTACGACGGCGTTCTCGTTCAGAACGAGCGGTATACCGATGTGCTCGACGCTCTCGCGCGTGCTCATCGAAGCGAGGTCGACGTGATGATCGCGCTCGATCACTTGGGGCTTTACGAGGACGCCTTGATCGCGTCGCGGGTCCCTAGCATCGATCTGTTCGTCGGCGGTCATTCGGAGGATCTCGTCAAAGATCCCTTGAGCGTGACGCGCGCCGACGGGTCGCGTGCGTGGGTCGTGCAAGCGGGGCATTTTGCGCGCACCATCGGGCGCTTGGATCTGGCGTTTTCCCCGCGCGACAGGCGACTTTCGATGGAACGCGCGCGCATCGTCGAGGTCGACGGGCAGCTTCCGTACGTCGAAGAGGTGGCGGAGCTCGCGAAAAAGCTGGAGCGAGAGTATGCCCCGGAGGCGCATGCGCCCATCGCGTACGCGAAGAGCGAAGTGCGCCAGGGGCAAGAAATGGCCGACCTTTTATGGCGTGCGGCGCGCGAGCAGTGGGCCGTAGACGCCATGATCGTGGGGCGAGACCTCTTTTGGGATGGACTGCCCGCCGGGCCGATCACGCTGCAGCGCCTTTACGACGCGGTGCTCGTTCAGCGCGAGCCCGCCGGCACGACCGGATTCTCCTCGCTCTACGTGCTCGAGCTCAAAGGCGCCGAGCTCATCGACCTTCAATCCAAAGCGTTCGCGGGGCCGATGTTCGCGGTGTACGCGCCGAGTGCAGTCAGCCCGTCGGGCACGTATCGCCTCGCCATCGAAAAGCGCGCAATGACCTATCCGAGCGTAGCCTTTCGCGGCCCAACCAAGCTCGCGGAGGGGCGCTACGCGGGGGAAATGATCGATCTCGTCGAGAGCTACGCGCGCGCGCGCACGCGCCGCGGCCTCTCCATCGACTGATCCGCTCAGTGCCCAGGCACTCATGCTTCGAGCTTACGGGATCGCCTGCGCCTGGACCCATGCCACGGCTTGGTCCAGGTCCCCAGGCTTGTGGAACACGTGCGCCAGGGCGCGCGCACGCTCGAGCTCCTCCGGCGCCGCGCCGGCGCTGAAGAACGCGATTGGGAGCTCCGGCCGGCGCCCCCGAAGTGCGAGCGCAACATCCACCCCGCTGCCGTCCCCGAGATCGAGATCGAGAAGCGCGCAGGAGATTGCAAACGGGTCGACGGCCGACGCCTCTTGGGCCGAGCTCGCCTCGAGGCACCCGATGCCCAGCGCCTGCAGCCGCCGCGCGACGACCGAGAGCGCGACCGCCGTGTCGTCGGCGACGAGAACCGAGGGGGCTGGAGAGGGTGAGGACAGCGGCACGGGTAAACCTCCGCCCCCAAGGTCGTAAACCTTAGCTCAACCGTGGGCCTCGAGCACGGCCGCGACTGCGACGAAGGGGGCAGTGGAAGATAAATCAGTTACAAATCAATGGCTTATGTGGGGCGCGGGGCAGGCACCGTCCGGTGCCGATGACGTGCTACCGTCGGCGCCGAAATGCCCGAGCTTAGCCCCGCCGTTGTACGCGCTCTTTACGATCGTCCGCTTCTTTCGCTCGTCGACGAAGCGCGCGCGGTTCATCGAAAGAATCACCCGGACGACGAAGTGCAGCTCTGCGCTCTTTTGAGCGTGAAGACGGGCGGCTGCCCCGAGGACTGCTCGTATTGCCCGCAGTCGTCGCACTACGACACCAACGTCGGGCCCGAGAAGATGCTGGATGTGGAGCGCGTGCTCGACAGCGCGCGAAGGGCCAAGCACCTCGGGTCGACGCGTTTCTGCATGGGCGCCGCATGGCGCGAGGTGAAGGACGGGCCGGCGTTCGATCGCGTCATCGACATGGTGCGCGGGGTCAAGTCTCTCGGGCTCGAGGCGTGCGTGACGCTGGGTATGGTGAACGAAGAGCAGGCGCGCCGACTCAAGGATGCAGGGCTCGACGCTTACAATCACAACCTCGATACGAGTCGGGAGAACTACCGCTCGATCATCAAGACGCGCACGTTCGACGATCGCCTTCGGACGCTCGAAAACGTTCGCAACGCTGGCGTCACTGTGTGCTCCGGCGGGATCATCGGCATGGGCGAGAGCGTCGACGATCGCTGCGAGATGCTTCGCACGCTCGCAAACTTGGAGCCACCGCCCGAGAGCGTGCCCATCAATGCGCTGGTGCCTGTACCTGGGACACCCCTCGGGGAAATGCCACCGGTCGATCCGCTCGATCTGGTGCGCATGATCGCCGTCGCGCGTATCCTCATGCCCAAGTCGCGCGTGCGTCTGTCGGCGGGCCGCACATCGCTCTCACGCGAGGCGCAGATGCTTTGCTTGATGGCGGGCGCGAACTCGATTTTCTACGGCGAGAAACTCCTCACGACGCCGAATCCTGGCGAAGAGGAGGACCTCTCGCTCTTGCGCGACGCGGGCCTTCGCGCCATGCCGCCGCGCGCTCATCCGTAGCTCAATCGCTCGACGGTTGGCCGGCGTCGTCTTGCTGCTGTTCGGAGTCGGCTCGCATCACCGAACCGTCGCCGCCGCCGCCGGGTGGGTAGAGCTGGCGTCCGCCCCCTTGGTAGTCGGGTCCTGACGAGCACCCGTAGAAAATGGCCGCCGAAAGGGCGAGGGCGAGAAACGCGAACGCGGCACGATGGCAGGCTCTCGTCATGGGCAGTCCCACTGCCCGGTTTCGGCGCTGCACACGCACGTCTTCGTCTGGTCGGCGGCCGGGCACTCGGTGCCGATGGGGTAGAAGCCCCGGCAGCGAAATCCTTGCTGAGCGGGGTAGACGGGGCACACGGGTATCTTGATCTCGAACGGTGCACTCGCTCGAACGATGCCGTCGATCATCACGTCGCACGCGTACGAGCCAGGCGGCCAGGGCTCCACGTTGAGCTCCGAGGAGAGGTTCGGATTGCCGACGTGGGAAAGGGAGAAGATGAGCTTCTTGGTCTCGTGGTTCGCGGGAAACTCGCCCACCTGGAAAACCAGGCTTTCGGGCGTACCATCCAGAGTGCGCGTGCGGCGCACTCTCGCAAATACCGTGATGCCGTCTTTTGCGCCGGTCAGCTCGGCGATGCAGTTGATGTTCACCGTATCGGTGAAAAACTGGACGCGTTTGCGCTCGCCGATGTCGATCGACATGTAGGCGCTCACGTTTGGGCCGGAGCCGCAGCTGAAGGCGAGCGCCGAAATCGCGAACAGAAGAACGAGGTGGCCTCGAGCCATCGAGCTACCTCATAGTTCAGGCTCTTTGGTGTCGGGTCAAGGGCGCTCGCTGAAAATCGGGCCCGGAATCGGAATCGGAGTCGGAATCGGAGTCGGAATCGGAGTCGGAATCGG
>OBEQ010358083.1_pt1 | contig 10379 bp, 8 predicted proteins | sample 1670901 | NCBI WGS metagenome assembly OBEQ01 (sample SAMEA104232315, study PRJEB22302) | groundwater metagenome | biome: forest; feature: aquifer; material: groundwater | place: USA | collected 2011-08-07 | depth 5.4 m | reverse complement strand
TAAGATTAGACTATCACAATAAATTAAACTAGTAAAAAAATGTAAACAAATAGGGCGGGCGTTAAAATGAACGCCCGCCGGGTAGTATAGGCGAGACTACTCAAGTACAGAGTGCTGGACGCAACCCTAGAATAGCGCACCGCACGCTGGGGACAAGCTAGCACATCTAAAATATTTTGCAAAGAAAAAACGCCCAGAATGAACGGGGCGTTTGAAAATAACGAATGGAACGAAAAAGAACAAGGTGTAACGGGGAATTTTTGGAATCCCCCGCCCCAAACCACAGGACATCTTAGAATAGTCTAGCCTACTTGAGGTTACCTGACCCAACCGTAGTTTGGAAAGTAAATTAGAGTGGCACGCGCGATACAAAGACCGCGCGTACCCGATACCCCACGCTAGCCGAGGGTACGCCAGTAAAGATAAGTCTGGCGAAGTTTACAATGCCACAGAAAAGTCGGTAATTAATTGTGACGGCTCGTGTGAACGAGCCGTCACACCCTAGTAAACAGAGGTTTACTATACGGTACTCTAGCGAAGCGCGCCTGGCGCCACCGGACAAAACTTATGCTTGCTTCGCGAGCCGGTTCTTTTCTTCCGTCGCTTCGGAACCTTCGTGTTCGCCGAGGGCGGGAGAACCGTCGCCTGCAAGAGTGTCTTTTTCCGAAATGCTGTCGCCCTCGGTTTTCTTTTCCTTCGCGGTTTTTTCGTTTTCCACTTCTCGAGCCGCCGTTTCCAAAAGCTCAAAAAGTTCCGCGACTTGACCGGTCACATGCGTATCCCACTCTTCCCGTTCAAGCACCCGCCACTCTTTCGGCACGAACCTGCCGAATGGACCGCGACTCCCGCCTGGCCGAAACTCACCTAGGCCAACGCCAAGCCCTGCCAATTGAAACAACCTCTTCACCGTGTTGAGCTGAATTTTGGTTGTGTCAAATAGAAACGCCACCGGAAGGTTCCACGACGCGAACCGGGGGCGGATAATGCAGTTCGCACCGTTCGTAGCTTCGTTTCTGCCACGGCGCTTGTCCACCTTCCACGGAATTTCTCCATCCTCACTAAGACCGGCGAACGGAAAGAATCCGCCACTCATACAATCCGAGGATGGTAGAAGAATCACACATTCGTGAAAAAAGGTGCTCTCCAGAGTGGAAAGTTTGCTTTTTCCCTCATAGGGAACGCGCCGACCAGTTTCCACTAAGGTTGCGGAAATCTGCTCCGCCGGCACTCCCATCTTGCCGTTCACATCGCGATGGGCGCGGTCACTTGCGATTTCTTCCGCAGTCGCATCCGACTTTCGTTGGATTTTGGCACCAGCTTTCGTTCCGCCGGGTAACACATCTAACTGCTCTTCGCTCATTGCTGATTGCATCATACCGGGTGGTAATCCAACCAGCGTAACCAACGCTAGACTCCAGCGTTCTTTCTTTGCTGATGGCTTTACACTCAATTGCGCTCCGCCGTTTTCAGCATGGGAGGTTTTGATAGTTTCCAACACCGCAGTTTCAGTTTGCATAACAGTAGTTTAAATTTTTAGAGTGGTTTAACACTCAAGGCATTTATGCCTGTGGTTTCTGTTTTGTCAAAGAAAAAGCCTTACATTTGGCTTTATCAAAAGGTACACCCGATTGATAATGGCATAGTAATACTTAATGAAATATTCGTCAAGTCAGTCATCGCTGGAAGAAATCTGCCTCGCCTCCGCTCAAGATGCCGGGTAAAACGCTGGTAAACCCAAGCGCCTTGACCGCAGGCTAACCTTGCGACAAGGCCACCCAAAAACCCCCCCCTTTTTTTGCGCACCTGTCTGCGTGCGTCGCACAGGCAGGCAAGCGCAGGGCATTCAAGGTGCTGGGGTAAAAATAATTTACAATAACTATGCGACCGCATAGTTATTGTAAATTTTGAAATTGCAAAAAATTTGATAAAAAGCCCTTAAGTGTGATATGTTTTGGCAAGTTAGCATTGAAAATTGAACCGAAAGATATCACCACGCGAAGGGATGGTAAAATGGAAACCGTTGAAAAATCAGGAATCATCACTTGCTCGTTCTTTGGTATTCGCCCTATCAATTTTTTTGAAGAAGGCGTTGAGTTGGGGGGCTACGCAAAGTTTGGAGGCTACGTCGGCTACTTCAGATACCTCACCAATGAGACAGCGCCGATGGGACTGGTGGAGGGGGAGAAAAATTTGTACCTTGTCGGTTTCAACAGAAGCGTGGGAGAAACCGAGTACATTTCACTTCTTAAGGCTGAAGGAAAACGCCCATGCAAAAATGCCATCAACTACACGCTGGGACTGATGGCGCAAGTGCCGGAAAATAAGATGCCCGAGAAACTCCACAACAAAGATATTGTGGCGGCGGAACCAAACAATGGGTCTACTATTTTCATCAAAAATAACGGTAACTATTTCCTTTATGTACCTCGTGTGAACGAGAGTCGGATAATTATCATCACGGGTACAAGCGGATGGTGGCCCGACTATATCGCGTTCGTCGCCGAAGATTTGGTCTCTTAAATCCGCCACTTTTTCTCAAACCCTTGATACTTCGGCATCTTGGGTTTTTCTTTTTTCAAGCTTAAAACCAAACCCCCCGCGCCTACGGCGCGGGGGGTTTGGTTTTTAGTCTTTACTACTAACTACCATCTACTCACTACCAACTATCTGTTAGTAGCTCGAGCGACGATCTTCGCCCCTGTCTCTGTCATATCCGCCACCGCCACTTCGACGAGGAGGCCTGTCAGCCATGGGGCGAGCCTCGTTGACGGTCAAAGTGCGACCATCAAGCTCTGTTCCATGCATGGAAGAAACAGCCTTCTCGGCATCCGCGTCTTCCATTTCCACGAAGCCGAAGCCTCGTGACCTGCCGGTCATCTTGTCGCTGATAACATTTGCCGAAACCACAGTTCCAGCCTTTGAAAAGGCGGACTTGAGAGAATCAGCGGTTGTTCCATACGACAAGTTTCCGACATATAACTTTTTTGCCATATTGAGAAATATGCTTTAGGACTTCCGTGTTCGGCGCATTTTTTCGTTGCTTCGCTCGTTTGCTTCCGCAATGTATTCCGAATACATTTTGGTAGGAAGCTCGGCTCGCGTCTCAAACTGCATCCAAACACGGAAGTCCTAATCCTATTAAATATCGCGCGACCCCCTTTCTCAATATGACTTCAAAATCAACTTGAGAAAACTACGACACAAATATAGTACACGAAATAAAAAAAGATGCAAGAGTTAGTTTTGAAGTTCGGAAGTTCCGCTCGAAGACTCGCTATAAGTTTCCGATTCCTAACTTCGCAACTTCTAAACTTGAAGCGAAGCGTAACTTGTAAACTTATTGCGCTAGCTCTTTCGTAACAATTTTAATTTTTGAGGCGGAAGATGGAAACACGCTCTTCCAAAAAGGCCGACTGACAACATCCACTTTAACAACCGCCTTATAACGGCTAACGATTCCGTTCAGCTCATTTTTATTTTTGCCGAGAAGTTCGGCTTTGAGTTTACTCTGGTCAAACGCCCAAACAATCGTCGCCCGACCCTTGAGATTGAACTGAATCGGGCCGACTATGCTTGCCGTGCCGAAGTCCTCGTTATTTTTCAAAACAAAAACGAGCTGGCTCACATCGGCAATCTCAACCTGCGCGCCGTCAAAACCGAAAACATATTCTTTGGCAAAAGCGGATGCCGTTTCGTCTTGTTTAAGAAAAAAGGCGGTAAACCTTGCGCGTTCGCGAAGCAAAACAGAGTTCTTTGGAGCATTGCCGTTAGCTGATTCTGGCAAAACATCAAAGGCGATTTTGTAACTGTTACTTGCAAAAATGTAATCTTTTGGCAGATTGGTTTTCGCTTCCGCGACAAGCTCCGCCGTAAGGTCGGCTTCAAGTTGCGCTTTTCCTGAAAGTTTTTTTTCATCGGACACTGACGGCGCCTTGCCAACAAACCCGCCTGCCATCGGAGTTTTAGAACGAGCAAAGAATTTACTGAAGCGTTCGGCATTTGACTTAAAACCGGGAATGGTAAAGTCCGTAAGTCCTATGTTGTATTCCTTGCCTGTGGACTCTGCGAACACAAAAACTTCAATGCTCCCGGGAAGCACCTGTCCTGAAACTATGTGCCGACCCGGTATGGTTACCGAATCTTGAATTTTATAAATCAGACCGTCCGGAGTTTCAAAGCGCGTATTTTTAATAAGCCTCTGGCTTGCCGTACTGTAATTATTGTAAATTATTATTTTTCCGCTCGCCCGAGTTTCAACCTGTTTCTCCCCATCGGACGGAATGGCAACTTCTTTTTCTTTGACATCCGAAAACGACTTGTATGAAATAGAGCCATCGGAAACTTTTGGACTGGCCGTGAGGTCAAGGTTAATTTTCAGCGATGCGGTCTTTGGCGTAATTGTAATCTCTGCGCTAGAAAACGAGTTGCCGAGAACCACTATTAGGACTCCAACCGACACAACACCGATAATCCAGAGCAACCATTTTGAAGAAAAGCCGAACCCCGACGGTTTATTTTCCCAACCAGTGGATTCTTCTTCCCTGTATTCCGCGTGAATCGTGTGGCGGGAAACTTCGCGCGGTTCTTCCGCTTCCGTCGCTCCCGATAGCGGAATATCGCGGATAGTTTTCCGACCCCGTGGCACAACATCTTGTACAATATTTTTTGGCATAATAAAAGAATTAAAAATAGATAATAACAAATAGAAAATTATTGAAAGATTCTTTAATTAACTATTGTCTATTAAGTATTCTTCAGTTTAACATATGTCTGACAACAAAACTCGCGCCAATTGCCAAATTCGGACTAATCAAGGCGTTCGGCTGGCTTTCCGCAAAATGCCCGGCCAAATTTTCGTCAACAACATTAACAGTGAAAGGTTCTGCCGTGGCGGTAAGCTTGCTTAACCGAGGGTCCCCTAAAAATTCGGCAAAAACTTGCGTAGATGTAGACGGAGCGTCTTCAAACAAAAAAACAGTTTTCGGCAAAAATGTTTCGCCTGAAAAATTGGTTAAAGAACCTTCCAAGAAACCGAGCCACGCGGTTTTAGTTTCTAAAATAGCCTGTTCAACTCTCTTTTTATCCCTAGATTCTATCTTCTGTTCTAGGTGAAGAGCGAGCAAAGCTTCCAGCGTGCAATGCGGATGATTGCCACAAATTTTGTGGAGCGCGCGGAAAAGATGGTTGTGTCCCAAAGGAAAGCTAACCGTCTCGCTAATTTGCCCCTTTTTAACAATAGTCATGTCGCTCACTTCCCCGCCGATTTGAATAATTAAAAAATCAGCCATCTGTGAAAAAGTGTCGCGAAGCGCGACAAAAGACGCCAAAGAAAATGTGTGAAAAGAAACATCGGAAAAATTAAGACTTTTGCGCACGGCTTTTTTTACAAACTCCAGCGTGTGGCGCTGTGCGATGCTCGTGAAAAGATGCAACTCCAAACTCCGCGCGTTTCTGCCAACGGGAACGCTTGTCGGATACCCGTCAAGGCGCGCTTCAACAATCTTTTGTTCAAGCGTGTCCAAGGCGTCCTTTGACTTTCCGATTTCAAACTTAGTCTCAAGTTCTTTTTCCTCGGTGGCAAGCAAATCGTCAATGAGCTTTTTGGTTATAGCCATTGGCTTTTCATGCGTCAGTTTTATAACTTTTGTTTCGGAAATATGCCACGGCGACGACATAAAAACAGAGGCATTTTCTAAATGATATGATGGTTTGGAAGCTTTTTTTATATGCTCAATGCCGTACTTTTGAAGATGAAAAAGAACCATGTCAAGCGACTTTCGCATTGCTCCGAAAAGATTCTCGCCTGTGAGAATTTTTTGAAATGAAATCGGCTCGGAAGCGGTGTAAAGAAATTTTGGTTTTCCTGAAATGCTTGCCCCCGCCCCGCTCTGCGGGGCGGGGGCGCTTTCCGCATATTTCTCAAAAATTCCGCCACTGACGCTTTCACTGCCAATATCAATAACGGCGTAAATCTTTGTGGCTGGTTTTTTTGAAAAAGCAAATACATTCATAAAGGAATTATACCATATGAATGAAAACACTAGATGTTATTTTTTGTTTGGATTTTGTGCGGTCTGTGTTTTGGAAAGTTTTAAGCAAGTACTGCTTTAATTCTCCTCACTCCCGCGCTCACCGCTTCTTCTTTTGTGATTTTGAATACTCCAAGTTCCCCGGTGTTTTTGACATGAGGGCCACCGCAAAATTCTTTTGAATAGGCGGTAGGAAGCGAATCGCCGATGTAATGAACCGTAACCATATCGCCGTATTTTTCTCCGAAAAAATGCAAGGCGCCGGTTTTTTCAGCCTCGGCTCTAGGTAGTGTGACGACATTGACAGGCAGTTTAGCGAGAATTTTATCATTCACGATTACCTCAACTTTTTTAATTTCCTCGGCGGTCATTTTGATCGGGTGAGTAAAATCAAACCGCAATCTCTCCTTCGTGATGTTGCTCCCTTTCTGCCCGACATGCGTACCGTAAACATCGCGCAGTGCTTGATGAAGCAAGTGCGTGGCGGTATGGTATTTCAGCGACATTTCGGAAGTATCCGCGAGACCCCCTTTGAATTTTTTATCGGCGCCTGCGCTGGAAAGCTCTTTATGCTTCTCAAATTCTATCTTAAATCCTTCCATATCAACCTTGAGGTTCCTTATCAAAGCCAAATCTACAATCATATCTACCGGCATACCATAAGAGGAAAAAAGAAGAAATGCGACTTTCCCTGAAATATTCGTCGTGGCCAACTTTTCAAATTCATGGAGTCCTCGCTGTAATGCTTTCCCAAATTGTTCCGCTTCCTCAAATATGATCCTCACGATTTTTTCTTTTTTTGATTCAATCTCAGGGTATGCATTTTTATAAACAAAAGCACACATCTCCACGACAACTCTTATTGTCGGTTCTTCTATTTTTCTCCCCTGTGCAACAGAAATTGCCCTGCGAATAAGCCGTCTTAGGAAATAGCCACGCTCGGTATTTGAAGGCAGTACTCCGTCTGAAATAAGAAAAACAGTCGCGCGAAGGTGGTCAGCGATAATACGGAGGTTTCTTAGGTCTCGCGACAGTACAGATGTGGTCGCTCTAATTACAGCAAGGGCTTCCGCCTCAAACACACTGCCTTTTAAAATATCAGGATTATCATTTGCCGCCGCGGTGATGCGTTCCAATCCACCGCCGAAGTCAACATTGCGTTGCGCCAGTTTTTCAAAACCTGCTTGCCCTGAGCCAGTCGAACGGGTTTCCGTTTTGCGATACTCCATGAAAACCGAGTTGCCGATTTCCATAAAGCGACCGCAATCGCAGTTGGGATGGCATTTCTCGCCAAACTTTTTGTCGTGTTCAATCTGCGTAAATTCGTAAAACACCTCGCTGTCGGGCCCGCCCGGCTCGCCTGCCGGCATTTTTTCAGGCGCGCCGGAACGGCTCCACCAATTTTTCCTCGCGGGGTAAAAATAAATTCGTTCTTTAGGTATGCCAAGCTTTTCCCAAATTTCAGAGGATTCCGTATCGCGAGGCAAATTCAATTTTTCGTCGCCTTCAAAACAAGTTACCGATAAGCGTTCTTTGTCTATGCCAATTTCTTTCGTCAAAAACTCAAATAACCATGATAATTGTTCTTTTTTCCAATAGTCACCGAGCGACCAGTTTCCAAGCATTTCAAAAAAAGTGGTATGACGATTGTCTCCCACCTCTTCAATGTCCTCGCTTCGGAAACATTTTTGAGAATTGACAAGTCGTTCCCCGGCTGGATGTTTCTGTCCAAGCAAATACGACACAAGCGGTTGCATACCGCTTCCGGTAAAAAGCGTCGTCGGGTCGTTTTCCGGCACAAGTGAAGCCGAGGGAATTTCCACATGAGGGAAACCCGGACGATTTTTGAAAAATTCTATATATTTTGCACGAACCTCATTAAGCGTCATATAGTCCGAATTATACAGAATTTTCCGAAATTTTCCATCACTAAAAAACCGCTCGTGCGCATTAGGCACAAGCGGAATTACAACTACAACTTAACACCTTTAGTCAAAGCGCGGATGAGTTCCATTTGCCGTCGCTTCCGAAGTTTTTCTTGCATCTTTCTACCTGCCGTTTTAATCACCGATAAAACGGCCGTTCGGCTTACCCCCCGTTCATTTGCCACTTTGCCAATTTTCTTCCCCTCAAGCCACACTTGCTGAACATCACGCTGTGCAATTGAAGAAAACTCGTTGACTATCTCCAAAACTTCCCCATAGTCTTCTTTTCTCATTAGCTCCTCATCCGGCGCGGGCGGGAGGGCGAGCGTTTCGGCATAGCCGACAAGTCTGTCCAACGACACTTCTGCCGTCCGTTCAAACACTTTCGGCTTATCAAGAAACTCGTCCGTCCGAAATGCTTTCGGAAACAAGTCGTCAACGGTCATATTGGTAAGCTCCATAAGTTTTTCGGTGAGCTCGCGAGCTTTTCGTTTCTTCTCTTCATTCACTTTTGACGAAAAAAGAAACGATGGTTTTTCTTTTAGGTTGATTACCCCACAAAGATTGCTGTGGCCCATACCTAAAAATTCAGCCGCTTGCTTTAATGTCCACCCGCGCTTCTTGATAGCTTCATACAGCGCGCCATGTTTCATCCGCGCCACCACTGCAATCTTGAATTTTCCTTCCTTCATAGTTTTCCTTCCTTCTTTTTATTAGGGGTTTGGATACCCTAAACTTTTCTACACGCACTATAACACAATAAAAAATATTCACAATACCCACTACATTAACGCATTGCTATAGCTTAGAGTTAATGTATGGTGGGCAACTGAAACTAAAGATCGTTTTATTTTCTAGTACAAATTACAAATTCTGACAAAAAAGAAAAAGCCGTTCCGCGAAGCGGAACGGAACGGCTTGTGTAAAAAACGATTATTCAAACTCAACAGTTGCCGGAGGCTTTGGCGTTGGGTCAAAAAAGCCCCGCACGATTTCCGGATGTTGTGTCAATTTTGAGACAATTTCATCCTCAACTTCATCTGGCAGGTGATAGCCTTTCGCTGTCATAAAATCGGCGCTGACCACCGGTCGTACCGCAATAGGATACCCATAAGTCCTCTTGTCGCCCTTGACCCCGACGGTCTTTACTCCGATAAGAGCAACAACAAGCTGGTCAACCTCCTCCATCTTCCCGCGACGAGTAAGAATTTCAGTTACCTGCGCGTCAGCCCAGCGAACAATTTCAAGTAGCCCAACTGTGACTGGTGTTCCCACAACCCGAGTGAACAATCCCGGCCCGGGAAACGGCTGTCTTTTGCATACCGATTCTGGCAAACCAAGGCTTTGCGCCAAAGCGCGAACCTCGTACTTAAAGAGCGCGTGAAGAGGATGAACTTGCTTAAGTTTTGTTTGGAGACCCTCATTGTGATGCGATTTGATAACCGCTCCGCCGGTTTTACCGGATTCAATAGAGTCTGTCGCCAGACTTCCTTGAAAAAGAAATCGCGCGTCAAATTTTTCCGCTTGCTCTTCAAGGGTAGCGGTGTACAACTTTTTGAATACGGCGCGTTTTTCTTCGGCGTCCACAGTATTGGCGAACGCCTCCGCGAAACGCGGACGAGCGTCAACCACGATTAGACGAGAGCCCGCGTGTTTGGCATTGGCTTGAATTTCTTCCGACTCGTTCAAACGCAACTGCCCGCCGTCAACGCAAACTGCCAAAAGTCGTTCACCGAGAACAGCGCTTGCCAACTTGGCAAGAGTTGTGGAATCTCTGCCCCCGCTGAAACCCATGATAACTTTCCCGTCACCAACTTCTTGAACAATCTGCTCGCGTATTTCAGCAATCAAGTTTTGCGCTTGCCAATCCTTTTGGCAACCGCAAATACCAAAAACAAAGTTCCAGAAGATAGACTTGCCACAGAGCGTCTCCTTAACTTCAGGATGAAACTGTAACGCCCATATTTTCTGAAGTGGATTAGCAAGTTGAAACCCTTCGCAACACTCCGTGTCAAGCGACCGGGCAACTTGACTGGCGCTGACAGGCAAAACCGTTACACTGTCGCCATGACTTGACCATACTGTCTGCGAGCGGTCCAAACCTTGAAAAAGCGGGTTGTCCGTGTCAAAGATTGCTCTTGTCGGACCATACTCTCTCTGCGATTCTCTTGATTCAACTATTCCGCCAAGCGTTTTTGCAAGCCATTGCATGCCGTAACAAATTCCGAGAATCGGAAAAGCGCGGTCTAAAACGGCAAGCGGAAGCGTAGGCGCCTTGGGATCATTTAGAACCCATCCACTATCTTCTAAATCCTCCTCATCAGTAAAGATATGAATGCTAGTATGATCATCTGACGACTTGTGGACAATTTTTTCTCACAATTCTTCCATAGTCTTCTACACTTCTCGAGCCAGGCAAAAGAAC
>OBEQ011808008.1_pt1 | contig 10381 bp, 12 predicted proteins | sample 1670901 | NCBI WGS metagenome assembly OBEQ01 (sample SAMEA104232315, study PRJEB22302) | groundwater metagenome | biome: forest; feature: aquifer; material: groundwater | place: USA | collected 2011-08-07 | depth 5.4 m | reverse complement strand
TTTTATTGCAAAAATTTGTGCCAAGTGTGGGCGATGTGGTGATATTTAAGCTCCTCCAAAAAAAGCCTCGCTCCATGCGAGGCTTTTCTTTTCGTCCAAGGGCAGTCCTTGGATAGTTTAAATTTTTTCAAAACCTTCCTTATTGATCCGCTCGGCGAGTTCAGCTTTGCCTGAGGCAACGATCTTGCCTCCACGCATGACATACACCATATCGGGCTTCACATGTTCAAGAATATTCGCATAGTGGGTGACGAGCAGAAATCCGATCCCCTTTTCTTTCAGCATGTTGATTCCCGCATAGACCTTTTTCATGGCATCGACATCCACACCCGAATCGATCTCATCAAGAAATGCGAACTTCGGCTCAAGTGCCAAAAGCTGGAGCACTTCGGATTGTTTCTTTTCTCCGCCCGAGAGTCCGCTGTTCACATGCTTTTTCAAAAAGCCCACATCGATACCGGAATCTTCGGCAAGCTTCTGCATCATTTTGTAAAACTCAAGCGGAGTGATCGCACTTCCCTTCAGCTCTTTGTACGCGCGATGAAGGAAATTGGTCATTGACACACCGACGATCTCAGGCAAATGCTGGAGTGAGAGAAAAAGTCCTGCTTTCGCTTTCTTTTCCGTCGGGAGCATCGTGAGATCCTCACCATCAAGTGCTATAAGACCATTCGAAAGCTGATACTTAGGATGACCCATAATGGCATTCAATAGCGAGCTCTTGCCGGAACCATTCGGTCCCATAAGGATATGTACCTCGCCGGAGCGAAGCGTCAAATTGACCCCTTCCACAAGGGTCTTTCCGTCAGCAGTGACCGAAATATCTTTAAGTTCAAGTGTATGCATTGTGAAAAATATTAGACACTATAATACTAAAAAAAGCAAGCCTTCTCTTTATTAAAGACGGACTAAGGTTCGACCTTGGCTCTGAAAGGTCGAACCTTGAAGCGACCAAGAAAACAAGGAGTGTCCTCACGACTATATTTTCTGAAGTACTCGTAGTGGTGAATTTGTCCGTCTTTTTGAACGCGAGGAAAGCTTACCTCCCTTTCGATATAACGCTAAGTGCTTCCTTAAGCGTTCCCAGAGCAAGCATTGCGCATTTTTCACGTTGCAGTCCGATCGCTACTCCATATAGCTCGTACATATCTTCTGCGGTGAGTGACAACATCTCTTCTTTCGACAGCCCCTTCACTTTATCGGTGAGCATTGATGCGCCCGACTGAGAAATTGCGCAACCAAATCCCTCGAAGCTCACGTCGGCAAGCGTACTGTCGGTGCTCCACTTGAGATAGAGCACGAGGTCATCTCCACACGAGGCATTGTTCCCCTTTTGCACCACGTCCGCATCCTCCATCCGCCGCTTGTTGTGCGGATGTTTGTAGTGTTCCAAAATATTCTCCTGATATAACGAATCCATAATTATGCAAAAATTACTCGTGCCTTTTCGAGTCCGATAATTAGCGCATCGACATCCTCCTTTGTATTGTAAACATGGAAACTTGCGCGAACACTTGCGTCGATCCCGAGCGCAGCATGAAGGGGTATTGCACAGTGGTGTCCCGCACGCACTGCGACATGATCGCGCGCAAGAATTTCTGCAATATCGTGCGGATGCGCCCATGCACAACTTACACTCACAATTCCCACATTTTTGGTCACATCCTGTTCTGCAACAATAGTGACGCCAGGAATTTCACCAAGTCGCGAAATACAGTAGGCGGTTAATTCCTGAACATATGCATGAATATGTTCCACTCCAATATGCTGAAGATAATCAATCGCGGCACCAAGCCCAATAACGCCGGCAATATTTTTTGTCCCCGCCTCAAAACGCTCGGGAATGTCCGCCCATGTTCCTCTCCCCTCTTCCATGTGTGCAACCATATGTCCGCCAAAAGTTGTAGGTTTCATTCGCTCGAGTACTTCTTTCTTTGCCCAAAGCACTCCCACTCCCGTCGGAGCAAACATTTTGTGTCCGGAAAAGTACAATGCATCACAACCGAGTTTTTTTACATCAACGGGAATATGCCCGACCGCAGCAGTCGCATCAACGACCATCAATGTATGATGCTTCTCTCTAATTGCGGCGATGCGCGCAACATCGTTGATCGCGCCTGTCACATTTGATGCGAGCATTGCGGAAACAAGTATCGTGTTATCCGTGATCATTTCTTCTGCCTTTTGGTAATCAAGCTCGGTGCCCTGAAGCGGAATAGAGAAAATAGGAATACCACGCCGAAACGCAAACTCCTGAAGCGGAATAAGTGCTCCGTGATGCTCCATCACCGTCGTGACAATATTTTTATCCTCCTCGTCGGTAAAGTTGAGTGACTCATCGATCATGCGCACCAGCATATTGCTCGACTCGGTCGCACCCGAAGTAAAAATAATCTCATCTGGTTCCGCGTTTATAAATGCGGCAACTTTTTTTCGTGCATCTTCATAGAGATCAGTCGCGCGAATAGCCTCAGGAAAAAGGCCGCGATGCACATTAGCGCGGCTGTGCGTGTAATAATCAATCACCACATCAAGCACCGATTGTGGGGTAAGCGAAGTAGCAGCAGAATCAAGATAGTGATTATCTACGCCGTTTAACTGAGGAAAATCGTTGCGAATTTTTTTTGAATCGATCATATGTCGTTTTTTCACATAGGGGTACCCTATGTACATAGGGTTCCCCTATGGGTTTTTTAGGGTTTGGTGTTTGTGAGTTTTGCGATGCGCTCGCGGACGCTTTCCATGATTTCTTCTTTCTTGATACGACTTAACAGTGAGCCAAAGAATCCTTCAATGGCAATCTCCCGCGCATCGTGCTCGGGGATTCCGCGTGTCTTGGCGTAGAAGAGATCGATATCACGAATATGACTCACCGAGAGCTTGTGTGTTGACGCGACATCTTTGCTTGCAATATCGAGCTCCGGTATCGCATCGATCTCCGCCTTCGGAGAGACGATGAGGAACTTCCCTTCTTGTGCGCCATCAACCGCGTGCACTCCTTTCTTCATATCAATCATACCGCGATAAACGATTTTGGAATTCGCTCCTCCAAGGCCGAGCGCATAGATACGCGAGTGTGTATCGCTTGCGCGGTGCTCCGCACCCGCCCAGATATCGTAGGATGCATTCTCGGTACCGATAAGCGTGTGCAGTATCTCGCTCGAAGCTTCCTCGCCAAGCAAAAGACTGGTCGTGTGTGAGCGATAAGACATTCCCGACTGAGGGTCTTCGACAAAGTCACATGACGCATGCCCGCTCACCATGGCGGCATGTTCCACCATCGCCAAGCCCTTTGCATCCTTTGTGGTGGAAACGATAGCCGCTTTTGCGCCGCCCTCCATGAGGACGATCATCGTACGAACAAACACACTCGACGCTTCTCCGCCCTTCAGGATGCTTTCCATTTTCAGTTGTGAGCCCTCTTTCGCAATAACAATGACAATATCCGACGAAGCTCCGAGCGGAATAGTCGTCTCAAGTGTCAGTGTTTCTTCTTTGGGATTTCCCGCATCATCAAGCGTCGGCTGTACATACACCACAAGACCAGTTTGAAAAAGCGACTGACCCAACGCAACACCATGTGCCGATGCCTTTGGAAAAAGTTCGCTGGTCATCAGCCGCTCGAGAAAAGGTGTGATCTCCTCCTGCGTGATCGCTTCTTTCCACGTATAAAGCTCAAGCCCTTTCGACGGCGTTACCTGATATTCTGCATATGAAGAAAAATCAGCAGCATACGGAGGGGTACCCTCCGTATGGAGGGAAACACCGGAGATATTGATGCCGTATTGCTCATTCACCGGAAGTGCCGCCGCCTGCTCGAGACGCGCCTCGCGCCACGACAAAAGCCACTCGGGTTCTCCGAGGCGTTTTGACAATTCTTTGATATCTGGTGTATTTGACAAGATGGTAAAAATATACTACATTATGTTGTAGTTGTAAAGTGCTTCTTTAACCAACGAAGGAGAGTGTAATGTCAGACCCTTTCAAGTTTTTTCTCGCAACTCTTTTGGCTTTGGGCGCAGGCGCTCTGGTTGGAATGAAGACCGAGAATGCTTTCTTTGCAGTATGGACTAGTATCATCATTTATGCTGTTTTGGGCGAAATCATCATAAATCATTTTGACGCAACAATTGATCCTCTGTAAGGAACGCCTGCCGTGCCGCCGGATTTATCCGGCGGTTTTTTTGTGTCATTCCGGATTTACGACCAATTTTTCTTAATGGTACTCCATCTTAGAAAAATGAAGTACTCCCCGTGGTGCTCCAGAGGCGGGTCAAAGCCCGCCATGACAATGTATTTACCCTACCGATCCTTCCATTTCTAGTTCGATGAGTTTGTTGAGCTCAACGGCGTACTCCATAGGAAGCACTTTAATGATCGGCTCCATAAAACCGCCGACAATAAGACGGAGGGCTTCGGCTTCGCTGTAGCCGCGTGACTTCAAGTAAAATATTTCATCTTCGCCGATCTTCCCCACCCGGGCTTCATGCGAGATGCTCACCTGACTATTTTCATTTTTGATCGACGGGTACGTATTTGATACCGACTCGTCATCGAGAATAAGCGCATCGCACGTGACTGAAGATTGCGCACCGATCGCGCTTGGCAGCATGCGCACATATCCGCGGTAGTTCGATACTCCCCCGCCCCTTGAGACTGACTTGGAGCGAATAACCGAAACAGTGTCTGCTCCAATGTGGATCGCCTTCGAGCCCGTGTCCTGCACCTGCCCTGAATTCGCCATGACGATACCGAGCGATTCACTGCGAGCACCGCGCCCTAAGAGTACCGATGACGGATAGAGCATGGTCACGCGTGAACCCATATTGCCGTTTACCCACTCGACGGTGGCGTTCTCAAGCACGAGTGCCTTCTTTGTATTTAAATTGTAAGTATTTTTTGACCAGTTCTCGACGCTGATATATTTTACCCGCGCATCCTTCTTGACCCACAGCTCGACACAGCCGGCGTGGAGCGAGCTCTCGGTGTACTGCGGTGCAGAACATCCTTCGATATAGGTAATTTCTGCGCCTTCATCGGCAATAATCAGTGTGTGCTCGAACTGTGCGGAACGGGCCTTGTTCATACGGAAATATGCCTGCAGTGGGAGTGACACCTTCACTCCTTTCGGGACATAGATAAACGTCCCTCCGCTCCATACCGCCGCATGGAGCATAGTGAACTTGTGATCGGTCATCGGTACGCACTTGGTCATAAAATGCTCTTTCACCAACTCGGGATATTTTTCAAGTGCAACGTCCATGTTCTCAAAGATGACACCCTGATCGGACAATATCTTCTGGATCTTGTGATACACAATTCCCGAGTCATATTGTGCGCCGACGCCGCCCAAGTATTCACGTTCCGCTTTCGGAATACCCAGCTTTTCAAAAGTATCAGTGATCTCTTTGGGAAGGTCTTTCCAGTCGTCGGTCTCCTTCACTCCGGGGTCGACGTAGTAAGTAATGTTCTCAAGATCAAGTCCGGTAATGTCTGGTCCCCAATTGGGCATGCGGGTACTCCGCCATAAGGCAAGCGCCTTCAACCTGAGCTCGAGCATCCACTCCGGCTCTTTTTTGTCAGCGGAAATCTGCCGCACCAATGCTTCGGTGGGTCCAATGTCGTGGAGATATGGTTCTTTGGTTACTTCAGTTTGCGTCATGTGATTCTTGACCAGGTAGTGAAACTTCGCATAGTGACCATGTCACATTCATGACTACAATGAGACGGGTGACTGCTTTCCATAAAAAAGCACCATTTTAAAACTCGTTTCATAACAATGCGAAGTTCTACTACCTGGTTGACAGTATACGTATTTGTGGTTATTTTGCAATGAATTGGAAAACGCTTCTCCATCCACTACTTCTCCTCCTCAACTCTTTTGCTATACTACAAAGTAATGAAAGAACAAAAAATACTTATCGTTGATGATTCGAGAACAACGTGCGTCATACTCGAAGATATTCTACGCGAGGAAGGTTTCACAAATATCATTCATGCGTCAAACGGCGAAGATGCACTTACTGCATACGCAAAGGAAGAGCCAAATCTTGTTCTCCTTGATATCATCATGCCCGAGATGAACGGCATGGATGTACTCAAACAGCTGGATGACAAAGCGCGAGTGATCATCGTCTCTGCGATCGGACAGGATTCCGTGATCAAACAAGCAAGGGAGCTTGGTGCCCTCGATTACCTTATCAAACCACTCGACAAAATAGAGGTAATCAAAAAAGTGCTCTCCGCTCTCAAATAAAATACCAATGCGTTAATATTCACTCCCCCGATACAGCAGCCCACAAAAAAATACCCACAAACTTCTGTGGGTATTTTTCTCTATTATCACTACATAGTCCCCTTCAGTGATTTTTCAATTTCGCGAAGCGGCTTGAGTTCGTTTTCAAAAATCATTTCTTTCTCTTCTTTTGTTTGCGCATTTTTGTAACGATCAAGTGCTTCCTTGAGTATACTTTCTTGCCCCGTCGACTCGGCTGTGGCTACCTCTGTTTCATAATCCGATACATCCAAAAGTATTTCAGATATTTCGGGAGGAGTATGTTCAATTTTACCATATTCGAGAGTTGCTTTTTGGTCCGCACCACTATAGCCCTCATACACCGCTCCATCTGCACCAGCGAATTCGATTACATCGCCGACAAAAGATGGTTCAACAGCACCCACATGCTGTTCGCGCCATTCTTCCTCTCCATGACGCGCCTCGGCAGCACTTTCTCCTCCCATTGTTTCGTTCATAATATTATTATTTTTTTACGTTTACTCATGATACAATGACAATTATATCAGTCAACTCGCACATCTCAATTGAAAAGAAAATCGCTCAAATGAATTCATTTGAGCGATTTTGCTCTGATGATATGTTATTGCACAACCCACATCCCTTGAGGATACTGTGAAGAGTACACAAGGCAGGCAGTGCCATTTTGTACCGCAGTTTGCGGTTGACCTTGAATACGAATCACGGTTTCCTGCGTGAATGGTCTACACTGCCGACCGTTGTCTTGATAATAAGGCTGCGTGGTCACTCGCGACTGTACTTGGGTACCATTCTGACTGCGCCATGAGTCATTGTAGACACCCGGCTCCTGCTGTTCAAACCCACGATGCGCGAGACGTCCTGCGCGTTCATGGTCAGCGGCATCAAGATTTCTCCCGATATTACCCCCGATCATATATCCAGCGATACCGCCGACAACCATTGCGAGCGTATTTCCGCGACCATTACCAATGAGTGATCCGACACCGGCACCCGTAACAGCACCAATGATACCGCCAAGATCCTCGTTGCTCGGATTTGTCACACAACCCGAAGTACTCAACACGAAAGCGAGCGTAACAACGCGGATCACCGAGCGCATAAAGGTAGTGCGCATATTTCTCTCCTTAGATTAAAGAACGACATTGTTCCACAAAAACCCTAACATAAAAATGTTTTGCTGACCATATATCCAACTTCATGAGCATGACAACATTCCACATAAAATAGGACCTACGCAAACGGATGAGATTCGCATTTTTCCGCCCGAACGATCTCCGAGAAGCTGTACGGGTTGGTACCGCTTCCGGAGTCGTTTGGGAGAAAAATGCGAAGGTCGCCGTTTGCGTAGGTCCTATAAAATAAAAAACTGCCAACGGGTAGGGTTGGCAGGAGTATTGAGAAAAAATTATTTGGGGTCGGTTGGGCGACGTTCGGCAAGAGCGAGCATCTTGTACAATTGACTATCATGGAACGCCAAGAGTCCGAAGAGCTCTTCCTGGCTCACTTCCCCTGTTATCTTTTCAGGATGATTGAGGACAATAAGGGCGTACGCATGGTACGGAGTCGGCGGTAGCACATCACGGTTGAAATGCTCTGCACCATACACCTCGCGAATCTTCTGCATGAGCGGAAAGAGTCCGGGGAAAAATCCATTTTCCTTATCTTTCACATACTCCCCCACGGAAAGTTCTTTTTCGTCGAGGTCGCCATCAAGCATGTCGATGAATCCCCTCAAAATGTCACGCTCGGACGGTAGATACGTAAATGTGCCGAACAACGACGTGAGTATAAGATATGCCCGTGGAACAAGGTCCGGATACATCTTCACCGCATGGGCAATCAAAGGATTGCGCTTGTGGTAGCGCGTAAAACTATTCAGCACCTCCCACGAACGGTGAAGAAATTCGTCACGCAAGAGTGGCATCCCTCTGTCATACACAAAGATATCGCGCCGCAACAGGTCCTTCTGCTTCATTATTTCACTTTCATCCATGATGGACTCCTTTGTGCGTTGTGATGGAACGAAAATACTATTTTTATAATATCTTATATTAAAATTTTGTCAACTTTTTTTCAACCAGTGTTCTTCAATAACCTTGCAGTCAAAATCTGCTATACTAATAGAACATTATTATCGAACAGCGTGAGTAATACATAACTCATGATCTTCATTTATGAAAATAGAACAAAAAAAATGGACGCCGGAAGGAAGCTGGAAAACAGTGACAATCGAGCAATTACCAAAAGCACCACAGCTTGTTTTTGTCTTTGGTGCACGACCTGTGCTTCAGGATAAAAAACACTTCGAAGATATCAAAGCGATGTATCCGAGTTCACATATTCTTTCATGCTCGACATCCGGAGAAATTTTGGGTGCAGAAGTTACTGATGGCACTATTGCACTTACCGCAGTTCTTTTTGAAAAAACAGAAATAAAAGTGAGCAAGACCCACATTGAAACAAGTGCCGAAAGCTATGCTGCGGGGAAAAAACTTGCAGAAGATTTACCAAAAGAAGGGCTCGTGCACACAATGGTATTTTCTGAAGGTCTCAAGGTGAATGGCACAAGCCTAGTGCGTGGGCTTACGGAAACACTTGCAAAAAATATCTCTGTAACGGGGGGTCTCGCCGGAGACGGAGATGTCTTCAAGGAAACACTTGTGGGTATAGATAGTGCTCCCCTAAGCGGAAATATCGCGTTGATCGGTTTTTATGGAAACCACCTTAAGATAGGCTACGGTTCGCTCGGCGGATGGGACACGTTTGGGCTTGAGCGCATCATCACGAAATCAAAAGAAAACATAGTTTATGAAATAGACAACAAACCCGCACTGGGACTCTATAAAGAATATCTTGGTGAACGCGCCACAGAATTACCGGAATCAGGTCTATTTTTCCCCATGAGCCTGCGCGTCACAAATGCCGATGGAACGGAAGCAGATGTTGCACGAGCATTTCTTGCGGTAAACGAAAAAGAACAAAGTATGACGTTTGCCGGTGATATGCCAGAAGGAGCACACGTCAGACTGATGAAGGTAAACTTTGAGCGTCTCATCGATGGAGCAGAAGAAGCGGCAAATATGAGTATTGAATCGCTCGTATCAATGAAACCCGACCTTGCAATACTCGTGAGTTGTGTCGCAAGAAAGTTAGTTTTAAAAGAACGCGTCGAAGAGGAGGTAGAAGCAGTCCGCGAAGTGCTGGGGGCACAAGTCATCATGACCGGTTTTTATTCTTATGGAGAAATTTCCCCGACTGCGGTGACAGAAAAACAGTGTCAATTACACAATCAAACAATGACCATAACAACATTTAAAGAAGAATAGGTTTAGAAGCCATCTCAAAATAACCATGAATACATTGGGACAAAACTTATCATTTCGCGACCCCCGCACGTCATATTCGGCTGCAAATTTGAAAAATACCCGACTTCACCGTGCCTCGGCACGGCTCGGGGTGTCTTTTCAAATTTTCATCTCGAATCTGACACACGAGAGCTGCGCGATTATTTTGAGATAGCTTCTAATAATATGGATGATTCATTACACAAAATTCTCAAGCGGCAAATACGAAAAAAGTTAGGAGAAAATTTCGAACCCTCAACTGAACTAAAAAACTTCTTTACTGTAGTGAGCAACACGTACACACACTTTGACGAAGACATGGCTCTTATCGATCACTCAATGGATGTTAGTTCTAAGGAACTACTGGAAATCAATAAAAATCTTAAAGAACAGCAATTGCTTTCCGCGGCACGAACAGCAGAATTAGAAAGGATGAATAATATCATGATCGACAGAGAATTGAGAATAGTCGAATTAAAAAACGAAAATAAGAAATTAAAGGAGCAGTTAGGTATCACAAAATAAATGAGTACAGAGCTATTCTGCTTTCCATTTATTCAATTTTTTTGAGTATTCCTTATTTTCCGCTCTGCTATCAACACAAGCAGATGATCACGCAGCGCATCAAGTGAATCAAATTGTGGGAAGCCATATTTTTCACAAACCATATCAATATTTCACTTCCGCCAAAAACCTTCTGGGCCCACGACGGAAAGTTTACCACTTTGCGCATACAAACCCATTTCAAGAAGGGAGACGG
>OBEQ012910435.1_pt1 | contig 10383 bp, 10 predicted proteins | sample 1670901 | NCBI WGS metagenome assembly OBEQ01 (sample SAMEA104232315, study PRJEB22302) | groundwater metagenome | biome: forest; feature: aquifer; material: groundwater | place: USA | collected 2011-08-07 | depth 5.4 m | reverse complement strand
AAATTATTATTATTATTATTATTATTATTATTATTATTTGCATAATTTGGCATATCATCATCTTTTAAATTTAAAAGTCTTTTTGTTCTTTCATCAATTACTGGACCACCACCATTATTTGGATTTGCATACGATGTCATATCATTTCTTAAATTATTAAATCGGCTTTCAACTGTTTCTGCAAATTCTTTTTTATTGCCAACATTTTCATCTGCGCCAATAAATTCATTTGAATAGCCACCAAATGCATTCATTACTGCACCAGTCATATTTCCAGAAAATGGTGCAAATCCATTTGAACCACTAAATGCATTATATTGTTCTTGTGTGTTAGGTATATTTTGTTTTTGTTGTTGTTGTTGCTGTTGTTGATGTTGACTATGTTGTTTTAAAATTTCATTTGGACGTAAATATGAATTTTGTTCTCCTTTTTTAGGAACACCAAATTGTGATGTATTTTTTTGTTTAATTTCAACTTCTTTTGCACCTGATAAAGCATTACTGATACTTTTCAATCCTAATTTTTCTAAAAATTTATCATTTGGAACAGTTGATGGTTGATTATTAATATATTTGGCAAATGTAACATTCATATGATTGCCAATGATATTCCTGCATTTACTAAAAATATCATGTGTTAATTCTTCTTTTTTAAGTTTCAGTAATTTTATAAACTGCATTGTTAATCTATCAATATTTTCAGGTGCAAAAAATATTTTTTGCATATATATTTGTTTTTCGGTATATATTCTATTTGACATATATAAGTATATTATTAATGTATAAATTTTTAATTATTTTTTAACGACAGTAATATTGTTTAGCAACAATATTATTTAGCAACAATATTGTTCAGCGGTAATATTATTTAACAACAATATTATTTAACAATAATATTATTTAAAAAAAATAAACATATATTTTATATGAATAAAAATGAACAATATATACGAAACAATAATATATATCCCCCTGGAACGGTTCAAAATATGAATATTGTAAGAAATACACCAAACACACAATTGTCAGGAATTGCACCTACAGAATATTCAACATTTAAACAGCAACATATATCACGTCCTCAAGAAAAATTTATAATGAATAATGCTTCATTTGTGCCATCATCAATGTTTAAACATACTGATAACAACAATAGTTCAAATTTAGAAAATATGAATGATTATAGTGCATATAAATATAATGAAAATTACACTGAACATAAAATTATTCAATCTATACCAGATTTTAAATTCACAAATAATGCATGGTATCCAAATATAAATAATGATATGTTATATGAATCAATAACAGAAATAAGATTAAATATTGATAGTATGGATCGTGATGTATTGTTGTATCCAAATCCATTTGAATACATCGTATTATTTGGACCAGTTATAAACAGTGGTTTAAAAAGTGCAACATCTACTTTAAAATCTGAACTGAGAACAGCTGAAAAAAATAAAAATTTATCACATAAAGAACAAAAAGATATTAATGAAATTTATGGAAAAAAAAATAATGTTGATCAATACAAACAAAATGAAATTGATAAATTTAATGGTTACATTGTTTCGGATGAAATATTTAATAAAAATGTATACAGTCCATTTGTAATTGATAAATTTCAAAACGTAAAATATGTTAAAATTGACAATATAGTTTTACCAAAATATAATAAAATTATTATAAATCATTTTTGGATATGTTGTGATAAAAATAATTATCATCATCATCATAACAGTCACGAACACAACAATAAATATAATAGTGATGAACTAGAACGAATACGCGAGTGCGAATTTAAATTTAAAAGATACATACCAGACATAAATGAATGTTCGTCATTATATTCAGATAGATTTATACAACTTGATATAAAAGAATTACAAAACGTAAAAAATTTATCAACAAATACAATTAATTCACTTGCATTTACAATTTATCCCGATAAAAGTTTGGGGGGGTTATATTGGCGAGGTAATCCGTATTATTCAGTTCGTACATATGAAAAAACATTGTTAGGAAATATCGATAAATTTACGTTGTCGTTCTACAACAGTTGGAATAAACCTTTATATTTAAATGTAGAAATGATTGCATATGAAATGCAATTTATAAAATCATTATCAATTTTAACAAATAAAATTGATATTAAAAAAATAACAACTGATAATAAATTAAAAGAATTTATAATTGATAAAATGATTGAAATAATAAAGGCATTTGTTCTTTTAAATTTCGACATTCAATATTCAATACCATTTTATAGCACAATTCGTAATATATCTAAATTTAGTAAAATATGCAATGTAGATGAAGAAATTATAACTTTAAATATTAACAGATTTAATGTTGAAAATATTTATGATGAATTAAATGATTTTGTAACACTTGATGGATTTGTACGTATTACAAAAAAAACTGTTAGTGGTACAAAAACAAATATCGATATTAATACATATATTAAAAATGTTATATTTTATGATGATTATGATAATAATTTTGCAGTTAATAACGTAATTTCACTTTATGAAAATTACGTTTTATTTGGATTTAGAATATTAAATTCTTTAAAAGATGAAATATATGAAATACCAAAAAATAAATATTACCAAAACCACATAACGTTTACATTAGGAGTATACACAAATGAGTTGAACACAAAAATTAACTATGAAGTTTAATATGCATTTTATTTTCATTAGTACTTGTTTTATTTTTTATTTGTTACTTATTATTAAAAATTAACAAATTTTAAAAAAATAACAAACAAAAAATTAAAAATAAAAATTAAAAATAAAAAAACAATACGATAATTCATTACAAGAATATGGATTAGATGGAATATCAATAGAAACAATAAATAGTAATAAATATCATTATAAATTACAAATAAAATTGTGTTGTATTAAAAATTATTTAACTTGATATTATTCTAAATTATTTTTAGTAATCATACAATTATATTTACAACATATAACAATATATTTTGCAATTTGTTGTTTTTATTGGTATTCTATTTAATCTATATTTTTGTAAAGAATTATTGTGTTGTTTTTATATATAACATAATATAGATATTTATTTTTCAATTTTTTTTACATTTAATGTAAATAAGACATTTTTTATTTGTATTTTGAAAATTTATATTAAAGCCATCCATATTTAAGCAAAGTTTATGTGTGTTTTCTAATGGTAATAATTTATTAAATTTATCTATAAATGATTTATATAAAACATTTGCCGAATATATAAAACAAACATTTGTAACATTCATATATTTATTATTTTTTGATATAATGTTGTATCTATTGCTTAATTTATAGTCAATGCCAAATATTTTTTGTTGAATATGGTATGATTTTTTATATTTTATTTTATTTGTATAACAACAACTATTTATATGTATAATGCTGTTTGGAATTATTTGTGTGTCAAAATACATATTTTCAATGTATAAAATGCTGTTTGATACAATTTTTATTGTATAATCGCTGTTTGTCCATAAAATTTTTTTTAATTTATTTGTGGATATTAAAAATGCTTTACATGTGTTATGATTATTATATGTTATTGCTGTGTTATTTTCTTGATGATGAATAATTGTATAATTGTAAAACATCATATAGATTGTTAAATATATGTTGTTGGTGTTAGTGTTGGTATTAGTGTCAGTGTTATTAGTATTATTATATAGTTTTAAAATATACACACACATTAAATATTTTTTATTTCAATTTTTAAATAATTGACATTATAAAAATGATATTTTAAAATTCATATATTGTATATTGTATATTGCATATTGTATACTGTTTATTACATATTGTTTATTACATTTATGTGTATACACATTTATTACCCATTAAAAATTTATTATTGCATTTAACATACACATTTACTGATGTATTTTTAATAAATTTTTTTAATATATTTATATTTTCATTTTTTGATATTTCATCTAAAATAATATTTGTTAAATACAATAAACCTAATTTATGTATTAAATATCTGTCATGCGAATACAATATATTTATAATGCAATCACTTCCATATACATATAATGTTTTAAATATTGATAAATGTATTGGCACATAATTTGACATACCTAAATGCATAACATATTTTGATGATTTTTTATATTTTTCGCAATCATAATGCATATGTATTGAATGAACATAAGATGGATTTGTGATATGTAATGTATTATTTCTCATTATTACATCATAATTGTTTATTTTACATTCATTAAAATATATTGTATGCACACAAGATAATTGTTTAGGCAAAATAGATTTATAAAATTTACATTTATCAAAATATAACATATGAATGTGTTTTAATGCATTCACATTATTAATTTCATATTTCCAAAAAATAATACCGTTAATATTTTCCAATAAAAATTTGTTAAATTTATTTGTTTGTAAAATACAATATTTATATATAAATGGTGACAAATATACTATTTTATTGCTGTAAAATAAATTTATGTATATGATATTTTTGTTTTTATATATGTGGTTGTATTTTTTATGTATATCATTATGCACACTATTATTTTGGTTGTAAATATGACAACAAGAATTGTCACAATTTATGATGCTAAATGTTTTTAAACTATTTGGTAATATATCAATGGTAATGTCAATACAACAAATGTATATATGTTTAGTACCATTTGGTATTATTATTTTATTATTTTTTTTTGTTAGTCCATTTATTTGAAATATTTCAATATTTTTAACATAATTCGATATAAATGCATTATTATTTTTATCACATAATATTTTTACATTGTTTTTATATTTTGTTACATTTATTGGCAAGCTAGATTTATATCTATTTCCTATTTTTTTATTGTGATTATATGCGTTAAAAAATGTATAATTCATTTAATGTATATATGTGTAATATGTTTATTGTATTTGATATGCATATATAATAATTTATATTTCAATTTTTATTTAATAAATGTCAAACGACAATGCAAAATTTAAAAAACAATTATTATGTTATTAACTAAAAAAAATTGAAAAAAAAATTGAAAAAATATATATATTGGTATTGCAACCGTAAAAATACATTATTAAATAATAAATAAACATTAACATTAGCACAATAAAAACATGAATTTTTTACAAATTTTACAAAACTATTTAGAACATATTGTAAACATAGATATTTCAATTAAATTAGCAACATGTCCAACAGAATATATGCGTTTATTTTTGTTTTTTGACATGATTTGTTTATTTACTTTTTACACTGCAATGCAATCATCAACAAATGATTTAATTAAAGATGTCAATAGTTTTTCAAATGATAAAATTGTTGTTAATTTCAATAACATTAAATTCAAATTTAATTCAATTTACAAAATATTTTATAATTCAATTAAATGGTATGCAAGAATTCCATATTATTTTGTTGTAAATCCGTTATTTACAGTAAATCACATGGTACATATGTTATCAGATATTGATATTGTCATTGATGAAAAATAAAATAAATATAAAAATTCGAATGCAAATGTAAATGTAAAATAAATATAATTAAAATTATTTTACAAAATATTTTTTCATAAAAATTAAATACACAATTAGTAATTGTTAGCTTATCATCCATTCATTTATTTGTTTTAAACAAATTTCTTATATATCTTACAGATGTTTTTTTAATAAATTTGATAAATCGGATACATTTATTTGTAGTTTTTATAAATTTATTTGTAGTTTTTATAAATTTATTTGCAAGATTTTTTGATCTCATTACATTTAAATATCTACGTCGTGTTGCTGTTGCAATTTCACAATAATCGTCAAGTTTAACCTTTGGTACATTGGTTAATAAAAATAATGTTATGTATTTTTTTTTGAAATATATTGAATATAATGGTATGTGCGAAGAATGTATAAATAATATATTGGATACACATTTATGATTAAAATATGTATTATTGTAATGCAATATATGTAATATTTTGTGTGGCATATTAAATTTTTTTGTTAAATTTTGACCAAAAATATATTTAATACTATTTGGCAACATAATTTTTTTATTTCTAATATAAATATTATGAATTTTCATGACACTATTTGGTATAATTTTATCATTTGTATAATATTTTTTTAAATCAACACAAGTTATTTTATTTGTGATTACTTGATCTTTAAAAATATATTTTATATTGCATTTTTTGTTGTTTTCATCATTTTTTATGTTTGAATTATTTTTATTATTTAAATTATTTTGTAAAAAATTAAACATATTTATACAATATAATATGATATGTTAGTATAAATATTTTATATATTTTATATATTTATGCATTTATATATTCAATTTTTATAAATAATGCTTTATGAAAGAAAATGTCGTTAAAAATAACATTAAACAGTGTTAAAAAATGCAATATCAATATATTTAAAATTGCCATCACAAAAAATATTATTATAAAATACAACACAACATAATACAATACAATACAATACAATACACATATAACACAACATAAATATTTTAAAAAATGTTATTTTTACACAATTATTTAGAGCATATTGACAAAAAATTACACAAATTTATCCAATGAATTATTGTTGGTTATATATGATGATTAACGGATTATTATTTTTAAATTGTATTTCAACAGTTGAATCCGCAACAGAAAATTATATAAATGATGTTAACAATACATCATTAACATATTTTTCTGTTAATTTTGCTGGATTAGAATTTAAATTTAATCAATTTTATAAAATAATGTGTTTATAAAATAATGTGTAAATTTGTTGTTTATTACTTTACAATACCATTTTATTTTATTAAAAATCCATTATTTAATTTATATATGTATTTTACATTTTTATCAGATGTAAGTGTTGCAAGAAAATAATAAAAAATAAATATTAAATATTAGATATATAAAAATATGAAAATATGAAACATAAAAATATGAAATATAAAAATACAATTAAAATTTTTTTATTTATTTTTTTAATAGTAAAAAGTAATAAACTTCTGTTAATTTAACAGTTATTAATGTTGCTGATTTATTTTTTAAATAAACCTCTCATACATTTATTTGTGGTTTTTACACATTTATGTATAGTTTTTATACATTTATGTATAGTTTCTATAAAATTATCAATAATTTTATCAACAAATTTTTTTGGTTTTTTAAAATATTTTTCTCGTGTAATCAATTTACGATTCCAACTTTCTAATTTGGCATTAGGTAAATTAATTAATAACATACACATTGGATATTTTTTGTTTTTATTATGCATTAACCATATTGGTATGTGTACAGAATGTGCAAATAATATATTTGTTGTGCATTTATGATTAAAATACATATGATTAATCCACGATTGAAAATAGTTATGTTGTGTAAATATGTTTAATATTTTTTTATGTATATTATATTTTTTTGGTAATTTGTAGTTGTACATATGTCTGATGCTATTTGGTAATATAATATTTGAGTCTTTTGTATTAAAATATATTCCTTCTATTTGTGTAATACTATTTGGTATTATTATATTGCTTATATGATGTATGAACCAATAAACATTAGTAAAATTATTTGTAATAACATAATGTTTAAAATCGTAAATTTGTAAAATTTCTGTGTTGTTTTTATCTTTGTTTTTGTTTTGAAAATAATTTAACATGTTTATGTTGATTTGTGTATTTATATGTTTGTTTATATATTTATATATGACTATTTTATATTTCAATTTTTAAAATAGTCATATTGTATTAACCATGTATGTTTTAATAAAAAAATTGATACAACAAATGTATGTTACATATGATTGATATAATAAATATGTCTGATATGTCTGACATAACTAATATGCATAGCATAATTATTGAATTTCAACCAAATCGAATGTTAGCATCTTTACCTCCACGGTGGAAATTATATTATAAACAAAAGGCGAATTATATTTTAATCAAATGTATGTAACTGGCGAAATTTTAAAATTGTTGATAGAACAATATGGTTATGAAACTAATAATATTTGGGAATTAAAAAAATTTGGCATCAATACAGAAAATATATGTGAAAATAAAAAATTATAGTTTATATTTGGTGTATTTTTATAATTTATTTTAATTTAATTAAATTAAATTAAATTAAATTTATTTTAATATAATTCATGCTGACAATTTATTACAAATTTGTATTATTTGTTTTTTCTCAGGAATAATTTCATCAACAATATCAATTAAATTATTTTTTCTAACATAATCACAATAGTCATTAATTTTTGAATGAATTAAATATAATATTAATATATTTTTATGCATTACTTTTGCTGTGTTATAAAATGACGCATTGATTATACCGTTTTCATTGTTCCAATTGCTATTATAATATGGTTTTTTATTTGTAATATCTAACCAATTATTATGTTTGCTGTTTTTTCGCAAAAAAAGTTTTAAATATTGATCACAATATAAATTTTTAAATAAATTCATATCATTTTTAAATAATATGAAAAAATCAAAAAGAATATATGGTTTAACAGCATATGCATAATAATCCATAGTTTTTGAATATACATCTTCTGGTTCAATACTTTCTCTTATGCCATTAACATCAAAACCACTATTTAATTTTTTAACATATTTTAACAAAAATTTTAAAATACGTTTTTTGTCATATGTGTCGTCATCATCACAAAAAAATACTAGGTCGTAATATTTTTTTTTAATGATGTTTGCTAATTTAAATAAATGTTCCATTTGGAAACATTGTTGTTTTTCTATATTAAAATAAATATTTTCACAATTTTTATATGAATTAATAAATTGTAAAACATCTTTATCATATTTATTTTCACACGATATTGAAATATAAATATTTGGATCATACAATATTTTTGAAAATGTTTTTTGATTACAAATTGATTCAATTGCATTTTTGAATAATTCCAGTTGTCCATCATAACGTATATGACTTGGAATTAATACACAATATTTAATAAAATATATTCTGTGATAATTACTTACAACATCATATAAATAATTTATCCATTTGCTTATTCTTTCTGTATTATTTTTATTGTAAACAGTATCAATATAATCTGATACATCACTATTTTTACGGACACATATTGTGTCATAATAATTAATAAATTTTTCAGTTAAATATGTATTATTTCCAATCATATATAAACCATGATTATAACTTATCTGTTTGACACATATGTTTAAAAAATTTTCAGTCATACTATGTTTGCGTAATTCTCTATCCATAACTAATGCGTAATACATATGATATTTTTTTTCATCAAATGGTTCACTAATTGTGTTGTTGAATATTTCTGTTGGTTCTTCGTTTGATTCTGTAAAAATTAAATTTTTCCCGTTTTTGGTAAAAAATAAATTTTTCCCGCTGTTGGTAAAAATTAAATTTTTTCCGTAAGAAATAAATATTTCATCACCAATATTTATGTCTTTAACAGCAATAACAAAACACATAGATGTATAATTATTATTATGTATAAAATCAGATTTATAATCATGTAAATTTAAATGAATATTTCTAAAAAGTGCAACTGCATTATTATTATTTGAATGATTGAATTTAGATACGGTTAAACCTAATACATATTTTTTAGAATCGCCAAAACAATTTTTTTTAATTTTATCATACACGAGTTCAGTTATTTCATTGTTACATTCAAGTAAATAATCTTGTTTCCATATTTGTCCGTTTCTTGGATATAATTCATTGAATAATATTTCATTTGAACTAATATTGCTAAACATTTCGTCATTTAAATTATCATTACAACAACAATGTTCAACTAAAATAACTGTATCTTTACGAATAATTTTATTTGCAACAACTTTGTAATAATCATTGGTGCTTTCATATACAATTTGTATATCATCATGTTTGAAGGTAGTTTGTATTGGATCTAGAGAAATAAACATTTTTATGTTGAATAATATAAAAATATATGTATAAATTCATATGTTTAAAAAATTCAATTTTTTATTTTTCATTTTGTTGTTTTATTTTATTTTAACTAATCACACAAAAACGACGTCTGTTTTCATTATAATTGTTAATGTTTCTATTGTATAATTCAATTCCAAGATTTATATATATATGTTCAAATTCTTTTGTTTTGTATTTAATATTTTTTAAAATATCATATTGTTTATCAACATCAATAAATTTTTTCATGCGATTAAAAGAATGCACATCACATAAATTGATAGCCATTATATACCATTTTTTCATTTCATCATAATTTATTTCAATACATTCATAATGATATGCTAAATTATACATTGCATTTACATTTTTTAAATCAATTGCCATTAAATATAATTTTTTCATTTCATCATAATTTT
>OBEQ011983193.1_pt1 | contig 10383 bp, 7 predicted proteins | sample 1670901 | NCBI WGS metagenome assembly OBEQ01 (sample SAMEA104232315, study PRJEB22302) | groundwater metagenome | biome: forest; feature: aquifer; material: groundwater | place: USA | collected 2011-08-07 | depth 5.4 m | reverse complement strand
TGAGCCTGCCACGATCGGCAAACGCACCAATCAGTCGCGCGGCACATCCGTACTGCGCCGCTGGCTTCCGAGCCTCGTCCTGGAGAACACGATCCACCGACTGCCGTCAAGTTCCGACACGGAAATGCCCTGCCGCCTGGCGATCGCCCGCAGCCGGCGAGCTTGAACGTCAATTTTTACTTCTTCGAAACGTAAGCCTTCGCCTGCGCGCCCACGATGTCGAGCAGGTTGCCCATGGCGAGGTTGACGTCTACCAGGTGCAGCCCCCAGTTCGCCAGCACGTTCGTGCCGATGCCGATGTCGCCGACGATGTCGTCGACGCGCGGGTCCGACGCCATGCCGTTGACCGTCACCTCGAGATAACCCGACGCGTTCTCGTTCGACGCGCACTTCGCCGTTAGCAGTCCCGGGACGCTGACCCAGGGTGTGTCGATCGGCTGCTCGGGGACGACCCATGGCTTCGGCTTCGTCGTGCCCGTGATCGTGCGACCGTCGGCCGAGAGATACGCGTGCAGCTCGCCGCTGCCGCCGGCGAGCGCTGCCGGGTTCGTACACGCGGCGACCATGTTCGGGTCGGGCACCTTGCCGAACAGCGTGTTGGCCGGCGGCGTCACCGTCGAGCGGAACGACGCGAACGTGATGAGGCATCCGATCTGCGAGGCGGAGCGGCACAGCGGGATGTGCTGGAACGCGCCGCCGACGTCTTTGCCCTTCGGCACCGGAATCACCGTGCCCATCAGGATCGCCGAAATCAGCCGCGACTGAACCGGCTTGCCGTCGATCTCGTGTTTGATCAAATCGATGAGGATGAACGACCCCTGCGAGTGCGCGACCAGGACGACGCCACGTCCGTTGTTGTCGTGCTCCAGGTAGTAGTTCCACGCATCCTTCACATCGTCGTACTGCACGCCCTTGTCGAAGGCGGGTGCGGCGGCGCCGGGCGCGAGCATCTTGCGCAGGCCGGTGAGCGTGATCTGCCGGTAGAGCGGCGCGTACGGGCGGCACGTCGACGCGAAGCGCGCGAACTGCTGCTTGATCACGTTGAGCTCCGCCGGGTCGGCGGTCATGTCGCTGTTCTGGCCCGGGTCGGTCGAGACCGTCGGGTACACGTAGAAGCAGTCGATCGGCGCGTTCGCGTCGGCTCTCCACGTCTCTTTGGCGAGCTTGCCGTCGGCCGCCACCACGGTTGTGGTTTCGTCGATCTCGCAGGCGTCATGCCCGCCAGGCCGGCAGAGCCACGATTTGGGGTCCGCGTAGTTGTTCGGTGTGGGCGCTTCGGCGGGCGGCTGCGCGGCCGGGGGCGGCGTCTGCGCTGAGGCTGCGCCGTTGAACGAGAGACCTGCGAGAAGAGCCGCACCGATCACAAACTGTTTGAGCACTGAGCCTCCTATGCTGTCGCGGATGCTAGGTCCGCGGCATTGTGACGCGGGGCTCCAGCCCCGCGGACGCGGCCCTGAGGGGCCGCGCCACTCTCATGGTACCCGAGCGTCGAATACGCCGGTCATCGCGCTGCCGGCGCGCTTCACCTGCACGAAGATCCGGTACTCGCCCGCCTCGGGGAATCCATAGGGGAAGGTCACGGTCGAAGGCAGCGCGGGCGGCCCGCCCTGAGCCTGTCGAAGGGGCGCCATGGGCGGTGTCGCGGCGTGGTGCGCGTGCGCGGGGCCGGACGGCATCGCGATTTCCATCGCGGCCATCGGCGCCGAGCCTGACGGATGCACGTGCGCGAAGACACGCCGGTCGCGCCGCACGAAAATCGCGTGGCCGGGCATTCCCATGTACAACTCGAGATCGCGCACTGGCCGGCCGTCCGCATCCTCAACGCGAAACGTGAACATCGTCAATCGCTTCGGCGCGAGCGGTGTGTCGTCGCGCACCCAGACGATGCGGCCGCCATCTGCGGTCCGGCTGCTGTCCAGGGTCCGCCTAAAGCCGGACACAACCGGAATCGCACTGGTCGTCCTTTCGGCAGTCGTTTTTTCAGTGGTCGCTTTTTCGGAAATGTCCGGCTTCAGCCGGGCGGTCGGCGGGACGCTGGTCGTCGTCCCGGTCGTCGTCCCGGTCGTATTATCGGTAGTGTCCGGCTTCAGCCGGACCGTCGTCTCGCTCCAGGCGCTGTCATCCCCCGACAACGGCGCGCCGTGAATCGCTGCGGTGTTGAGTTGCCCCGTGACCGTCTCCGACACGCCAGTCGCGTGCACGAGGTCGGCGAACAGCTCGTACTGACCCGGCGGGACATCCGGCAGCCGTTGCTCGAACGCGCCCGTCGCGATCTCGTCCGGATGCAGATGCCACAGCCGATCGAGCGCCGGCGAGACGATGAACAGGTGCATCAGGTGACCGTGGTCGGCGACGAAGTCGTCCACCCGCCGGCTGGCGATCCAGCCGGGATCGCTCAGGTAGAGCTTGAGGCGCGAGTCACCGGTCACCGTCGATGTGGCGTTGAGCGGCTTGTAGACGTACTGCTCGTAGTTCGACGCTTCGACCGTCCACCACCGGTTGCCCAGAAAGACGATGACGGCGACGACGACGGCCGCTGCCGCACCGGCGATCCAACCGCGGCGGCGCGCGCGGCGATCGAGTGCCTCGCCCGCGCCAAGCCCCGCTTCTCGCGCCATCGCCGAAATGATCCCGACGAAGCCGGTCGCGAGGAGCAACATCAGGACGAACAGCGTCGCGCGAAGGCCGCGGCTCATGGCGAGGGTTGACTGCGGCAAGGTCGGCACCGGCACCGACAGCGTGCCGGCGCCGCGATTGCCGTCGATGGCGACGCGCACCTGCCAGGCGCCCGCGCTCATCAGCCAGAGATGGCCGGTGAACAGCCGTGGATCGTCGTTGGATCGCACCGCGCGGTCCGCCACGGGCGCGAACTGCGCGCCGGGACCGGTGAGCGGCAGCGGCACGATCCGTACGTCACGAATGTCGTCGCTGGTCGCCAGGACGTCGACGTCGGCGACGCCGGGGATCGCGGGGGGGGGGGGGCGGGTGCCGAGCAGACGATCCGGCCCCGCCTGCCCCTCGACGAAGACGTCGGGGCTGCCGATGTGGGCGGACGTTCGCGTCTGCAGCGCGATGGCGACCAGCAGCAGCGCGAGCGCGATCTTGATCACGATCCGGAAAAAACCACGGAGATCGCGGAGAGCGCAGAGAGATGCCTTTCTCAGCGATCTTTGCGTGCTCTGCGGTTTTTTCTTTTGGTATCTCATCGCCGGACCTTACGCATCGCGCGTCCGGCGTGCAGCCCCATCCACATCATGAGGCACGACGTGAACGCGGCGAGGAGCATGCCGCGCCAGAACTGCGCCGCGTTCGCCTCACGATAGAAGAACGCGTAGCGGGCGAGCGCCGATCGGGCCGGCGTGCTGAAGTCGAGATAACCCGCGCCGAAGAACCAATTGCGCGCGCGTGGTGTCAGCAGGAAATTCGCGAACGGCCACTGCACCGCGACGAAGACGGCGAGGAACGCGAGCCCCCCCACCGCGGCGCGGACGAGCGGCCGCCATCCGCCGGTCCGCTGAAGGATCAGATCCGTCACGAACGCCGGGACGATGACGAGCAGCGGAAATTCCCACGGGATGAAGTGGGTCACCTGGCGGTACACCGGACCGAGCTTCGGCTCCGCGGGGAACAGCGGCAGGATCCAGAGGAACCCGAGCGCGAACGCGGTGTAAACGCCCGCGACGATGGTACATGCCCATCGGCGCTCCGACGCGGTCGCGAGCGCGGCGAAAATCAGCGGTGTTCCCGACGCGACGACCGTGTAGAAGAGCGCGTTGTGCTGATCCGATCGGCTGATGTATTCGAGCTTGATCAGCAGCGACTCGCAGAGCACCGTGCCGCCGACGTAGAGAAACAGACGCTCGAGCGACGGGCGCAGCTGTTCCTCGGCGCGGTTCATGAACGCCAGCAGCAGCATCACCGTGCCGAGCTCGATGCCGAAAAACCCCGCGGCGAGCACCATGTGCGGAGGGCTGATGATCCGCACGTCGAGGCCGTACGCGTTGTGCCACCAGTCGTCGAACGGCGCCGACGCGAGCATCGCCACGCCGCCCCAGGACGAGATGAACGCGCCGAGCGGGCCCGACAGGCCCCAGATGCGGACGCTGACGTCTTTCAACACGGTGCCCCGCCCGAACGTCGTCGTGAGAATCAGGTAGCCGGAGGAGATACCGGCGAGAATGCCGCACGCGTAGATCGCCATGTGGGGCGCCGACCAGAACGTGTCGCGCCCGATCGAGCGGTGCCACGAAATGTCCCAGTAGCCGCCGACATACGCGGAGGTGACCGCCAGCGCGGCGCACCACAAGTACCAGGGAACCCTTGATCGGTTCACGGCCACAGCCTACCATTTGGCCATGCGAACACTCTCTTCTGCCGCGTTTGCGCTGCTGCTCGCCGTCACCGCCGGTCAGAAGGCGCCGATGCAGCCGCCCTCGCGGCCTGCGGGCTCCGCGCCGGCCACCTTTTCAGCCGAGCGCCTCGCGCGCATCGACAAGGTCCTGCAGCAGTATGTGGACGAGAACCGAATCGGCGGCGCGGTCGGCCTCGTGCTCCAGGACGGCAAGGCGGTCTACGAGCGTGCCGTTGGGTGGTCCGACAAAGAGGCCGGCACGAAGATGGTGCCGAACACGATTTTCCGAATCGCGTCGCAGACGAAAGCGATCACGAGCGTCGCGATCCTCTCGCTGATGGAGGAGGGAAAACTCAGCATCACCGATCCCGTCAGTCGCTACATTCCCACGTTCGCGGGATCGAAGGTGGCCGTGCGCAGCGGGGACAGAGTCGAGATCGTGCCGGCGAAACGCGCCATCACCATTCGCGATCTGCTGACGCACACGGCGGGCATTTCGTACGGCACGGATCAGACCGTGGCCGCTCAGTACGAAGCGAAAGGACTCGGTCCCGCGGCCGGCTATGGCTGGTTCACCGCTGACAAGGACGAGGGAATCTGCGTGTCGATGGAGCGGCTGGGTACGCTGCCCTTCGTCGCGCAGCCGGGCGAAGCGTGGGTCTACGGCTACAACACCGACATTCTCGGCTGTATCGTCGAGAAGGCCAGCGGCACGCCGCTCGACGAGTTCATCCGCACACGCATCAGCGGTCCGATCGGAATGAAGGACACCCAGTTTTTCCTGCCGCCCGCGCAGCGCGCGCGGCTCGCGGCGGTGTACACCCACGGCAGTGACGGGAAGATCGTGCGGGCGCCCGATGGCCCGAGAGGGCAGGGCACGTACGTTGACGGTCCGCGCAGGAGCTTCGCGGGCGGCGCCGGGTTGCTGTCGACCGCGCACGACTACGCGCGCTTCCTGGAAATGATTCGCCGCGGCGGCGCGATCGACGGCGTCAGAATCCTGTCACCGCGCACGGTCGCGCTGATGACGACCAACCAGGTCGGCACGTTGCACTCGCCGAACGGGATGGGATTCGGCCTCGGCTTCGAGACCACCGATCGTTACGGCGCCAACGGTTTGGACTCGGCCGGCGCGTATGGGTGGTCCGGCGCATACAGCTCGACCTATCGCGTGGACCCCGAGTCGCGTCTCGTGATCGTCTTCATGGCGCAGATCCTGCCCAACACCACCGACCTTGGCCGCAAGTTCCCGACGCTGGTCTATCAGGCGCTGGTGGAGCCGTAGACATGAACAAACTGCTGGTGCTTGGCGGTGCGATCGCCCTGACGTCTGGGTTGGTATTCGCGCAGGCGGCGAAGACGCACGACCTGAAGCTGCTGCCGCAGAACGTGCACTGGGGCTACTACGACGCGTCGGTGAAACCGGTGCTGCGCGTGGCGTCAGGCGACACGATTCGCGTCGAGACGATGATCGCGCGTGGGCTGCAGCGGCTGCGCGCGGCGGGCGTGAAGGAGGATGAGATCCCGGAGGCGCTTAAGGTCGTCGAGCGTACCGTCACCGAGCGCGGGCCCGGCGCGCATCCGATAACCGGGCCGATCTTCATCGAGGGCGCGGAGCCCGGCGACGTGCTCGAAGTGAAGATCGTCGGCTTCGAGTTCCTGCACCCGTACGGCGTCAGCGGTTTCATTCCCGGCGGCGGCACGTTGCCCGACGAGTTCCCGTACGTGAAATTCCACCTCGTGCGCTTCGACGAGCGTGCCGGCACCGCGGCGTTTGCCCCTGGCATCACGCTGAAGCTGGCGCCGTTCTTCGGATCGATCGGCGTCGCGCCGAACCCGCTGGTCGGCCGTATCTCGAGCGGGCCTCCGGGACCGCACGCCGGCAACCTCGATAACAAGGAGCTCGTCGCCGGATCGACGCTCTACATTCCGGTCGCCGTGCCCGGCGCGCTGCTGTCGCTGGGTGATGGTCATGCGATGCAGGGCGACGGGGAAGCGACGCTCACCGCGCTCGAGACGTCGCTGCGGGGCACGGTGCAGGTCACCGTGCGCAAAGGGATGCGCCTGAAGTGGCCGCGCGCCGAGACGCCGACCCACTACATCGCGATGGGGCTGCACACGGATCTCGACGAGGCCGCCAAGCTGGCCGTGCGTGAGATGATCGAGTTCCTCGTGACGGAAAAAAAGATGAACCGCGACGAGGCGTACATCCTCTGCTCGGTCGCCGCGGACCTCCACGTCACGCAGCTGGTGGACGGCACCAAGGGCGTGCACGCGATGCTCGCCAAGTCGATGTTCGTCCGCTAAACGGGCCGACCGCTGACCACGTTTCAGGACGCCCGCGCGATCCGGCGCGCGGATTCGGCCGATTTCATCGGCTCCTGCTGGCATCCTGATTGCTGAAACGACCTCCTCATGAGCAACAGGGATTGAAGAAGCTGCACCGACGCGAGGTGCTGGTGGCGCTCGGTGCCGGTGTGGGCGCCGCGGCGATGGCCGCCTGCGGATCGTCATCCACCAGTCCGACCGCTGCGACGAACACCACCACGACGACCACAACGCCGACGTCCGGCAACTCCACCTGCGTGGTGACACCGACCGAGACGCGCGGCCCGTACCCCGACACCGTCGGGATGATCAACAACTCGTCGTTCTTCCGGCGCGACATCACGGAAGGCAAGACCGGGCTGCCGCTGACGCTCACGCTCACGGTGGTGAACGTGAACAGCGCGTGCGCGGCGGTGAGCGGACTGCAGGTCGAGATCTGGCAGTGCGACTCGAGCGGCAACTACTCCGAGTACTCGCAGCAGGGATTCAACGGCACCGGCCAGACGTTTCTGCGCGGTGTGCAGACGACCGACGCCAACGGGCAGGTCACGTTCAACACGATTTATCCGGGCTGGTACGCCGGCCGCGCGACGCACATTCACGTCGACGTCTACCGCAGCGGGACGATCGTGAAGTCGACGCAGATCGCGTTTCCCGAGACCGTGTCGTCGGCGGTGTACGCCAGTGGCGTCTATGCGTCGAAAGGGCAGAACACCACCAACAATGCTAACGACAACGTGTTTTCGGATGGCGTGACCAACGAGCTTGCCACGGTCAATGGGAACACGACGAGCGGCTACACCGCGATGCTCAACATCGGCATCCAGATCTAGCCGCGCTTCACGAGCCGCCCCAAAGCGATCGAGGGATACCACTTGTTGTAAGGTTGGGCGGTGAAGCACCTCGATCGGCGTACGCGTCAGACGCTCCTCCTCGTTGCCCTGGGGATTCAGCTGACGTCCGCATACGCGCTGCGTTGGCCGCTGACGAACGCGACGCTGAACACACCGGTCGAGTACCTGCTCGGCCAGATGGTGATCGCGAGCGAGAATTGGCATCGCGAAGGCGCGCTCTCGCGGCACTTCATCCCGTCTCGATCGATCGACCAGGACTTTCCGGAGTGGGGTTACCGCGACGAGTACTGGCGCGACTACCTGTCTCAACCGCCGTTGTCCTTCATGCTGCACTACTGGGTGACCCGAGCTGTGCCAGGCGGCGATCCGATCGTGCTCGCACGATGGCTCGCGGAGGCCCAGATTGCGGTCGCTGTGCTCATCTCGGGTGCACTGCTGTTCGAGGTGTTCGGCGCGGGGGCGACTCTCGCGGGCCTGTCGTTTCTGCTGTGGGGACAGCCGTTCCTCGTGTGGTTCATCGACGGCTACTACTCGACGACCACCGCGATGGTGTGCCAGCTCATGCTGGTTTCGTTCTTGTTGAATGTGTACGAACGGGAGCTGTCGCATCGAAGCGACGCAGGCGCGTGGCCGACGAAGCGGCGAGATCTCTTCACGATCGCAGGTCTGGCCTATCTCGGCACGCTCTCGGAATGGGTCGCCCTCTTCGGCAGCGGCATCGCGGTACTGGCATTCTGTGCGGTCGGAGTCGTATTCCACCGCTCGCGATCCGTCCGAGCCCGGACCGCGTACGCGGTCGCCGCGGCAGTATGCGCCGGCTCCATTGCGGCGGAAGTCACAACCGTCGTGCTGTATGGAACCCGCATCGGGTTTCTGTATTACTGGAGTGGTTTCACGAGTCGCGTCGATGTCCGCACCGGCGGGTCAGGGTTTCTCGCCTATACCGCCACGCTGATACGCCAGATGAAGCTGTCGTGGCCTCCGGCCATGCTGGCCGTCCTCGCGTTGATGTTTCTGCTGGTGGCCGCCTTCGCGATCGTGTCGCTCGTCAAGGATACGGATCGCTTCCGCCGGTCGGACGGCGCGCTGCTGCTTCTCGCGATGATCTTGGGATTCGGCGGAGCCGCGACATATTGCTACCGGCTGAAGAACCTCGTCGAAGTTCATTGGTGGTTCGCCGGCACCTGGGCCATCGGCTGGGCGGTGACCGTGTCTGCGTTCGGCTTCATGTTGGGCCGCCTGCTTGGACGACACACGGTCGGCGCGCGAGCCGGCGTCTACCCCGCGGTGTGCACGGCACTCTGGGTGGGAGCCGTAGGGTGGAACATCTCGTTTGTCGATCTTCGCCCGCCGACACGGCGCTGGTCCCACGAAATGTACCGGATGATCGGAGCGGTGCTGCCGCGTGATGGGTACCCGCTGATGGCGGTCGATGTGCCCGATCTGTTCGGGGATTATCCGTTTACGACCGCGTACCTGAGGCGGCCTGTCGTTCGCTATAACCCGTCGGACGACCCTGACAGCGTTGGCGACCGCTTGCAGAAGCTCGGGACCATCGAAGATGCGGCACCCGACCTGCTCAACCGATACGGCTTCCCGAATGCCGTCATCTATGTGGCCTACGACGGGTCGCGTCGGCAGTGCGCATACGAGGACGTGCCTCTCAATCAGACCTTCCCCGAAATGGCCCTTCGCGTGTGCCGCGTTCGAGCGACTACGCTGCTGAGAAACCCGGATACCTTGTGGTCCACGTCGATCTCGACGACTGCGGTTTCTCTGGCCCCAGGTCCCGGCACGTTCACCGTGGGTGTCCTGGCGCCGAGTGCGTCGACCTGGTCAGTTGAAAATGACAGCGCGTTTATCACCGTGATGTCGTCCACGCCGGTGACCGGACCCGGCACGGCGACGTTCCGCCTCGAGTCGAATCCGGGCTTTACCCGCCAGTCGGTCGTCACGGTCGCCGGCCAATCCGTCCGCGTGACCCAAGCGGGAAGTACTGGGCATCAGCGTTGCGTCACCGACGTCGGCGTTCAGGAAGCGTGGCGCGCCACGGGCGGCGTTCGCCAAGCCGAGGCGACGGTCACCGCGCCGGCAGGGTGCGTCTGGGTGGCGGCCACGACGGCACCATGGATCAAACTGGCGGCAGCGTCCGGATCGGGCAATGGTGGGTTCCGGTACACGGTAGCGACCAACATGAGCGCGGAGACGCGCATCGGTCAGATCGCGCTTGGAGGACGGACGGCAACGGTCACCGAGTGGGGCTGTCCGTACGACCTGTCATCGGTCACGGCCGACGTCCCAGCTGCGGGCGGTACGGTGCGGCTGACGTTGACCGGCCAGTGCGAGTGGCGCTGGACTGCCGTGAGCGAACGGCCGTTCGTCCAGATCGCATCAGGATCGAGCGGCGTCGGCAATGGCGTGGTTTCGCTGACGGTGGCCGCCAACGTCGGTCCGTCGCGCGTCGGAGTCGTGACCATCGCCGGCTACTCGGTGAAGATCAACCAGGGCGGGTCGTAAGGAGACTGACATGCAACCACTGCGAGTCGCGCTCGTCGTGCTTCCGGCCTTGGGTTTTTCGCTTCTGGCGCAACGTGCCGGAGTTCCTTCCGCTTCCTACATGAGCGCGGCGGACATCAGCAACGGCCTCTCGACTGCCGTCGCCGCCGACGCCGCCGCTGGCGCGGCCGTCACGGTCACGCCAGGTATCGCCGTGCGACGTCGAACGGGAGGAGGCGAACCGCAATACGCGATTATCCATCCACTCAGTATGGAGATTTACTACATCATCGAGGGGACGGCGTCGCTCGTCACCGGCGGGGCGCTCGATCCGCCACCGTCGGCGCCGGCCGA
>OBEQ010192060.1_pt1 | contig 10383 bp, 1 predicted proteins | sample 1670901 | NCBI WGS metagenome assembly OBEQ01 (sample SAMEA104232315, study PRJEB22302) | groundwater metagenome | biome: forest; feature: aquifer; material: groundwater | place: USA | collected 2011-08-07 | depth 5.4 m | reverse complement strand
CGCCGCCCGCGGTGGCGGAGCCCAAGCCGGTAGAACCGCCGCCCATCGAGCCCAAACCGGCTCCGGTTGCCGAGCCCGTTCCGGTGGAACCCAAACCAACTCCGGTACCGAGTACCGGAACGGTACCGAGTACCGATGTTCAGGTTTCCAAACCGATTACTGAGCCGGCAACCCCGGTGGGGTCTGACCCCATTGGGGGTCAGACCCCTTCAGGTCTTGCTGTTCCCGCTAAGCCCGCGCCGCCTCCCGAAACCGTCTGGCTCGACGATAAGCTTCCCGAGGGCGCGACCCCCAACGGGACTTGGATTTGGGACAGCACGCAGCTTCCGGACGGCGCCCTCTCTCACGGCCACCTTTCAGGCAAAGAGTTCCAATCCCACGGCTATTCCCTGGCCACGCCGCTCCCGATCACCGCGAACGGGATGATCACCCAGGAAGTCTGGCTGGACCCGGCCGATCCGCCCCAAGGGATCGCTCTCCAGCTCAAGCTTGCGACCGGCGACGAAGTCGGCGTCTACTGGGAGGGGGAGGAGGAGGTCTTCAAACCGGAGGAGGGGAGGGAGCTGTGGTACTACGGGCTGCTGCCGGAACTGGGCCAATGGACTAAGCTGGAAATCCTAGCGGAAGACATGGGGTTGGAGGACGCTCAGGTGACCGAGATCCGTTTTGTCACCTGGGGCGGCCGGGTCCTCTGGAATCGGACCGTCTTGACGCAAGCTCCCCCTATAGAGGAAGCGCGGGATCTGATCGCCCAGCCCATCAGGATCCGTCCCTCTGTTAATAGTGATTGAGTTTTTGTCTATTGCTATTGACAGTCCCCTTTTCCTCAGATAAACTTTGACCAAGTTCACTTTTTAGCCTGAACTCCCCGATAAAAATCATGGCAACCCGACAAAGAATTTGCTCTGCCCGGCTTTTGATGCCGTCGCAGCGAAGCTTTCGAAAAGTTTCGCTGCTTCTCATCCTGCCTCTATTCTTCAACTCCGCCGTTCCCGCTTTCGCCCTCAGGCAGACTCAAACCTACGAAGCCGGCCTTGAAGAAGAACTCACTCGGAAATTCAAACAGCTCACCCCCGCCGGGCTGGAGAAATGGGGCGGTGGTCCACCCCTTCTGCTAGCTCTCGTTAAACCGGATCAATCGGACCGTCGCGCGGTGATCTGGGGATTCAATGAAGCGGGAAACCGCCTTTGGATCGAACTCACTCGAAGACATACAAATCAGGCCACCCTCTCTTTCAAAGTGGATCGGCCGGACGGCTCCCGGCCGGATGAAGAGGTGATTGTTTTCTCCGGGTTCGTTCTGAACGAGTACTTCCTGAACGCGCCGGATGAAAATGAAACAGTGAGACAACAATGGGATCAGCTCTGGGATCCTGAAACCGGAACCTTGAGAGACGAAGTGACCGGACCTGCACTACAGGATTTTTTCCTCCAAAACCCGGTTCTTCTGCCTGAGCTGGTGAAGAAAAAAGCGGGTGTCATCGCCGCTCGTCAAAAACAACTGGCCCTTGGTCGGCCGCCCGGTTCGCTGGGTCTGACCTTCCGGGAACCTGGACCGACTTCGCGACGCCTGCCGGAAAGAGCCGCCTTCGCGTTTGATGTGAGTAGCCCCGATCCCTCGGAATGGAAACCTCTCCTTTATCTGAAAGTAAACATGGACTCGCAGGGTGTAGTGCTCAACTTTTTGGCGGCCCGCTCCTCGAAAATCGACCGCGAACCCGTTTATGCCGATAAACAAAAAGAATCGGCCGAGACCGCGCCCTCCCCCACGCTCGCACCTGCCATGACTCCCGCCGCCGGGGTGGAGGAGGTCCATGTCCCGGATGCCGATGGGTCTTTAAGACGTTTGCAGGAGTGGTTGACCCGGCCCGAGGTCACCGGCGGCAAGGGAATCCGGGCTCGTGTGCTGACGGGCCTGGGTCGGCAAAGTTATGATGCTCTGGTGGTCGATCAAATTCCATCCGGACTCGTTCCGGAATTGGCCGGTGGATTGAGCCCTCTGTTATCTCACTTAAACTCGAAGGGTTCTTTCACGTGGGGGGATGTGGCAGGCGGATTGGGTGCGGCCCTTATGCAGGCGGTTTTGCTGTTCCCGAACCTTTCACCGGTCCTGGTTGATGCCGTCCGGTGGAATCGGGACCAGTTTGATCCGGCCATCTTAAGCGAGCTGGAACATCAGGCGAAGCAAGCCGGTGTCGATCTCTGGTCTCGGTCGCCGAACTTCCTCCAGGCCGCCGCCCAAAGCGTCGACTTGCGGACCGCGGCGAAATCACCTCTCCGGTTGATTACCATGATGAACGCTCTGGCTTACAACGAGGATCCTCTGCGAATCCTGGCGAACCTTTACAACCAGCTGGAGCCGGACGGAATTCTGGTGACCAATCTGTACATCCCGGTGAATTACGCCCGAGCGGGCGACCTGGTGAAATTCTACGAAAGATTGCAGGAGCAGCTGAACCTTCAGGGCGTGGCTGCGGACTTCCGAATCCGGGATTGGAGCGCGACAGGGGCTGGAGAACGCAACTCTTTGGGAGAATCGGGTCCGTTCTTTGAGTACAGCATCGGGATGGTGTTGGGAAAACAGGGGAACCAGCGGCTGGAGGTCATTCGCCAGCCGGAGTCTGAGCCGGTCCTTGTCGAGAACAAAACTGTCCGCGACGTGACCTACCAGGTGGCCTGGTACGGAGAGGACCCGGCTCAGGCGATCCGGGTCATTCCCGCTGCCGGGCTGGAGGAAGGAAAGGCGCTCACGCCGAGTGAGGCCATCCGGATTTTGAAGAAACCGTTCCGGGGAAGCAGAAAATCCGCGGCCACCGCGGACGATCGGCGGATCTCCTCGCCCCCCACGGATGCATTCATCGAGAACCTTGTTGAGAGGGCGGCAGAGGCTTCCAGGGACGGGAACGTTCAGCTTCTCCCATCGGAATTTTTCGGCGGCCGCAGAGTGGTTCCGAACAAACCCAAGGTTGTCATAGAAGCAGCCAACCCCCCCTCCAGAGGAGACTACCTTCGTCCGAATCCGTCAGCTCCTCTGCCTGAGACACCTGCTGTGCCGCCGGACCAGGTTCTCGAAACCAATGACGCCAGTCTCGATCGGTTGCCTGTCCCCACCGCCGGGTTGGAGGAGACGGCAGGGCAGGCCAAAACAGGGAAATTCGACCGCTACGAGACATTCACGGCGGCTCATGACAAGGTGTTGGCGCAGATCAAAGCCGCCGCCGGTGACAACCAGTTTGGGGATGCTCTCTGGGGTTCCTGGCTGGCCATCCGGGTTTTGCTCACCCAGATGGAAGATCCTTCTCCTTCCTGGGTCGATTCCCACCGACAAGATCTCCGGGATCTGTTGAGCAAGGACCTCATCTTTTTGGCCGGTTATTACCGCTCCCACTACAGCCGATATGGATCGACGACGGCAGACAAGAAGCTCCCGGCCGACCTGCAGCCGGCCGCCATCCGTTTCTACGACCTCTTTGGAAATGCCTTGTCGTGGGAGCAGGTCCAGCCTATCGCCGGCGGAAATCAGAAGGCGACCTTCGTACGGTCTGACTCAAAGAAATTCGGCAATGTCATGGTGGTTCTGGAAGCACCGGATTCTTTGATGGAGAAGGCCCGCCGGGGCGGGATATTCCCAGAGTTCCGAAAGCTGGGGGAAACCCTCTCCGCCATGGAGGCGGTGGTTTCTCCTCTTCGGCAGGCATACCGCTTTGTCAACGCTGCCCGGATCGCCGCGGACCAGCGGGCGGTGGAACCGGCTCGGAAAGTTACGGTTGCCGAGGAGCTGTCCGACGCTGCTTCAAAGGATGCGCTGGTGCCGGTTCATCCGGTTCGAGAGAAGCTCATTTACCCCTATGCTCCAAGAGATGATGATCCGAACCTCAACGATCTCACCTTTATTCGGCGCCGGTGGCGGAATCTCCCGGACCGCGGCTCACTGGATCCGGACGCGGTCGCGAAGTATTTGGCAGGCGTTTTCGAGTGGCGCCTCCCTCAAATGACAGAGAAGCTGAAGGAAGCCGACCGAATCACATCCAAGACTCCCTTCGCTTCGGAAGAGGACGCCTGGATTTTGATTCAAGAAGTGCTCCATTTCATGCGCCGCCACCCGAAATCTGAGGATCTCGCCGCGGAGATTCTCCGCCGGATCGACAAAAACGAACCCGAAAAAGGTCCTTTCGCTGACGCCGTGGAGTATGCAGTGTCACGCTTGCAGGAAGAGCCGGAACTCTTCAAAGTTAAAGAACCTGAACTTCGCCAGCTTCAAACAGATCTTCTAGCCACCTTCCCATTGGGTGGCCCCGCCGCCGGGTTGGAGGAGAACAAGCCGTTCTTCGACTCCCGGTTCCAGCGGGACCGGCTCTCGTTCGATGACCTGAACAAAACGTTGAATGACCTGAACAAAACAAGAACGGGTCGGAAGCTGAAGGGATACAGGATTTTCGACGCTCGGCAGCCGGAGAAAGAGATCGGAAGCCCGGTCCTGTTGCCCTTTGGAATGGATTGGGGTCCGTTGAGAGAACAGGTGACACGACTCGAGGGTAACCCCGACGTGGTTGCTTACGATCTGGTCATGACACTGGATCGCCAAGCGAACGTCTACATCCATCTGGACAAGGCCGGCCCGTTTGGGGTTTCCTCGCCCTCGGGCACGATCCCTCCTTTTGAGGTCACCAATAGAGATCGGTTGGTCACCAGCGCTGCCGAGACGTTGAAGGTCGTCGTAAGCTCCCTCCAGGATAAGCCGCAGAAATTTTCTATTTCTGTCGGGCCGGTTAACACGACGCGGAAGCCGGCTCTCTTATGGAACACCTATCATCCCATTGATTCCATCCGCTTTAGCCCGGACGGCCAAAGGGTCATTGTCCGGCAAAAACAGGCCGGATATTTTTGGGCTGTGGATCTCTCGTTGGTCGCGAAATGGGACGAGCCCGTTATCCTGTTTGAGCATAGTGTCGGCGCGGAACAGGAGGTCGGTTTTAGCCCGGATGGAAGGGACCTTTATATTGACACCCCCACAGCGAAAAGACCGTCCATCCGATGGGTCAAGCTTCAAACTAAAGAGAAAATCACGCCTGATAAGGTCCGGGTCCTTGTGTTGGCAAGCGCTTCAGTGGATCGGACCGACGCGCTTGTTGAAATACGCCGGGTGCTGGAGCCGTTTGGAATAGCTGAAGGGCAGGCCGCAGGACTTGCAGACCTTGGGATGCTCGGCAGACAGTTGGGCCGCTTGAAAGAGACGAACCTCGAGCCGACGCTGGTTCTTGTTGGCAAGGGTGGTGATGCAGCAGGTGCACGAGCCATTGTTCACGAAAAATTTGATCCCTCAATTCCTGTCATTGTTTTTCAGAGGAGAAACGCAGTGGGTCGACAGGTGCATGAGCATGTGATTTCGCGGTTGATTCCTTCGGGTCAACCGGCCGCCGCTGGGCTGGAGGAACAAGTGTCAGGAGGGAAGAGGGGGGAGCTAGGAATAAATGGTGGACAACGGGTTCACGGATGGAATCTATCCGCCGCTTGGCTGGAGGAAGGTTACGGTAGCCAGTTGATGGCGGCGGAAGGAATTCCCGAGTTAGTCGCGGACGAGAAAGGAAAGGCCGAGGTAAAAGGAAGATTTTATCTGTATCTGTTTGGAGAGAATGTGGATGATCGCCCGAGCTCCGAAGCGTTACTCGCTAAAATCTTGGGAAACCCCATAGTAGTCAGAGAAACACCGATTCCTGTTTTTGTGAAGCGCGAGGAAAATTTAACCCGTGTTTTTGTTGGGCGTCATAGACGTTATTCGCCAGAGTCTTCTTTTCCGGAATCTTCCAAAAACGATATGCAGCTGTTTTATTTTAAGGATCCCTCTGAAGCTGCCGAATTTCTTTCGGGTTTCGTGGAGGTGATCCATCTGGGCGCTCAAACCATTTCCCTTTTCGATACAGCTGACCGACTTAAGAAAGATGTCCTGCATTACGCGGCTGAAAAGGCCGCGCCTAATATCTCCGACGTCGATTATCCAGTGGTAACCGTTGTTGGTAAAGAAGTGTGGCTCGGTTATCGCAATGATCCGCGTCTGCAGGATATCGTTCAGACGGAAATGCCGGCTGCGGAGGCGGCCCGCCGGATACTCCAGCGGGGGATTACCGGCTGGTGGACGGGCGGCGAACAGGTTTCCGAAATCCGTGGGACGACCGATCAATCCGGAGATTGGTCGCCGGAGCAATGGATCCAGCGTATTCTGCTTCATCCTTTCGGGATGCCGATCCAGCTTGCGTATTCCAAAGAGGGTCAGGTCCAGCTTCTGCGCGTGGGCGAAGATCCGTTGCCGAATTTCAAGCCCTTCGTGACGGTCACCGTTGGTACCGCGGATCGTTACCTTAAAAACCCGCCGGACAATCTCCCTCCGGTTAATCAGCTGCTGGATGGGAGAGGGAACGTGGTGTTGGATTTCGCCAAACCACCGACCTCGTTGGATGTCCAAAAAGCTGTTTATCAGGCGATGGACAGCTGGCCGGTGCGTGTGACCCTGCTGGAAAATACCGCCTACGTGGGTGAGCAGCCCCGGGGAAATTCACACATCCATCAGATTGAAACGGTTGAGGATATCCAATCGCCTGGAAAAGGGGGCAAGATAATCCCTGGCGCGGTCACTCAGATCCTCGATCCAAAGGCGAAGGTACGCTGGCTTCACGTAGACTCCTTCGGAACAGTGGATCGGGACGGGACGGAGTTTCCTTTCAACCCAGCCAATCTGGAATCTCTACTGAAGCGGAAAGCTCAAGCCGGCAAGGTTCTGCTCACCCTCCAAGGGGACGAAGCCTGGGTTTCCTCCCCCGCCGCCGGGCTGGAGGAGAAGGGGACCGATCTTATTATTCCGGGCACCGGACCGGTGGTGAGCGTGGCGTACAACCACGAACCCGAGAACAAGACCGTCGTGGCGGCCAACGCGGATGGCAGGATTTTCTATCTGGATCGGGAGTCGGGCCACCGCCGTGAGGGTAGAAGGATCCAGCATACAGGGGACGCGCTGGTGGCTCGGTTTTCCGCGTCTGGCTCAGCGATTTTGGTGGTGGGTCGTCCATTCGCCGCCAGCTACAGCGCCCCATTCGGGTCCCCAATGGGTGAGCGCCGTCTTGAATTCGATCGGCCGCTGAGGATCTCCCCGGAAGAATTCTATCCGGGCCGTATCGCGCTGAGTCCCGGGCGCACTTCTATGCTGGTGGTGGAGGATGGCGCCACCTCGGCGGTCATCCGAAATTTGGATCCGGAAAGGAGGGAAGTGCCTTCCGGTGCTCCGCGGCAAGTGATGGCGGAATTAAAGCCGGATCAGGGTGTTCCGACTTCAGTGGCCTATCGCTGGATCACGCCGACTCCTCGGGCCAATCGGGATGGGCATCTGGCCGCGGTGGGAACATCCGCCGGCACGATTGAGCTTTGGGATACCCGCAACGTAGAGCGCGGGGAACCCAATCGTTTTATGGCGCTGACCGGGCATCCCAAAGCGGTGATCAGTCTGGCGTTCGATGAAAAAAGAAACCGGACCGCTCGGAAACTGGCGTCCGGGGACACTGTGGGGCAAGTCCGGATTTGGGATGTCTACAAACCTGCAATCCCTCAGGTGGTCCAACACCATTCCCAGGAACGGGTTCAGGCGCTGGCGTTTAGTCCATCCGAACAACTTCTCGCTTCAACCGGCGAATCCGGCACGATCTACTTCTGGAACAGCCAGACGGGTGAACTGCGCGGAACGATTGAAGGCGGGAACCCTATTTTCAGCATGGAGTTCAGTCCGGACGGAAAGAAAATCACCGCGGGTTTCAAGACCGGCCGTGGAAAAATTTGGAGTGTCCCCGCTGCGGCGGGAGTGGAGGAGAAGTCAGATTCGAATAAGTGGGACGACGTCGTCCTACCTCCGCAGGATGTGATTGCCCGCCTGCTTGCCGACCTTCGGGCTAAGCGGATTACCGAGGTCAGGGAGCCGGTTCATGGTCTGAGCGTGGGGTGGGAGCAAGTGGCCATTTACGATAAACACGGGGATGATCCCGATGTCGAAGGCGCTTCGGATCCCGTGACCAAGCTGATGAGCGACATCACCGGGCAGGACTTTTTAGTGAAGGTTCGCCTTCGCCAGATTGAATCCGTTGTCTCCGTGTCTCTGTTCGACAAAACAATCAACCCAGACGATCTTCAAGCGCTGTTCGATGCCGGCGATCAGGTTCCCGATGAGTCCGCCGCCGGGCTGGAGGAACCGAAGAACGTCTCCTTCGCCGACGTCCTTTCCGCGGTCCGGGGCGTGTTGTCCGTTCGTCCGCGGTTGGACAACATCCGGATCGTTGGGAATAAGCCGGGTGAGGAAGGAGAGGTGACGATTCAGCAGTACGACTCCTCACCCGAAGGGCTCGTACAAATGGTGGAGCGCGACCTCAGGGAACGCTTTGGGGCCGGGGCGCCATCGGTGCTCTATTCCATCCGGATCGACGGCCAGCAGATGGTGATCGCTCAGCCGGTGCACGTGGCCCTTTCCATTGGTGGAACCAAGATCGCCGCGGGTGTCTTGAATCAGAACGGTCTCTTTGGGGAGGCCAGCGCGCAGCCCAAAGCCATCACGTGGGCGGAAGTGAGGGAGCAAAGTCCTCCCACTGAACATTCGCTGGAGCGATCCATCCGGGCCATGATGGATCAAGTGGAGCAGGCTCTCCAATATTTCGGTCTGAACGTAGATCGATTGGCGGAGGTTGGAATTTCTTGGGCGGGTCCCGGCGACTACGACGCGGGCCAAGCCGAGAACGAAAAACTGGCGGCCGATGGGCTCGGGCCCAACTCCGGCGTGAACCTTGGCCAGGAGCTAGAGCGGGCTTTGCAAACCCGGTTCGGCCGGTCCATTCGGGTTCAGATCATGCACGATGGCGCGGCCGGCGCGCTGGGTGAGCACAACCTGCCCAACGGCGTTTTGTATGGTCAGCCCAACGGCATGGCGGTGATCTTCGGCACCGGCATCGGCGCTGGGATCATCCAAGACGGCAAGACGATCTATGCCGTGCCGGGCAAGGTGGATGCTTTTCTGGGTGAGGTGGGCTGGCATCTGGTGACGAGTGACGGCGTTAACTACGAATACCGAGGTACTGGCGCAAAGCCCAGTCTCCCGTTCCCGAGCAAGCCCCAGGTGGGTGAATGGTCGGTGGAACAGGAGTTGGCCGGTCCGTGGCTGGCGGCAAGTTTTGTTCAGAAAATACGGGGAGCCGGATTCGCGGACCAAGCGCTTTTTGAACAAGAGATCACGCTGGCGATGGATTCCCTGGAAGGCCTTGGCGCGACACGCCGAGAGATGGTGGCCGATGTGGACCAACAGAAGTTCGTACTGCAGCGCATCACGGAACTGGCGAAAGATCCCGAGGGTGGCTATGCGTCGCCTCTGGCCCGTGAATTTATTCGAGAGACCGGCGCCAAATTTGGAAACGCCTTGAGAACGTTCCGTGCCGCTTATGCCGATCAGCCGTTTGTTCAAGGGCCGATCGTGCTGATCAGCACGCTGGGTGAAAATTTCGGAGTGGGCGTGACCGACGAGTCAGGGGAGGATCTGTTCATGCGGGCGGTCCGCGACGCCGCCGGTACCGAGAGGATTTTCCGCTCTAAGATGGGTTACGAACGGGAGTTTGCCTTCAGCATGCCCACCAGGACGGCCAACACCGGGCCGGAAGAGACCTTGTCTGTTTTTATGGCAACGACTGTTCTGGCGGAGGTAAGAACCCAAACAGGCCTGATTTTCGTGAACCCGCAAGGGTTGGCCGTTGGAGCAACGCTGAAATACGCTTCCGATCCGTCGGGCAGTCCGCTGTTCCGCCGTTACGTCACGAAAGACGCTCGTCAAGTCCAAGTTCTTAAAGAACTGGGGATTCCCAATTCGGAGATTGTTTCCAGCCTCGAGCAAGCCAAGTTGGACATCCGGAACCAGAACTTGAACCCGCTCCTGGTCGGGGATATGGTGGGCGCCCCCTTGTCTCTCTTACAGGAGATTCAGAAGGTGGCAGCCCTGCTCACCCCGGAAAACTACGACCAACCGCAGGCCGAAAAAACGGCCCAGGAAATCCTTCGCCTATTCGTCTAATGAAAGAAACTCAAGGGAGAATAAAAAAAATGCAAAAGAACCATTGGCTTCATCGAATGCTCTCCTCCTTATTGGCTGCCGCGCTGACGCTCGGTTCCGCCGCGCCGTCCTTTGCCCTCAAGCCGCAGGAGACCGAGCAATCTGCCGGTTTGGAACAGCTCAAGGACAAACTCCGCCAAGTGGCCAACGTCATGGGCCTTCCTTTACCTGAGCCCGCCACTGGCTCATCGGCGGGGAGGCGGGGCGAAGGGGGCGCCCCGTCTGCCGCCGGCCCGGGGGGAAAAGAAACGCGGGCGGGT
>OBEQ010537812.1_pt1 | contig 10384 bp, 8 predicted proteins | sample 1670901 | NCBI WGS metagenome assembly OBEQ01 (sample SAMEA104232315, study PRJEB22302) | groundwater metagenome | biome: forest; feature: aquifer; material: groundwater | place: USA | collected 2011-08-07 | depth 5.4 m | reverse complement strand
TGCACCCCCGCGAGCCCGGTCCCCACAAAACCCACGGCGAGGTCGCCGTGGCTCCAGCAAACGTAGGGGCGCAGACTTGCTGCGCCCATCGGGTAACAACATCACACTCAAGGGCGCAGCAAGCCTGCGCCCCTACGCCGACAAAGAAAAGAGCCGCCCGGGCGGACGGCTCGAAAGTTATTTCTGGCTCCTTGCTCCTCGCCCTTAGCTCCCTCAGGCCTCGTAGGCCGGGAGCGTCTTGTCGACGCTTTCCTTGCCGAGGCGCACGTAGGCGGGCAGCCCGTTGTCGTAGGGCACGGCGATCTCGCCCTGGATCAGCGGGGTGGCGTAGCGGAAGAACTGGAAGTTGAGGCTGACCCCGTCTTCGTTGACCCATTCCTTCGGCAGTTTCTTCAGGTTGCCGACGACGTCGGTGAGGGCCGAGAGGCCGGTTTCGCAGGTGTAGTTGTCGCCGTCGCCACGGACGAGCGTGACCAGCTTGTCGGTCTCGCCGTTGACGGCGGACTTCACCGCGGCCTGGCCGACGAGGAAGGCTTCATCGGCGTCCGTCTTGGAAGCGAGATGGGCGGCGGCACGCTGGGCCACGCCGAGGCGGGCCACGCGGGCCTTCGCGCCGATCTGGGACTCGACCAGATCCTTCATGAATTCGCCAACGCCGCCCAGCTGGGCCTCGGTCGCGCCATTCTCGACGGCGACGTAATTGCCGTCCTTGTCCACGAGGCCTTCGGCCGCCACGACGACGCAATGCTTCTCGCGCTTGAGCACGCGGCGCACGTCGTCGATGAACTTCTCATTGGTGAAGGGAACCTCGGGCAGGTAAACGAGGTGCGGGGGATCGTTCGGGTGGTCGCGTCGCTTGGCCAGCGAGGCGCCGGCGGCCAGCCAACCGGTGTTGCGGCCCATGACCTCGACGAGAGTGACGAGATCACCCTGGCCCATGGAGTCGGCGTCGAGCGCGAGCTCCTTGACCGTGGCACCGATGTATTTGATCGCGCTGCCATAACCGGGACAGTGGTCGGTGGCGGACAGGTCGTTCTCGATGGTCTTCGGGATGCCGATGACGCGGAGCTCGTAACCCTGCGTCTTGGCCAACTCGCTGATCTTGACGGCCGTCTCCTGGGAGTCGGTGTCGCCGACGTGAAAATAGTAACGGATGTTGTGCGCCTTGAACACCTCGAGCACGCGCTCGAAATCCTGCGCCTTCTTCAGCTTCGTGCGGCAGGTGCCGAGCGCCGCGCCGGGGGTGAAACGGAGGCCGCGGATCGCCTGCTGCGATTCGGCCGCGAGATCGACAAAATCCTCGTTGAGCAGACCCAGCACGCCATTCAGCGAGCCATAGACCTCCTCGATACAGGAATGGTTAAGGGCCTCGGCGACAACGCCCGCGATGCTGGCGTTGATGACGGCGGTGGGGCCGCCAGACTGGCCGATCAAACAGTTACCGACTAATTCTTCTGCCATGTTGTGGTGTGGTTTAAAGCTGGGAAAGAAACGGAAGGTTCAAAAAAGGCCAGTGCCGGAGTGCTGGCAAATCAAATCTCCCTAAATTCCTGGGGTTGGGTGTGAGACAAAATTCAGGGTAACCTGTAGGGGCGGACCTTGGTCCGCCCTCGAAGGGCGCAGCAAGCTGCGCCCCTACGCCTGAATTTGTCTCAGGCCCCCCGGGGATTGGCTCCGGGCAGGGCGGGACCGCTGGGCCCGCCGCGAACGATATTCGGCGCCCGGACCGGGCCACACGGCGGGATCGCCGTGGCTCCAACCATTCCTCGAGCGCGGGCGACCTGGCCCGCGAATGCCGGCGCGCCCGGCGGTCACCCCTACGCCGCCTGCGAAACCGGAGCGCGGCCAGCCGCCGCGCCACTGATTCACAACAGCTTGCCGGGACGGTAGTCCGCCGCTCCCTTGTGCTTTTTGCCGAGCGGTTGCACCGCCGCCACGAATGCGTCCACCTGGTGCGGTGCGGCGCCGACGAACCGTTCGTTCTCCACCAGGATCTCCTGCAGCTTTTTCTTGCCGAGCCCCACCCGCTTGTCGCCGGCGAGGCGGCCAAGGAGGTCGGCATCCCCCCCGGAACGGATCGCCTTGGCCGCGGCAATGGCGTGTTCCTTGATCGCCTCGTGCGCGGTTTCGCGGCCTGCGCCGCCCTTCACCGCTTCCATCAAAATGGTGGTGGTGGCGAGGAACGGCAGGTTGCGCTGGTTCTCCGCCGCGATCGCGGCGGGAAATGCCTCCATTTGGCGCAGCACCGTGAGGAAAGTCTCGAGCAGCCCGTCGATCGCGTAAAAGGCATCGGGCAGGGCGACGCGCCGCACGACCGAGCACGATACGTCACCTTCGTTCCATTGGTGGCCGGCCAGCCCGGCCGTCATGGTCACGTAACCGGCCAGGATGGTCGAGAAGCCGCAGATGCGCTCGCAGTTCCGCGTGTTCATCTTGTGCGGCATCGAGGATGATCCGGTCTGCCCTTCCTGGAAACCCTCCGTCAGCAGCCCGGCGCCGGCCATCAGCCGGAGCGTGGTCGCGCAACTTGCGCCGGCCGCGCCGGCCTGGTGCAATGCGCTCACCACGTCGAAATCCAGGCTGCGTGGATAAACCTGGCCGACGGCCTCGAGCGAAGCCTTGAAGCCGAGATGCTTCACGATGCGCGCCTCGAGCTGGTCGACCTTCGTGGTGTCGCCGCCCAGCAGCGTGAGCTGGTCGAGCTGCGTGCCGACCGCGCCCTTCAGCCCGCGCACCGGGTAGCGGGCGATCAGCTCCGCGAGCCGGGCCTCGGCGAGCAGCAGTTCCTGGCCGAACATCGCGAGCCGTTTGCCGAGGGTGGTCGGCTGCGCCGGCACGTTGTGCGTCCGGCCGGTGATCATCAAGTCGCGGTGCTCCGCCGCCTGCCGGCCAAGCGCGACCAGCGCCGCAACGACCTTGAAGTGCACGAGCTGCAGTGCCCGGGCGACCTGCAGCTGCTCGACATTTTCGGTCAGGTCGCGGCTGGTCAGGCCCAGGTGGATGAACTGGCGCTTGGCCAGTTCGGAAAATTCCTCGATGCGCGCCTTCACGTCGTGGAGCGTGACGCGCTCGCGCTCCATGATGCGCGCCACGTCCACCTGGTCGCGCACGCGTTCGTAGTCCTTGATCGCCTCGGCCGGGATGGCGACCCCGAGATCCTTCTGCGCCTTCATCACCGCGATCCAGAAATCGCGCTCCAGCAGGATGCGGCCGTGGGCCGACCAGAGGGCTTTCATCGCCGGCGAGGCATAGCGTTCGGCGAGGACGTTGGGGATGGTTTCGTTGGACACGGTGGGCTGCTTCACGGCGGCGTTACCGTAGGTGGCTCCGACCCGCGTTGCCAACGGAAAACCGTGGAATGTCATGGCGAGGAGTTCCACCCGGTGGGACGACGAAGCAACCCTGCTAGAGCATTTTCCCGTTAGATAGACGTAGGGGCGCAGTCTTGCCCGTTCGATTAACTCAGGGCCTTGAGCCAGCCGAAAGGCTGCGCCCTTTGCCGCGAACCTTCGAGGGTGCAGCAAGACTGCCCCCCTACGCCATTCGCCCATATGCATCTACATGAACCAAAAATGCGCTAGCTGGATCGCCGCGCCCCCTTCGTCGGGCTCGCGATGACAAGCCGGGCCTGCTTCGCGTCTATTCGCGTGATTGGCGGGAGGTAAGCTCGCCTGAATCGCCCCACCTCAGGCCGCCAGGCAGCGCACGGCCATGTCGCGCAGCACGGTCTCCTGTTCGTTCGGCCGGCGGATGATTTCCTCGAACACGCGGACGAATTCCTGCTGGTTGTCGATCAGCCGGCGCAAGGGGGGAAGTTTGGCGCTGCCGACCAGCTTGCCGACATACCACTGGTTTTGCGTGAAGAAATTGAAGGAGCTCTTCTCCCCGTCGCCGCCGAAATGCTTCGCATACGCTTCCTGCGCGCGCGCCCAGGCTGCCTTGTCGAAACCATAGGGGCCGGGCGCCCGCAGCTCGCCGGCATCGATCAGCACGCGGCACTGGAGCAGGATGCGATTGCGGTTCTGCAGCGCGCTGATGATCGGCCGGGCATCGCCGCCGTTGAAGAAATGCCGCTGGAGTTCCCCCAGCGTGCCGCGCAGGTCGCCCGCGAAGAAACGATCCGCCGCCGCGAAGAAATCCCCCTCGGCGAAATTCGGGGTCAGCTCCTCCACCTGGGCCTCGGTGATGACACCGCCCTCCTCGGCATGGGTGGCGAGCTTGCGCGTCTCCTCCGTCAGCAGGCGGGTGTTCGGCCCGGTTTTCTGCAGCAGCAGCTCGATCGCGCCGGCCTCGAAGCTGGCCCCGCATGCCCGTGCCTCGGCGACCGCGACGCCCGCCAGCGCCTCGCCGGCCGATTCGCCGTCGCCCCCGGCGAGCGTGAAGTCGGAGTTCGCCTCGCACCATTTGGGAAATGCGCGCCGGCGGTCCAGCGGCGCGGCGGTGACGACCACCGTGACCCCGTCCGGGTCGATCCTCTGCAGCAGCTCCTGGAGCGCCTCGACCTGCTTCAGCGTGCCGTCCGCCCGGCCGGTCACGGTGTCGGCGAGAAAGTTGACATCCTTGAACCAGACCACCCGCCGGCCGCCGAACATCGGCACCGTCTGCACGGCCTCGCGAAAGCGGTTCACCGCCGTCTCCACCTCGTCCACGTTGGCCGCAAAACCGCTGACGATCTCGCGCGCGAATTCATCCGCCCCGGCCCCGGCCGCGAGCACCTCGAACCGTTCCTTGCCGATCCGGTTGACGATGAAGTCGTCCGGACCGCAGATGAACGCGAAGTTTTTCGTGACAGCGGGCATGGCCCGGGATTTGCCCACGAAACCCGCGAAAGCGCACGAAAAATATTCCGGCAGCTGCAGGGCGGGGTCGCTCCGGGTAGTGCCCCTTTTGTCATCGCGAGGGCGGCGCAGCGGGCGTGAGACAATATGTTTCCTCAATTCGCCAGCGGCACCGCGGCCTTGCGGGCTTCGCGCAGCATCTCGCGGCGGAGCCAGTCGACGGCGGCTGTCACCGAACGCTGCTTCACCGTTCCGCGCGGGCCGGGATACGTCAGCTTGCGCGACCAGTCGCCGCCCGGCGCGTGCATGCCAAGGTAGATGGTGCCCACGGGATTCTCCCCGCACCCGCCGGCCGGACCGGCGAAACCCGTGATGGCCACGCCGAAATCCGCCCCCAGCTGCTCCGCGACACCGGTCGCCATCGCCACGGCGCATTCCGCGCTGACCGCGCCGTGCTGCGACAGGAGGCACTCCGGACAATCGAGCAGCAGCATCTTGGCGTCGTTGCTGTAGGAGACGATGCCGCCCTGGAAAAACTTCGAGGCGCCGCAGATGTCCGTGAAGCTGTTGGCGAGGAGCCCTCCCGTGCACGATTCCGCCACGGCCAGCGTGCGGCCGTTCTCGCGCAACTGGTCCGCGACCACCTGGGCGAGCGAGTCGTGGCCGAAGCACACGAAGTCGTCGCCCAGCAACGTGGCGCACTCGTCCGCGATGGCATGAAGCTTTTCCCTGCCGCAGGTGCCGTCGGGCGAGCTGATCCGGCAGTCGACCTGGCCCTGGTGCGCGCAATAGGCGACGCCGAGCGCCGGGTAGCGCTGGAAGATCAGCTGGAACCGCGTCTCGAGCATCGATTCGCCCACGCCCGCGGTGCGGATCTGGACATAGGCTTCGCTCTCGCTCAGCAGGCCGAGCTGCGCGAGTCGCGGCAGCACCTGCTCGGTGAACATCGGCTGCAGCTCGTTCGGCGGTCCGGGCAGCATGATGAGCACCTTGCCGTCCTGTTCGAGCCAAAGGCCCGGCGCCGTGCCATTGGCATTGGCCAGCACCTCGCTCCGCTCGAACCGGTAGGCCTGCTTCAAATTGTTTGGCGTCATCTTCCGGTTGATGCGGGCGAAACGCTCGGCGATGGCCTCCGCGACCGCCGGATCCGGGACCAGCTTCTGCCCCAGCGCCTCGGCGAGCACTTCGCGGGTGCGGTCGTCGCAGGTCGGCCCGAGGCCCCCGGTGGTGATCACCACGTCGGCGCGGGCCCAGCTCTCGCGAAACTGCGTGGCGATGGCGTCCGCCTCATCCGTGATGGTCACGTTGCGCTGGAGCAGCACCCCGCGCCGCCCCAGCTGCGCGCCGATGAAGACAAGGTGGCCGTTGGCGGTCAATCCGAGCAGCAGCTCGTCCCCCAGCGTGAGCAATTCAAAGCGGGGCGCGGCGCGGCTGGCGCGCGGAGGGGACGGTTCCGGGATGGCCATACGAGGTGTGTCGGCGGAACCTACTGCGTTTCTCCGAAAATGCCAGCCCGGGGGCGGGGCGCCTTTTCTGCGGGGGCGCCTCTGCGGGTTGACGGCAAAACCGCCCGGCGGTTTTGCTTTTAGCCTGCTTATCCCGGCAATTCTCGATGATATCCCGCTGCGGGCATCCGCGAACACACGAACAAAAGCAATGGGAGTGTGAAATATGCAGGCTAATTCCGACACCTGTCATTCCGAGCGAAGCGAAGAATCCATTTGAATCATCGTTGCCCGCTTGAGCCCCGGTTATTGCACTGGATCCTTCGCTCCGCTCAGGATGACAATTCCAATTTCATAATATCCCTATGATCGCCCCGATTTCCGCCTCCGCAGGCGGACGCGCACGATCACACAACCATGCCCGAACCCAGACACAGCGACACGCTCAAGGCCAAGGTCCGCGCCCTGCCGGACGGCCCGGGCGTTTACCTGATGAAGGACCGGCTCGGGCGGATCATCTACGTCGGCAAGGCCAAGAGCCTGCGCAAGCGCGTGGCGTCCTATTTCCAGGCCGGCCGCGCCCGCGCGCTGTGGCACCAGCCGAAGATCCGCACCCTGATCGAGATGATCACCGACCTCGAGATCCTCGAGGTCAAATCCGATACCGAGGCGCTGCTGCTCGAGGGCAAGCTGATCAAGCAGTGGCGGCCGAAATACAACACCGATTTCACCGACGACAAGCGCTTCCTGCTCGTGCGCCTCGATCTCGACGCGCCGCTGCCGCGCTTCGTGCTCACGCGCTTCAAGAAGGACAGCCGCTCGCGCTATTTCGGCCCCTTCGCCCACTCCGGCCTGCTGCGCAAGACCCTCCTCATGATGCGGAAAAAATTCGGCATCCTGCTCGCCGACACCGCCCCGCGGAAAATCTCGGATGACACCTGGCAGCTCTACGACGATGTGCGCGCCGAGATCTCCGGCTGGCCGAACACGGTGACCGGCGCCGAATACCGGGCGCGCGTGGTGCAGGCCTGCGCCTTCCTCGACGGCAAAAGCCGCGAGTGGCTCGCCACCCTGCGGGAGGAAATGCAGGCGCGCGCCGCCCGGCAGGAATTCGAAAAGGCCGCGGAGCTCCGCGACGTCGTGCTCGCCCTGGAGCAGACGCTTGCCCGCACGCGAAAGTTCACCCGCGATTTCACGCATGTGCGGCCCGACGACGAGGCGCTGAAGCAATTGCACGGGGCGCTGGGGCTCAACGGCCCGCCGGCGCACATGGAGTGCTTCGACATCTCGCACATTTCCGGCACGTTCGTCGTCGCCTCGATGGTGCACTTCACCAACGGCCGGCCCGACAAGGACCAGTATCGGCGTTTCGCGATCAAGAGCTTCATCGGCAACGACGACTTCAAGGCCATGGAGGAGGTCGTTTCGCGCCGCTACCGGCGGCTTATCGCCGAGCAGAAACCGTTTCCCGACCTCGTCGTCATCGACGGCGGCCGCGGCCAGCTGGCCGCGGCGTTGAAGGCGTTCGTGGGGCTCGAGTGCATGCCCCCGCCGATCATCGGCCTCGCGAAGAAGCAGGAGACGATCGTTTTTCCCGACGACCGGAAGCCCCTCAACCTGCCGCTCGACCATCCCGGCTTGAACCTGCTGCAGCGCCTGCGTGACGAGGCGCACCGCTTCGCCAACACCTACAATGCCGACCTGCGCTCGCGGAAGATCAAGGAGAGCATTCTCGATGATTTTCCCGGGCTCGGTCCGGTCCGCCGCGCCGCGCTGATGGCGCACTTCGGTTCGCTCGACAAACTGCGCGCCGCCACCGCGGAACAGATCGCCGCCGTCCCCGGTTTTGGGCCGAAGTTCGCCGCCGCGCTGCGGGCCTTCCTTGCCGACGCCCGATCGACCGGCACGGATCAAGGCTGAGTTGGCTATTTAGCTATAAAGAAAAATGGACCAACACAGATATGCGGTGCCGATTCACTTTTAAAGTCATCTCCGACGTAGCGCTGCCTGAATCATTCCGATTTGTGCGGCCAATCCTTTAGTGCGCAGTCGCGTGATCCATGCGATGGCCCGGTTCGGCAGAATCCACTCCAGGAACAAAAACACCTTGGCGTGGATCGGGCCGCTGTAGCGCGGCGCGGGGCCAAGGCTTCACTTGCCATGGGCCGGCGGAAGACGTAGCTTGGGCGCATGCTCGATTGGTCCGCCTGCCCGGTTGTTGAACGTTCACCCGAAGTGGTGAGCGGTGCCTGGGTTTTCCGAGGCACCCGGGTACCGGTCAAAGCGCTGTTTGAAAACCTAGAGGATGGCGCCCGGGTTGAAGACTTTCTGGCCTGGTTTCCCGGGGTCCGGCGCGAGCAAGTCGAAGCAGTCTTGCGGCATGCCGAACAAAGCCTGCTGACCCCCCGTTGACGGGATGAAGATCCTCTTCGATCAGGGCACTCCCGCACCTCTGCGGTCCCACTTGGCCGGTCACACTGTGACCACTGCCTTTGAGCAAGGCTGGAGTCAGTTGCATAACGGTGATTTGTTGCGGCAGGCGGAGGCGGCCGGTTTTGACCTGTTTCTCACCACGGACCAATGTCTCCAGTATCAGCAGAATTTAACCAGCCGCCAGATCGCCATTGTGGTCCTGTCGACTACGAGCTGGCCGCGAATTCAAAGAAAACTCGAATTAGTGGTCGCCGCGGTGGGCCGGACCAATCCGGGCAGCTTTGCCGAAGTGCGGATATAATTTAACACCGCAGACGGACGATATATCCCAACAGTCGGCGCGGCAGAATCCACTCCAGGAACAAAAAAATCCTGGCGTGGAAGGGGCCGCTGTAGCGCGGCGCGGGATGGTCGCTGCCGAGCGCCCGCTCCACCAGCCGGGCGATGTCGTCGGGTGCGCCGGCGAGCCGGCGCATGAATTTGGTGTTGGCTTGATAGCCCTTGTAGAAGGGCGCGTAGGGTCCGGCATTCTCCACCACCCCGGCGGAAATCTTGTCCGCGACGTCGACAAACTCCGTGGCGATGAACCCCGGCCGGATGAGCGTCACGCGGATGCCGAACGGCTTCAACTCGCCGCGCAATCCGTCGGTCAGCGCCTCGAGCGCGTGCTTGGTGGAATCGTAGATGCTCGATAGCGGACGCGCAATCCGGCCGGCCACGGAGCCGATGTTGACGATGCAACCGCCGCCCTGCGCCCGCATGCCCGGCAGCACGAGCTGCGTGAGGGCGAGCAGGGAAAAGACATTGGTCTCGTAGTTTCGGCGGATCAAATCGAGCGGGGCCAGCTCCAGCGGTCCCCGGGTGCCATAGCCCGCATTGTTCACGAGCGCATCGATCCGGCCGAATTTCGCCAGGGCCGCCTCCACCAATTTCCTCCGGTCGGCTTCACTGGTCACGTCGCCGGCCACCGCGAGGACCGCCGTTCCGTCCGGATCGAGTTCGCGCGCGAGCGCCTCAAGCCGGTCTTGTCGCCGCGCCGCAACCACCACTTTCGCCCCGCCGCGGACCAGCCGGCGGGCCGTGGCTTCGCCGATGCCGGCGGAAGCCCCGGTGACGATCACAACCTGTCCGGCGAGCGTGGGCACGGTGGGGTTCTCCGGCCGGCTTCAACAGCAACCGGTCATCGCGAGGGTGGCGCAGCCGCCCGCGGCGATCCATCTGGCTGGATTGCTTCGTCGCCCCGCCGGGCGGGGCTCCTCGCCATGACATCCGGGCATCAAGGTCACTCCGAGTCGTAGATCTGCACGCGCGCCCAGAAGGTTTTAAACTTCTCCACGAAGGCGAGGTGGATCGGATCGACCTGATAGGCGTTCTGCGCGGCAACGTCGCGGCAGATGACGATCAGGGCGACATCATAACTCGCATCAATCACAGGACGCCGCTCCGTGGCGGCGGGAGCGCCGACGGCCACTTTTTCGACCGCTTTGATGCCGGCCAGGGTTTCGACGCCATGGCGGAAATCGGCGCGTTGCGCGGCGGTAAGTTCGGGTTTCAACCAGAAATAGACGCAATGATAGAGCATGGTGGCCCCGAGCAAACAGCCCGACCGGCGGGGAGGCAAACGCAGAGTGGGCGGCGGGTTTGTGGCGTAGGGGCGCAGCTTGCCCGTTCGACGGGCTCAGGGCCTTGAGCTGGCCGAAAGGCTGCGCCCTTTGAGGGCGGACCATC
>OBEQ012124514.1_pt1 | contig 10386 bp, 7 predicted proteins | sample 1670901 | NCBI WGS metagenome assembly OBEQ01 (sample SAMEA104232315, study PRJEB22302) | groundwater metagenome | biome: forest; feature: aquifer; material: groundwater | place: USA | collected 2011-08-07 | depth 5.4 m | reverse complement strand
CGGGTTTTGTAAGCGGTATGGAAAGGAAAAAGGACGTTACTAGAATTAATAAGACTGAGATGACATCTTTCTTCATTTAGGAATATAAATTTTGCTTTGATGCGGATTTTGCCTCCAAAATTCCATTAAGCTTACCTTATTATAGTAGATCGAAAGTGTGGGGTCATTGTAGATTGCCTGTATGGCGTTATTTCCCAGAAGCGCTTGCAGGTAGCGGTGGTCTGTGAGCGGATAATAAACCTGCGAATTATGCGGCAGAATTGGATATTCCTGTTTGATTTGCAGGTAGAATGAGCTCGCAAACCTTTGGGATTCCACCATCCAGGAATTTTCTCTATAAAAAGAAAGTGTAACCAGGGATGATAATATCCAGATAATAATAAGGGGTGCTATTAATTTTTCCAGCCCTGACCGCACAAGCAAATAGGAGATAAGAAAATAGATACCAATGCTTGCGAGCGTTAAGTACATTGTGAAGGTGTGGTTGGGCAGAACAAGGACAGGAGATATTCCAATAACAAACCACGCGGCCGCAAATAATAGTATTTGCAAATCTCCTGAGCGCTTTTTCCTAATCAAATTTATAACCGGCGTGATAATTCCCAGCGTGATGATTACTAAGGCCGCTCCAAACGTTTCAACTACCAATTGCCAGTATTCATTTAAAAATTTGGGGTTGAAAATCAGGAGTTTGGTAACTATCTGTTTTTTAAATTCTTCCGGGATATTGAATGTCCAGAGAAAATACCAGAAGAGAGCCTTAATCGAGTCTATATTAAAAGTAGTTTTGTATTCCAAAATTTGCGGAACTTTAATTAAATATAGTCTTAGCACAAGGTAGATTGCAGAGATAATCGCAAACGGTAGAAAAGTTTTTATGGATTTTTGGAAACCCTTTTTTAGAACTATTAAATAGTAGACGCCAAAGATTGCCGGCCAGGTTATTGAAAATTCGAATGAGCCGATTGTTAGTAAAAAGGCGATAAGCGACAATAAATAGTATTTTTTATTCTGTGAATCAATGTACCGCAGAAAAAGATACGATGTCATGAACCAAAAGGACGTTCCGATGATATTGTAGGCGGCGGCAATCCAGGTTATGGCCATAAAATGGATTGATGACAAAAGCCAAAGGCTGGCAGTGGTAAAAGCAATTAATTTACTCTTTGTAATTTTTTCGATGATTTTTGCAAGTAACAAATAAGAAGCAAATAAAAAGGTGAATGTTATTACCCTGAATCCGCCCGCGTTAAAACCAAATATCTGTGACGAAGTAAAAAAATAGGTCTGGAGACTGATTGGCCGGTAGGCGATTATGTCGTTTCTAAATTTAAAGAAATTCAGATAATCTGCGACGTTATGAGCCTTTGAAATATTTATTTCGAAAAAATCGTCCTGAAAGAAGAAATAGTTAAGAGATGATTTATATAACAGAAAGGCTGTAATCATTACTGCAAAGATCGTCAATCCCCACGGTGCCATTCCAAACGAAGAGAAGAATCTTTTCATTGGTGAGTGTTGGGCCTTATCTCCCTAATCGGAGTAGTAGGCGGTAAATCTATGCCTCCATCACCATAAATATACAAACTTTTCAAAGTATTGTTAGTATAGACAACTTGCATTGCGTCCTGATTATTTAGTGATTGGCGTAAGATATTTTGCTTATCGATAAGCACAAAGTTGTGCAGCTGTGCGAAATCACCATCCGCCCCTTTTATAATAAACGCAGTGCCATTTTGGGGATGGGGTAATATTTTTCTTGCAAAGTCCGTGTAGGCTCTTGATATTCCCTGTTCGTTTACCACCCAGTGAACATATCCATTAAAGCGCAGATTTTCCTTAGTTGCCACCAGCCAAATCAGAACAAGAAAAAATATGGCGGCGGTTTTGGCTTTTTTAAATGCTGTGGACAAAATAAATAAAAGCCCCAGTCCGGCAAATGAAAGGTACATTGGATATGAATGATCTTTTAAAGCGACAACCGGTGAGATTGAAACTAAAAACCATGCCGCGCCAAAGAGGTAGTCTTTTGAATTTTGCCTAAAATTTAGGGTTAATCGGTGAACGATTAATAGAAACAGTAGCGCGGACGGAATGGTTACTCTCCAAAACTGTATAAGAACCCTTAATGATTCGCTTGGGTGGCGAATGAACACCAAATCCTTTAGACTTTCCGGTAAGCCAAGGGCCCATCCAAAATACCAAATTATATTGTTGATAACTCCTGACGGCGATAACTGGTAATTGCCGCCAATAGGAATCGGAAAAATATAGAATCTTAATACCAGATAAATAAAATCTATTGCCAGAAAAGGCAAAATATATTTAAAGCGATTTCGGCCATTTATCATTAAGTCCCAAATAAGAAAGAGAAGAGGCAAGACTATTGCAAGTTCCGAAGAAGCAATGGCAAGAATAAAGGCCGCGATGCTTAGGAAGTAATTTTTTCTAAAAAAGAAAATGAAAGAAATAATTTCAAAAAGAGGCCCGAGTATGTAGGAAGTTGTCGAAAGCCAACTAAGACTTATAAAGTGGATCGACCACGTGGCGTAAAGAAAAGCAATAATAAATGATATTTTCGTGTCCTTTATAAAAGATTTAAAGAGGTAGAACACCACCGATGTCAGAAGAAAAAATATCAGGAAGGCCATCGCATGGAATCCAAGAGGATTCAAACCGAAAAGACTTAGATTTAATTTAAAAAATAGCGGCATGGATATTGGACGCCAATAGATGATATCGGTGCGAAATTTAAAAAGGCCCAAGAGGTTTGAATTTTTAACCCAGTTTAGGACGAACCAATCGTCCTGGAAAAAATAATAGTTGAGACTCGGGTAGAATAATATCGCGCTTGATAAAAAGATTAAGATGAGTGGAAGGAGATTTTTAATTCGCGGTAACATTGGCTTTTGGATACCCCTCTAATTTTTTTTGGATAGCCAACAAATACCATTTAAGATAATTTGGGAGCCAGGCCATTAATTTGAATCTCGATTGTTTTGCCAGATAATCCCAAGTGGTGGGTACTTCTGTAACCTTCCATCCGTCAAAGTAGGCCTTTACTGTTAATTCTATTCCTAACTCGAAGCCCCCTGTTGATTCTACTTTTGTTTTGTCCAGGAATTTTTTGGAATATAGCTTAAAGGAATTGGTGACATCATGGGTTGGAATCCCCACGAGGTAATGGAGACTGACACCTGCCGTGCGGGAAAGCAGCTGTTTGATGAACGGTCCGCCGATTTGTTTTCCGCCTTTCATGTATCTTGAAGCGCAAATAATGTCAAAACCTTGATCGAATTTTCTAATCATTTCGTTTAACGATACCGGATCGTCACTTAAATCGGCCATAGTAACGCATACCGCATCGCCGCGGGCTTTGTTAAGGCCGGTTTTGATGGCGTTTAATGCTCCCCTGCCGTAAATGTTTTTTACGAGTTTGACGTTCGGGTAAGTTTTACCAAGTTTTTTGACTGCGGGAATGGTGTTGTCATCGTCCATATCGTAAACAATTAAAGTTTCGTGAGGGGTTTTGACTTTTTCCTCAATGCCTTTTAGGGTTTTTGCGATAACTTCCCCCTCGTTGTAGACCGGAATGACAATGGATAAACGCATGTTACGATTGTAGCTTAAATGGTTTAGGGTTGACAACGAGAACCGATATCGCTTGTAATGTTCTCATTGACACATGTCGGTTGATTTTGAAAAAATTAAGAGCGAGTTTTGCTTGGAGCTTTTGATGGAGAGGCACCGTTAATCGGAGTTGGTCTAGAATCAATAATAGTTGTTATCCCGCTTCCGAGTTTGACAGATGTTCTCAATGAAGATTCATGTGTCACCTTACCATCACGACTCAAGTTTGTGGTTGTTGTAACTAATGCTCTCTTAACTACTGAAATATCTTGTTGGCCATTTGGGCCTGCAGATCCCAACTGTGCTTTGAAAGTTCTCCCAACATAAGCTTGTATTTCTTCGTGCGCTTCTGATTCTCCCATTGCTTGTCGAGGATCAATCAATACTCTTTTACCTAATCTGGGGTCAATTTCATCCGCCCAGTGTTGCTGATCTTCTTTCCTTATGTGCTTATGTGGCAACTCTTTTACTTTTCCATGAAGTTCTATATACTTTCGTCTTAAAGCCCGAGGATCTCCGTGCAGCGTTGCTGTTCCGTTTTCAACAGTTCCATATTCTTCTGTTACCCCTACGGATTGTTCGTCAAAGACATCGGCCTTTGGAGCAAAAGCTAATTCACTTTCCGGTACAATAATTCCGCTTTCTATAGCCATGATAACAGTAGTGTAGCAAAACGTAACAAAAAGATACAATTATTTCTATTAGGGAATAGTCTTCGAGTAATGACTACATTTCAAGCTAAAGCTGGGCTATCATGAGACGTTGTTAGCGATGCCTACGACCAAAAATTTAAAAAATCTCGCCTAGTCCGTCGGAGTTTTTGGCCATGTGGGATTCGAGAGATTTGATAGTGAAGATAATCCTATTTGTTTTAAAGACGTTCCAAACATCGCAGATAACACAGTTTTTGGAAACAAGCTTCCTAACATGTGCGATATCCATCTTTTTGTAATAGGAATGGTTTGTTGCAAGGAAGATGAGATCTGCTCCTTTTAATGTTTCGTCAAGATCGTTTTGATAACCCGGGACATAAGGGTCGTGCAAGACGACTTTGGCACGTTCTCTTTCCAGTGCTTTCTTAACTTTAAAGGCCAAAGACTCGCGCGTGTCATCAATCTCCGCTTTAAAGGCAAGACCTAGAATTACGGCTTTTTTCCCTTCTATTTTTGCGCGTTCCCTGACTTTTTTAATAAGATAAAGAGGAATCGATTCGTTGATCTTCCAGCTGGTGACGATTAGGTCTGCAAACGGAACATCGCCAATTAAGAAAAAGCCGTCTTTAAATAAACAGGGGCCGCCGGTTAAGCCGGGCATCGCCAAGCCTCCCCTTTTGTAGTTTCTGTTTACCAAATCCACTATTTGGTAAATATCACGGTGATAGTTGCCGGCAAGAATCATGAATTCGTTGGCGATTGCAAAGTTTATGTAGCGATACATGTTGGTGAAAAGTTTGGCCATTTCGGCAGAGACGGCGTCTGATTTATTGACTTGGATATTTAGCTTTCCGAAAAATTCGGCGGCCTTTTGAGTACTAGCCTTTTCTACACCGCCAACAATTTGAGGGAGTTCTTCGAGTTCCTGAATTGATTTTCCTTCCGCGATGCGTTCCGGACAAAAAGCCAGATAGAAATCACTGCCGACCGTAAATCCAAGTTCCTTTAGTAGCGACGCGACATATTCCGTAGTTCCGGGAGAAACGGTTGATCTAAGTATTAATAATTGGCCTTTTTTGAGATGTGGTTTTATGGTTGCCAAAGCCCGATCTATTTGCACAAGACTTGGATTCATATTTTCGTCAACAGGAGTTCCGAGAGTCAAAATAATTACTTCGGATTTAGCGATTGTCGAAAAATCGGTGGTGGCGATAAAAGACTTTTTTGTGTATTTTTTAAGAAGTTCCGGAGCTCCTTCTTCCATAAACGGCATGACGCCTTTTGAAATAAGGTTAACTTTTTGCTGGTCAACATCAAGTCCGTAGACCATGTGGCCTTTGTCCGATAGAAAAAGTGCCAGCGGCAAGCCGACTCTACCTATACCAACGACGGCTACTGCTGTTTTTAAAGTTTGCTTTGCGCTTTTTGGTTTGAGAGCCATAAAACAACCTCCTTCAGTCCGTCTTCAAATTTCACAGAGGGCTCCCAGTTTATCATCTTTTTGACTTTTTGCACATTAGGAACTCTGCGGCGAATATCAAATTTATATCCGGGAATAAATTTTACTTTGAATGGCTTTTTAATATTCATTACTTCCCAAATTTTACGGGCTAAGTCAATCATCTTTATTTCTTTGTCGGAGCCTATATTGAAATCCTGATTTTTACCGTTTGGGTGCAGAGCGACGGCAATTATACCGCCGGCAACGTCCGCGACGTGTGTGAAGCAGCGGCTTTGCTGCCCATCTCCTAACATCTCCAGCGGATACTGGCCATTTAGAATTTTGCGGACTAAATCCGGTATAACGTGGGCATAACCGGGTTCTGCCTCCGGAAATTCGTTTATTCCGTACGCGTTAAAAGGCCGACAAATAGAAAAGGGCAAATTATATTGATCATGAAACGAGTGACAATACCATTCACCGGAAAGTTTGGAAAATCCGTAAGAGCTAACGGGTGGAGGAATTTTTTCGACATCTTCTTCTTTGGAAGGAAATTTTGTTGCAGATTCAAAGACCATGGACGAGGAGATGTATACAATTCTTTCGATTTTGTTTTTGGCGGCGGCTTCAAATGTGCTGCTGTATATTTTATTGTTTTCCGAAAGAATTGTTGCCGGAAATTTATGGAAGTAGCCGATGCCGCCGATTTTGGCTGCTGCGTTGATGCAAATGTCGATGCCTTTAAAGGCTTGCTCTGTTTTTAACGGATCCGTAAGGTCTATATTTAAAAATTTGGCGCGTTTGTCGACCGTGGCATCTTTTTTGGAAAGGTTGTCGGCAACAGTAACTTGATAGCCGGCCTTTAACAATTGCCTGACAATTTCCGATCCGATAAATCCGGCACCACCAGTTACTAAGATTTTCTTTTTCGCCATAAATATATAGATAAAACACCGGTCGCAAGTAGTGCCGCCAGGGAGATTAAATCCGAAGCAAGATGCACTGACGATTCGGTGTATTCGATTATAACTTTGTGCTTCCCTTTTGGCAATTCGAAATTTATGAGGCCGTTATTGTTATTAGGATGATCAATTCTATCTGAGGAATTTATACAGAGATTTACATGGCAAGGATCAGGATCGACTTTTACTTGCCAACCAGGAAAGTAAATTGTATTGACTTGAACTTTTGTCCCGCCATTTGAAAAAATTACTGCCTCGTAATTTGATGGCCTTATATTTTGGGATGTTATTTGGCCTTGGCTGATTATGATTTTTTCGTTTGCACGATCTTTTGGTTTCTCTTTTACCCAAAGTGGCAAATATTCGTCCGCAACTGTTGTTGTTCCCTCGTTAGTCGCGTAGTAACTGTCTCCCCTGTCCACAAAAGATTGGGGTTTGATATATAGAACTGAGGAAATAACGGCAATCGCGATTAAAAGCGCGGTTGCTGGCTTCTTTTTATTTTGCGAGTCAATAACAAAGCTTGCCAGAAATGATGTTATAAAAACAATTAGAGAAAGCAGTCGCCATGGAAATTGAATAATGTCGATTTTAGGGACGGCTTGCCAGATAAACTGCGATTGTTTGTCCATTAACAAAACGGCAATTATTAAGAGTGTCGCCAAGAAAGGCGCCAGAGGATTTTTCTTTCTCCTTATAATCAAAAGATATATGGAGGCAAGCAAAATTGTAATTGCGATTAGTCCAATTTGGACCGACATCGCGTCTTGCCCATTTGGATTTGGGCCATAACCCCAGGATGGAATAATAAGACGGCCTAACGGCACTAAATGATCGGAGATGTTTGAAACTTTTATTTGCGACAGGCGGACGTATTGCAGATCGTAAATTGCCGGAATTGTGAAAAAGGCGGAAAGCAAAACACCAAGCAGCATTGAAGCGGTAATGGTAATCAGTGATTTTTTATACGCGACCGCAGAAAGCAGAATAAATAGGGGTATGAATAAAACGGCAATGACGTTGTGTGACAGAATTAATAAGGCAGTTGAGATTGAAAGCAGTGGATAGAAAATTTTATGGCCTTTTTGGATTTTAATGATTGATCCAAAGATAAGAGGTATAATCGCGAAGGCAAAATTTTCTCCAATTGAGCCGCGAACATAAAGGTCGACAAACCTGTATGGAATAAAAAGATAGATTAAGGCGCCGGCAAAAGCTGCGGCGGGAGTAAACATCTGTCGCAGTGCCCAGAACATTGCAACCACTGATAACACTGATGAGATAACAAACACTGTTTTGACGCTGTCAACAAATCCAAAACCCAGAATTTTTGGCACCTCAGCGCCATAAAACGGCAGAGGATAGAGAAAATTCATAACAGGATATCCATAATTGTTGTTTAGGCGATCGACAAAACGGACGGGAAATTGACCGGAGCGCAGTGTCCTGTGAAAAGCGGTGGCGCGGATGACCATCCATTCGCCGTCGTGAGTTGGAAAATAACCTTTATGAAAAAACGGCCAGAGGGCGAGAAGGCTAACAAGGATTAGGAGAATTAAGTGGGTTAGGAATGCGTGCCTTGACATGGTAGTTTAAAATTTCTTTTTAACAACATAGAATCCGCATGCTAAAATTAACGCGAAAATAGATATCGACGAAATAACCAAGCCTTGAGTAAATGATGGCGGTTCGTATTTAAAAACAACCTGATGATTGCCGGCGGGGACAGCTACACCGCGCAGAGCGTAATCTGTCCGCAACAGGTCGGATTTTTGGCCGTCAATTGCAACGTGCCAATCCGGGTCATAAGCGTCTGAAAGAAAAAGGAGAGAATTTTGGGTTGCTGCCGTTTTAATTACTACTTCGTTTGGAGAATATTGAGCAAGTTGTGGGATTGTAATTCCATCTGTGTGACCCATATCAATCGGCGGATTTTTTTCCAGGATAAGCGTTCGCAGATTAAAACTTGGATCATAAATTTTATCTATTATTTCGCTGTCGTTTTTGGCAACAACAAAGTTTGCAGTCATGAAGTATCTTGGCAGGACCGGCTCTCGCATATAGACCTGGAATTTGTCATATTGCCAAAAGCCGGTAACTTTATCCCCGGGGAATCTTTCATAATGCCAATCTGCACCGGTCTTGGGGTTGTCTTCCTTGTCCAATAGATATTTAACACCTAAAAGTTCAAACAATCTCCTGCGGTAGCCATTTTCTTCTGACGGGAAAACACCGTCGGAACGCAAATAAGATTTTGGTACTTTGCCGCCGGCAACTGCAGAGGCCATAAGTTCGGCATATCGCTTTAGGCGAAGCGTGTCGTAGCCTTCCGATCCATAAACTCTATAAACTGTAGGGAAATTGAAATCGATGTGGGCTGTTCCCCCGCCATAAAACCTATCAATACCGGCACTATGTTTTAGCCAATAAAAAATCGGGTGATCGGGAAAAATGAATTCTTTCGGGCTGACCGGCATAAATTTGTTTGAGAAATAGACCCCACCAATTAGTGTAGAGGCGAAAAGTCCAATTACGGCAATAGGCAGTGCGAAGTTTTTGACTAGCTGTGACCGTTTGAGGGCAATAACTAGTGCTACGACCGACAAAAACATGGCCGTTGGTAAAATTAAATTGTGCTGAGTGACTGTAAGGTTTATTTTGACGGTTGGGTCTTTGGTTAGGACTTTACCGGCAACGGCAAAGGCCCAGAGCAAAACATAGACAACAGAGATCACTTTTAAGAACTTGAAGAATTTATCTAAATATTTCCGGTCTTTGATGTTTTTTAGAAAATCTTCAAATCCGAATGCCGCTAAAATTATGAAAAGGAAAATGGATATTGATATGAACCGGGACGGAGTGGTTGCGTCAATAAGAGGCGGTTTTAGAATTTTGATCATATAAGTAATCGGGCCGGGAACTGCCGAAAGAATAAAAAGTGCTGAGATTATTGTCGCGAATCTTATAAATTTACTATGGATCGAGTCTTTCCAAAGTCTAGATATTGACCAAAGGCAAAATACTAAAGGAATTACGCCGAAATAAGGAGTAAAATCTCCATATGATTGGCTCCAAAAATTATTATTTGCCGGATGGCCAAAAAAGTCGCTTGCAAAAAATGTGACTAAATTTTGGTAAGGGAAGATACTGCGGTCAAAAACTACGTTTGAAAACGGCAGGGATATTGGCGAATCTTTATAAAAATGATATGTCGGAATAAGTTGAATAGCCGATATTGTTAGTGACAAAATTACCGCCACAAAAAGAGGTGTTAACGGCTTAATATTTTTAGCCTGCCACGTTTTAAATATGTAGAAAAGTCCAGCTGCCATGTAAATATAAATGGCAGTCTGAGGATGACCCGCGAAGATAGAAAGTGCCAGTGAAACTGTTAAAACCAGAAGGTACCGAAATTTTGCGCTTTTGAAAAATTGGTTAATAGACCAGAAAGTCAACGGGAGCCAAAGGTAACTATGAGAAATATTGCCGTTTTCCATCCATGTAATTAAATAGCTTGAAAACATAAAAGCTGTTGCTCCAAAGATAGATGGGATTTTGGCGACTTTGAAACTGCGGACTAGCAAATACACAAAGATTCCGCCTAAAAATGGCTGGATAATGACAAGCAGAATCCATGCACTGCGAGCGTTTGTTAGGAAATAAAAAAAGTTGAAAGGATAAAAGACGCTTGACTGGAAAT
>OBEQ010705053.1_pt1 | contig 10386 bp, 11 predicted proteins | sample 1670901 | NCBI WGS metagenome assembly OBEQ01 (sample SAMEA104232315, study PRJEB22302) | groundwater metagenome | biome: forest; feature: aquifer; material: groundwater | place: USA | collected 2011-08-07 | depth 5.4 m | reverse complement strand
TTACAATGATGTAAATGATGTTTTTCGCCCCTCACAACGCCTTACACTCCCTCGACCCTCCATTTATCCCATTGCACTATTTTTTTCTTTGCTTTGTTGGTGCCAACAGCGCGCCTCCCTGCCATCCCTTTGGTGCACTTGAAGGACTCAAATTGTCTATTGTGGGAACAACAGTGAAATCAGAGGTACTCGTCACCGAGCCTGACGCAATAATACTTATTTTTCCTGTTGTTGCATTATTGGGTACGGTTGCTATGATTTGTGTAGAGGAATTTACCGTGAAAGAGCTGACACTTACCCCATTAATTGTAACAGAGGTTGCGCCTGTAAAGCCGGTTCCGGTGATAGTTACTAAAGAACCTCCGGTCCCGCTTGCAGGGGTAAAACTTGTTATGGTGGGAACAGCAAATGCCGATCCGGTTAAACCAATAAGGATGAGTGTGATAATAAGAGAAAATTGTATCAATCGTTTCATAGGGAACCCCATACAAAGATAATAACTTTAATAACTCGCGTTTTACAAAAAGGTACTTTGTCCGAAGACAAATTTTATTTAATTACTTGTATCGTTTCAATGCGTTTCTTACTCAACATAGTACATAATTAACCTGAATTTTAATCCTAATGCCGCACTTCCATAAAAACCGTTCTATGGATAGTAACACAAAAGAATAATACTTTGGCAATCTAATAAGATACGTGTCAAGAATATAATCTGAATAATTAAAACAGTCAAGGATTATAATCACAAAAGAGAAGAATTAGTTTAAATTGATGTTTTTAGCTAAGAAACGATAATTTTACCATATATTTTTAAGCATTAAAGAGCTTCATTTGCTCATTTGTTATATGCCATTGAAGTGTCCCTTTCCCTTGACGAATTGGCAGACCAATTGTTATACAGGAAAGACTCGCTTTCCGGAAAAGAATGTCCATGTGCAGAGAATCTGTTAGAAGATAGGATGAAAACGAACGTAACTGTGGCTCATGACCAACCAATAACACTGAACCATGACTTATTACATTCAATTCCGATATTAATTGACGTGGATTGCTCTCAGGAACCAAATATTCAGAGGTTTTTATATTCTGATTATGCAGAATATCACCAACGATATCAGCTGTTTGCTTGGCACGTGAAAGCGGACTTGAAAGAATATAATCAATATTCAATCCCAGTGTAACCAGCGCCTTTCCAACAATTGCCGCCTGCTCTTCCCCCTTCTCAGAAAGAATACGGCTTGCATCATCTACCGAATAATCAGCCACATCACCGTGACGAAGAAAATATATTACCATAAAAAATTATTTAACAATTTGTAGTAGCCGATCACCAGATCGGCATCTTTTATCTGGGCTGCATGAACAATAAGTCTGTCTGAGAACTCCCTTAGGTTGTCATTCCGACCTGTCAGCCTCTGGCTGAATCCCCTGCTTTATCGGGGTGAGGAATCTCAATACTCAATGCCTTATTTTCTATTTAAATTTGACAGTGCAACAAAGCAAGAGTTGTCGTCCATCTTCGCCTCATCACTTCCCCAATATCTCTTTCCACAATTCCACCGGACGTGCAAGAACCGCTTTCTTACCTTTTTCAATAATCGGACGTTGAATCAAATCCGGATGAGCAACCATCAATTCAAGAAGTTCATCCTCTGAAATATCCCGTTTCTTCAAATTCAAATCCTTATAAATGGGTTCTTTTGTCCGCAAAATACCTTTTGGCGTAACACCCATTTTAACGCATAACGACTTTAACTGCTTACTTGTCAGCGGAGTCTGATAGTAATTAATGCTATCAAATTCTTCACCCGCCTCTTCCATTTCTCGTAAAACGGTTCGACAGGTACTGCAAGTGGGCTTTTGATAAACTTTAGTTTTCATAGATCACCGTAAACAAAGAAGGCGACAATACAATTGTCGCCTTCGATAATAAACAACCTACCCCTTAAAAACCGATTCGCAAACCCATACTCGTTGTAAAATGTTGTGCACGGGATTCAACTCCAACAGCGAGAAAGTATCCTCCTTCAACAAATACTTTTAACTGATCATTCAAAGGAACATCTAATCCGGCGCCGATATTCCACGCAAATGCTGTTCTACTTACATCCTCTTTGGCAAAAGGAGTAGTTCCATTTGCCATCGTAACGCCATTCATAATAAAATATTCCATCCCTACTCCAAATTGGAAATAAGGATTGATAAAGAAATCATTTAATGTAAGCGTCCCCTTATAATTTAACTGAACAGTTACAAGAGATACATTACCCGCATCTATCATCCACTGACTCTTTGCTAATGAATCTATCGAGACATATTCATCTCTATTTGCTTTGAATCTATTATAATCGAATGTCAAACAAACAGCGCTATATCCCAAGTCCCCCGGTACCATTAATGCACCGATTTCTCCGCCTATGTGGTACCCTCTCTCTGATCGCTTATTAAAATCCTCAGGGATATAAGGATAAGACATCCCCCCACTCACTGAAACTTCAAATTTTTCAAACTTCGATTTTGTTGAGTCTTGACTTAAAGCAACACACGTCATGATGAGTGTGAAAAGTAAAAGATGCTTTAATAGTTTCATTTTCATTCCTTTTATTAATTAGTGCTATATATAGATACAGATACTGGGCTACGAAACTGTCCGAGAACCTCACATAGAAAATAAACCCAAAAAAATAAAATGTCATTCCCGATAACCCGCTATGGCGGGGCGCTGACGACAACTTTGTCGGGTTCTCAGACAATCTCGATTATCTCTGTGCCGGCTACTCAAATGAGAAGCAAATATACCAACATTTAAGCAAAATATCAAGGCAAAAGTGGCTTTACAAAAAGAACTTCTTCGCGATCAAGAATAACAGCCCCTTCATGAGCATGTTTTGGTTTCCGAATATACTTTCGTTCACAATACGAAACGGGTACATTCATCCCATTTCTCATCTTACTATAATATGCGGCAATCCGTGCGGCTTGTTCAATAGCTTCATGTGATGGTGGCAATTTAACATTTTTTACCTTCAACACGGTATGCGAGCCTCCTACTCCCCGTGCATGAAACCATAAATCATTCGGTTTTGTGTATTTCATCGTAAGTAAATCATTATTCGCCGAACTCTTCCCCACCCACACTTCAAACCCTCCCGCAACCGTAAACACGCGAAAAGGGATTTTATCCTCATCATTCTCATCTTCTACCATATCCACAACAAACTTACTCTTCTTACTCAATTCCTTCATCGCATCTAACGAGTCACACGCCTCAAGATTTCTGTGAAATGTTTGAAGAACAAGAAACTCTTCTTCTTCCTCTACAATTCTCGATTTCGCATCTTCTCTCGCACCCTTTGCCTTTCTTGCTTTTTCAAAATATCGTTCCGCATTTTGATGCGGGGTAAGTGCCGGATCCAATTGGATAATTAATTGTTTACTATCGTCATACACATCAGAAAGCAATATTTGCTTCTCTCGTTTCCCGATTACATGCAAATTTGCCATCAACGTATGCCCGATATGTTCGTACCCCTCTGCACGCTCCCCTGAGTCAAGTTCCTTTCTGATAGCTTTTACAGTTCGTTCACTTTGCTCCAATAACCGGCGTACTTTTGTTAAGAGCTCTTTTTTCTTGTCGGCAAAATTTCTCGTTCTGAATTTTTGATTCAAAAACGCAGTCACCGCATCATTCATTGTTGAAAACGATTGCGCCTCCATATCCGCACAATGTCCTAACGGAATAACGGAAACAAATTTCGGCTCTCCATCGTTACTATACAAAGTCGCTCGTACATCTTCACATTCCTGTAACAATCCGGTAACGATGTGATAAAACTGATTGAGCTTATCCTCCGGCAAATCTTTAACAAGGATTCCTTCCTCCACTCCCAATCTATAAACTATCTCGCGCGAATATAACAAGCCAAGTACCGACGCTAATCCCTTCAGAAAATCAAGTAACGGCCTATCCTTTTGCTCACGTGTAAGCCGGTAAAACTCGGTTTCATAGACAGAAAATATAAAATGAGATCCAGCCGTTTGTTCAAATAACTTCCCGACAAAGATCTTCTCCCTTTTAAACGACTCCAGTACAACATTCTCATTATCTATTAAATAAATATTGCTTGTTGCTGTATTATACAATTGAAAACAAAATGTATAATTATCATCCGTTTTTAAAAACATCATTCGATCGTCTGGATGAATTGAACACTCCTTAACACTCTTTCCTATCATTGTTTGGAATAAATCTATCGAATTCTTCTTCGCCCTATTAAATCCTTCCCTCAATACACAATAATTTAACCCCGATTCTACCGAAATACATAGCGATAATTCCTCCTCACCCACCCCAAAAATTATACAAAGCTCATTCTTTTGCTGAGAAAAGACATCCAAAACAACCGCATTTTTCAGAATTTTATCAAATTCCTTCGATAAAGCGCGTAATGTAAAGTAGTGAACTACCATTTTCCTGTTGATAACATCATAAAGTTGTCCACAATATATCCATTATCACCCATAAAACAATAAAAACACCATTTTCCCTGTTGAAGACATGTGGATAACCCTGTGGAAAGGATGAGGAAAAGTTTAGTTTGGCGGGCGTCTATAATTTTCGTACCTTATATTAGCATATTCTCAATTATCCCCCAAAATCAAAGGAATTTATGGTTTTTAGCATGACCGGCTTCGGCAGTAGTGAAGTTGAACACGATGGCATTAGTGCCCGGGCAGAAGTCAGAAGTGTCAACAACCGCTTCCTTGAGCTTACTGTGAGACTCCCCCGCACGCTCCAATTACGTGAAAATGACGTAAAAGAGCTTGTTCGGAAGAAACTTGTTCGGGGTAAAATAAACGTCAACGTTACAGTTGACCGTAACCAAACTGAAGAAATACCGATAAAAGTAAATAATGCCGCGGCTAAAGCCTATTATAAACTTTTACAGGAATTACGTAAGACATTAAAAATTAAAGAACCTGTCTCAATTCAACATTTACTGACATTTTCAGAAGTATTTGAATCCCCTGAGGGAGATGAAACCGACGAGAAAGAATGGGCAGTAGTTCAAGAAGTATTAAATGCCGCTATTGACCGTCTGTTAACTATGCGTTCAAATGAGGGAAAAGAACTCCAAAACGATCTCAGAAATCGTGTTGAGAATATCGCGAAAATAGTTGAGGAAATATCGGCAGCGAATATACTTAGAATTCCCGAAGAACGGCTAAAACTTCGTGAACGGGTTGCACAATTAAGCTCTGATACAACAATTATCGAAGAGAAACGATTAGAATATGAAATTCTTCTTATCTCCGATAAACTTGATGTCACGGAAGAATGTGTACGGTTTCGCAGCCACAATAAATATTTTCTCGATGCACTCAAAAACGATGAAGCCGCCGGAAGGAAACTCGGCTTTCTTCTTCAAGAAATGAATCGCGAAGCGAATACTATTGGCTCAAAAGCATCCGATGCGGATATTTCCCGCAAAGTAGTCTTCATCAAAGAAGAATTAGAAAAGATTCGCGAGCAAATTCAAAACATTGAATGAAGAATCCAAAGCTTTTTGCTCTTTCTGCTCCAAGCGGTTGTGGTAAAACAACAATTGCTCACGCAATTATGGAGCGGCACCCGGAAATATTATTTTCTGTCTCTGCCACCTCAAGACCGAAGCGAGCGAATGAAATTGACGGTAAAGATTATTTTTTTCTCTCCATAGAAAACTTCGAACAAAAAATTCAAAACAATGAATTAGTCGAATGGGAACGTATCTATGGAAATTACTACGGTACACTAACACAGGAAATTGACCGTGCATTACAATCCGGTCACTCAATGCTTTTTGATATTGACGTGAACGGCGCTTTATCAATAAAAAAACATTATCCTGATGATTCAGTACTGATATTTATTGAACCACCAAGCATGGAAGAATTAATCCATCGCTTGACCAACAGAAATACAGAAAACTCGGAATCGCTACAACGTAGAATTGACCGTGTCCCGATGGAAATGGAACGACGCTTCCTCTTCGATTCACGTGTAGTCAATGATAATTTGGAACAAGCAATCAATGATGTGGATACAATTGTTCTCAAACACATGAACGAAGAACAACTCGTAGCATAACCGGGATACCATTATATATCATATTCCCCTCTTGAGAGGGGTTAGGGGTGTGTTCGTTCATCAAAATAGAAACTAACCTTCTCCCTTCCCTACTTGTAGGGAAGGGTTGGGGATGGGTCGTTTAACAAATACGTACTCAACCCCATTGCATAGTCGGAACGTTCTAAAACAGAAAATATTTTTCTGTCAACAAAAAAGATTTTTTTTCATTAATAAACAAGGAACAACAACTCATGGCAGTACGTCCATTAGATATAAAAAAACTCGAAGCAACAGCTGATAACATTTATGAAGCAATCGTCGTCATGTCGAAACGAGCTCGTCAAATTAACGAAGAGACAAAAATCGAATTTAATCAACGTGTCGAAATGATTCCTCCGAAACTTGTCGAAGAAGAAACAGAACCCGACCAGCCGGTAGTCAATCCTGATCAAATTCTTATCGCACGCGAGTTCGAAGCGCGTCCCAAACCGACTGAAATGGCTGTTGAAGATGTTATGACCGACAAACTTTCGTACCGGTATAAAGATCAAGACTAGTGGTATGTCGTAACTGACTATGCTAAAAGGCAAACACATTCTCATTGGAATAACCGGCGGAATTGCAGCATACAAAATTCCGCTTTTTATTCGCCTTCTCAGAAAATCAGGCGCGGATGTGCGTGTGGTAATGACAACTTCTGCCGCACAGTTTGTTACACCGGAAACGCTTGCAACCCTTTCCGGGAACGAAGTCATTGTTGATGTCTTTCCTCCATTAGATACACTCATTAAAGCCGATACATGGCATATTAAACTCGGTATGTGGGCGGATGCAATGGTCATCGCTCCAGCCACAGCAAACACTCTTGCAAAAATTGCTCACGGGTATGCCGATAATGCCGTAACCATGCTTACGCTTGCACTCCGATGCCCACTCATCCTTTCCCCTGCAATGGATGTGGATATGTGGCATCATCCCGCTACCCAACAAAACATTCAAAAACTTCGCGAGTACGGTTATTTTATTATTCAGCCCGAAGTAGGCGAACTCGCAAGCGGCTTAGTTGGCGAAGGAAGACTCCCGGAAGCAGAAACACTACTCAAAGAAATTAATACAATACTCAGTAGATCGTACAAAGATTTACGCGGAAAAAACATTCTCATCACCGCCGGACCTACGTACGAAGCGCTTGACCCCGTTCGTTTTATCGGCAATCGTTCATCAGGCAAAATGGGATTTGCACTTGCACAAGCGGCGGCAACTCGTGGCGCAACCGTAACACTCATCGCAGGACCCGTCCATCTTGAAACACCAAAAGATGTAACTCGCATTAACGTTGAGTCAGCAGACCAAATGTATAAGGCAGTAGTAAAACATCGCAAGTCACAACATGCAATTATTATGGCGGCGGCTGTTGCCGATTATACGCCGGCACAAGTCGCTCCTATCAAAATAAAAAAAGAAGATATGACTCAAGGGTGGTACTCTCCCCTTACAAAAACTCCCGATATCCTCCAATCTCTCGGAGACAAAAAGGGGAATACCTGCTTGGTCGGCTTCGCTCTCGAAACAAACAATGATATAGCCAACGCCAAAGCAAAACTCAAGAGAAAGAATCTTGATTTCATCGTACTCAACAACGCATTAGAAAAAGGCGCAGGATTCGGGATAGATACAAATATCGTCAAAATTATTTCACGCAACGGAAAAGTTGAACAACTCCCCAAACTTTCTAAACTCGAAGTCGCCAACATAATCCTTGATCGAATACAGACGCTGATACTACATTAACAATGCAAACCCCTGAACAAGAAGCCCAACAACTCATAGAAGCTACCAAACAGTACTTTATGGAACAAAAAGATTTATTCGGAAACATCCTCTACAAAGAAGAATCAATAAAAGAGGAAACCAAACAATCCGTTGCTAACGGTTCTCTGTTTGCAGAATTCTACCCCGATGAATCTTGGGTACAATCTTCCTCAATCGAAGAACAGAATAAAAGCATTTGTAACTGCATGAAGTGTGAACTTGGCGCAACACGAACAAAATTCGTCTTTGGTGTCGGCAACCCCAACGCCGATGTTATGTTTATCGGTGAAGCCCCCGGCGCAGATGAAGATGCTCAGGGCATCCCCTTCGTAGGAAGAGCAGGACAACTCCTCACAAAAATTATAGAAGCGGTTGAACTCAAACGGGAGGATGTCTATATTTGCAACATCCTAAAATGCAGGCCGCCAAACAACCGCGACCCGCAACCTTCAGAGATGGAAACGTGTACCCCCTATTTATACAAACAAATTGAACTCATAAAACCCAAATTTATTATTTGCCTTGGCAGAATCTCCGCACAGTGGTTACTCAAAACAACATCCACGCTCGGTGGTATGAGAAAAAAAGTCCACGATTTCCACGGCGTACAAATGATAGTAACCTACCATCCTGCAGCGTTACTCCGTAACCCCAACTGGAAATACGATACATGGGATGATATGAAAATGTTCAAACGATTATACGATGAAATGAAAGCGAAAGCCTAATGGCGGATTACTACGAACAAAAAAATTACAATAACGACCAGAACCCAAGCAGAATTCCTCCGCAGGCAGTTGAAGTAGAGCGTTCCGTTCTTGGCGCGATGCTCATTGACCGCGAAGCGCTTCCAAAAGCTCTCGAAGTTCTTGATAGCACAAGTTTTTATAACCCAACGCATCAAAAATTTTTCAATGCAATGATCGCCTTGTTCGAAAAAGGCGAACCCGTTGATGCTGTAACGCTTACAGAAGAACTCCGCCGTCGAGGACAATTAAACCCGACAGAAGACCCGTTGTACATTGCGCAACTTACCACAACAATTTCCACTGCCGCCAATATTGAATACCACGCTCGCATTGTCCTTGAAAAAGCGCTCAAACGCGGTCTTATCAACGCATCTACCGAAGTTGCCTCACGTGCCTATAACGATACGGAAGACGCACTCGATTTACTCGATGATGCAGAATCAAAAATATTTCAAATTTCCGAAAGCAGATTAAAAAAAGCGGCAACGCCAATCAAACGTGCAATCACCGAGACCTTTGAAATGCTTCAAACAATTCATGGTCAACACGGAGGCGTTACCGGTATTCCCTCCGGCTTTAACACACTCGATGATATGACTGGCGGTTTTCAAAATTCAGATTTGGTTATTGTTGCCGGACGACCAAGTCAAGGAAAAACTGCCTTCGCACTTGCGATTGCGCGCAACTCCGCGATCAACCGCGACAAACCAACTCCCATTGCAATTTTCAGTATCGAAATGGCGGAACAGCAACTTGCAATTCGTATGCTTGCTTCCGAAGCAAAAGTAGATGCGCACAAACTGCGTACAGGTCGTTTACCCGATGAAGAGTGGACAAAACTTTCTCGCTCTGCCGGGCGACTTGCACAAGCAAAAATTTTTATTGATGATACTCCCGCACTTGGCATTTTAGAAATGCGCGCTAAATCCCGGCGCTTAAAAGCAGAACATAATATCGGTATGGTCATCGTTGACTATCTACAACTTATTCAAGGTCCAAAATCAGCCGAGTCCCGTGAGCGGGAAATTTCTTCAATCTCACGATCGCTGAAAGCCCTGGCAAAAGAATTAAACATTCCCGTCATAGCGCTTTCACAGCTTAACCGTGCAGTAGAAGGACGCGCCGATAAACGACCCATGCTTGCCGACTTGCGCGAATCAGGCGCAATCGAACAAGATGCCGACGTAGTATTATTTGTCCATCGCCCCGAAACTTACGGCATTACAGAAGTGAAGGACGAAGACGGCACACCGATACCAACCGAAGGACTTGCAGAAATCATCATCGGTAAACAACGTAACGGTCCAACGGGCATCGTCCGCCTGTCATTCCAAAAGCACTACGCCGGCTTCGAACGCCTCGCGCACCGTGCATTGGAACATATGGCTCCTCCGCCAAACCTCACCATCATGCCCGATAACGTTCCGTTTTAAAACTTGTCATTGCAGTCCGGTTCCGTAACATGTATCAAACGGAACCGTGTGGCAACGATGGCAAAAATGCGACACAATCCCTCACCAATAAAAACAACTTTAAAATTCCCCTCTCGAGAGGGGATTAAGGGGCAATGTGATCTTCCCCCAGATTTTCGGACACGGAGAAAAGCGTGTATCTTACACCATAAGAAAGGTCTGAAATGGAAGAACAAGCAAAGAAACGCCGAAAAACATACGATAAAGAATTCAAGATCAATGCAGTTCGGTTAATCAC
>OBEQ011472673.1_pt1 | contig 10387 bp, 7 predicted proteins | sample 1670901 | NCBI WGS metagenome assembly OBEQ01 (sample SAMEA104232315, study PRJEB22302) | groundwater metagenome | biome: forest; feature: aquifer; material: groundwater | place: USA | collected 2011-08-07 | depth 5.4 m | reverse complement strand
TTGCCTTCATCTGCGCGACTCACCAGGATGCACCCGCATCGGGGGTATACGGCGGTATGTCATGACTCATCAGGCTGTCCTTCAGCCAATTGCCGATCCGGGATTGTCCTGCCTGGCGCTGGTGGCGCGGTTTCATCAGATTGCCGCCGATCCGCAGCAACTCCGCCATGACTACGGCAAGACCGACGGGCCGATGGAGGCCGGCGATCTGGTGCGCTGCGCCAAGCGGCTGAGTCTGACCGCCCGCATTGTGACATCCGGTTGGGATCGGCTGGAACGGGTGGCGCTGCCGGCGCTGGTCGAGCGCAGCGATGGCGGCTTTGTCGTGCTGGCGCGGGTCGCCGAGGACAAAGCGCTGATTCAGGATCCCGCCGCACCGGCTCCCACCCTGGTCAGCCGCGAGGAGTTCTGTGCCGCCTGGAGCGGCCGGCTGGTGCTGATCAGCCATCGCACCGCCCTGGCCGGGGCGGGCCGCCGCTTTGATCTGGGCTGGTTCATTCCGCCGGTGGTGCGTTACCGCAAGATGTTTGCCGAGGTGCTGGCGGCCTCGTTCTTTTTGCAGTTCACCGCCCTGGTGACACCGCTGTTCTTCCAGGTGGTCACCGACAAGGTGCTGGTCCATCGCGGCCTGTCGAGCCTGGAAGTGCTGATGGTCGGCATGGCGGTGGTGTCGCTGTTCGACGTGCTGCTCAGCGCCTTGCGCGCCTGGCTGCTGGCCCACACCACCAGCCGCATCGACGTCGAGCTAGGCGCCGGGCTGTTCAACCATCTCATGGGCCTGCCGCTCGCCTATTTTTCGGCCAATCCGGCCGGCACCACGGTGGCGCGCATGCGCGAGTTGGAGACGGTGCGCACCTTCCTGACCGGCTCGGTGCTGACGCTGGGTGTCGATGTCCTGTTCACCTTCGTCTTTTTCGCGGTGATGGCGCTGTATTCCGGCTGGTTGACGCTGATCGTGCTGGCCACGGTGCCGATCTATGCGGCGCTGTCGTTTGCCGTGACCCCGCTGCTGCGCCGTCGCCTCGACGAGAAATTCGCCCATGGCGCGCGCAACCAGGCCTTCCTGGTGGAATCGGTCACCGCCATGGAAACCCTCAAGGCCATGGCGGTCGAGCCGCAGATGCAGCGCCGCTGGGAAGGCCAATTGGCGGCCTATGTCGCCGCTGGCTTCAAGGTGGTCAGCCTCAACAACGCCGCCGCGCAGACGGCGCAGTTCGTCAACAAGGCGATGACCGTGCTGCTGCTGTGGCAGGGCGCGCAGATGGTGATGGACGGCACGCTGTCGATCGGCGGGCTGATCGCCTTCAACATGCTGGCCGGGCGGGTGTCGTCGCCGATCCTGCGGCTGGCTCAGTTGTGGCAGGACGTGCAGCAGGTGCGGGTGTCGGTCGACCGGCTGGGCGACATTCTCAATCTGCCGACCGAGCGCCGCGCCGATGCCGCGCGCTCTGTCCTGCCGGCGATGAAGGGCGCGGTGACGCTGGAGTCGGTGACCTTCCGCTACGCCCCCGACCGGCCCGAGGCGCTGCGCCGCATTTCGCTGACGGTCGGGGCCGGCGAGAGCATCGGTCTGGTCGGCTCGTCGGGATCGGGCAAGAGCACCCTGACCAAGCTGATCCAGCGCCTGTACCGCCCCGAGTCCGGCCGGGTGCTGGTCGACGGTGTCGACCTGGCCAGCGTCGACACCGCCTGGCTGCGCCGGCAGATCGGGGTGGTGCTGCAAGACAATGTGCTGTTTTCCCGCAGCGTGCGCGAGAACATCGCCCTGGCCGATCCGTCGCTGCCGATGGCCGCGGTGGAGCAGGCGGCCCGGCTGGCGGCGGCGCATGATTTCATCCTCGAGCTGCCCGACGGCTATGATTCGGTTCTGGTCGAGCGCGGCGCCAATCTGTCGGGCGGCCAGCGCCAGCGCATCGCCATTGCCCGCGCCCTGATCAGCAATCCGCGCATCCTGATTTTCGACGAGGCGACCAGCGCGCTCGACTATGAATCCGAGGCATTGATCCGCCGCAACATGACCGCCATCACCAGGGGCCGCACCGTGTTCATCATCGCCCATCGCCTCAGCGCGGTGCGTCACTGCGACCGCATCGTCGTGCTCGAACGCGGCGAGGTGGTCGAACAGGGCGCGCCCGACGCCTTGCTCAAGGCCGGCGGCCGCTATGCCCAGCTATGGCACTGTCAGGAGGCCGGCGATGTGGTGGGGTGAACGCGGAAAGGCCGGTCCCGTGTCCGGCAGGATGCCACCAAGACACCAGGAACACCAAGGTAACACCACGGGAGCATTCCGAACTTTGCCTTTGCGCCCTCTTTGTGCCCTTGGTGTCTTGGTGGTGTCCTGCGGGCCACGAAGCCATACGCCGGGAGGCTCCCCATGATCGGCACGATCCGCCGTTACGCCGCCATCGCCGCTTCCGCGCTGGCGCTGGAGCGGGTGCAGCCGAAGCTGTGTCCGCGCACCGCCGACGAGCTGGCCTTCCTGCCGGCGGCGTTGGAGATCGTCGAAACGCCGCCGTCGCCGCTCGGCCGGGCGATCGCCGGAACCATCATGCTGTTCCTGACCATCGCCGTGGCCTGGGCCAGTCTCGGCGAGCTGGATATCCACGCCACCGCCCAAGGCCAGATCATCCCGCGCGGCAAGACCAAGGTGGTGCAGCCGCCCGAGCCGGGAGTCATCAAGGAGATTCTGGTGCGCGACGGTGATCGCGTCCGGGAAGGTCAGGTGCTGGTGGTGCTCGACCGCACCGGCAGCGGCGCCGACGTCACCCGGCTGACCCGCGACCGCGACGAGGCGCGGGCGGCCATGGCCCGGCTGCGCGCCCAGCTGGCCGGCAGCAATCGTCTGGCCGACGCCGAGGCGATCCCGCCGGCCTTGCAGCGGATCCATCAGCAGCAGCTCGAGGCCCGGCTCAACGAGCAGCGCGCCGTGCTCGACGGACTGACGCGCGAGCACGAACAGAAACGGGCCGAGCGCGACGCGTTGCGCGCCGACCAGGACGGGCTGGAACAGACCGTGCCGCTGCTGCGTCAGGTCCAGGCGATGCGCGCCGAACTGGCGCGCGGCGGCAATGGCTCGAAGCTGCAACTGCTCGACGCGCAACAGCAGCTGATCGACCGGACGCAGAGCCTGGCCTCGACCCGGGCCCGGCTGATCCAGGCCGAGGCGGCCATTGCCGCCACCGACCAGCGGCGCCGCCAGGCCGAGGAACAGATCCGCGCCGACGCCTACAAGGAACTGGCCGAGGCCGAACGTCAGGCGGAAACCACCGCCGCCGAACTGGACAAGGCGGCGCAGCGCGACACCCAGTTGCAATTGCGCGCCCCGGTCGACGGTGTCGTCCAGCAGCTCGCCGTCCACGCCCCCGGCGCCGTGGTCAGTCAGGCCCAGGCGGTGCTGGCGGTGGTGCCGACCGCCGAGGGCATCGACGCCGAGGTGATGCTGGCCAACAAGGATATCGGCTTTGTCCACGACGGCCAGGGGGTCGAACTCAAGCTGGAGACCTTCCCGTTCACCCGCTACGGCACCGTGCCCGGCACCGTGCTGACCGTGTCGCACGATGCCGTGCAGAGCCCCGACCCCAACCGCGGCAACACCGGCCGCGCCGGTCAGGCCGGAGACCCGCCGGCCAGCGCCCTCTACGCCGTGCGCATCCGCCTCGAGCGTGAGACCATGGTCACCGACGCCGGCACCGTCGCCCTGACCCCCGGCATGGCGGTGACCGCCGAAATCAAAACCGGAAATCGGAAAGTCATCGAATACGTGCTGGCGCCGCTGCTGCGCTATCGCGATGAAAGCTGGCGGGAGCGGTAAGGGAGCGCCGCTCCCCCCGACCTCCGTTTACCGACCGGCGGCATCCCCTGTCTTGTCCGCGCCGGGCTCGGCATTGGTGCTGATCGGCGTGGCGCCCATCTTTTTCAGCACCTCGGCATCGACCAGCCGGGTCACCAGCGGATGAATGCGCAGATCGCCCTGTTTGATGACCTGCTTGAAATTGGTCACCACCGCGGTCGCCAGCCGTTGATTGGGGGCAATCACGTCGAGCAGCCAATTGATGGTGCCGCTGGTCCAGTCGTCCGGCTTCAGGCGGATGGGAAAGACCCCGGCCTTGATCTGCTCGCGGATTTTTGCGTCGACCTCTTCGGACACGCTGGCCCAGATGGCAATCCCGGTCATGGCGTCGAGCGTCGGACTGTCGTCGGTGGCCGTCGCGGCCAGGGCGACGCGGTCGCGCATCAGCGGCTCCAGCGTCAGATGCTGCAAATCGGCAATCGACATGTGGCGATAGCGGGGCGCCGTCATCATCGCCAAGGCCACCTTGCCGAACGCCTCATGCAGCCGCGCCCGGACGCCCTTGACTTTCTCACGAACCGCCGGATCCAGCGCCGCCCGGCCATTCACCCCGCCCGCCGCCGTGGATTCTTCACCTGCCGTCGCCATGCGTATCCTCCGTTCACTCGTATCAAGCGGCCAGACGGCCGACAGTAGTCACAATCGGCGAAAAATCAACTTCTATCCACCCCATTGACGGTACGCTTGGCGGTCGCCCGGGCCTGGATGGACAACCGGCGAGGCTCATGATGGGTTTCCTTCACCCACCTGGACAAGGACAGTGACGAGAATGTGTTCTGGCGAGACGAATACATCTATGGCGTCCGCGCCAATGCCGGTTTCGGCCTGTGGCAACTCGCCTTCGGCTCCAAGGAAGCCCTGACGGCCGACAATTACGAAGCCGCCCGTCAGGCGATGATGGCGCTGAAGGGCGATGGCGGACGGCCGCTGAACATCCTGCCGGATACGCTGGTGGTCCCGCCGTCCCTGGAAGGTGCCGCACTGCGCCTGACGAACAACGGTTCCCGTATCGTCACCGTCAACAACGGCGCCGGCACCGTCACGCCCGTTGCCGTCACCAACGAGTGGGCCGGAACGGCAAAGCCAATCATCACCCCGTGGTTGGAGTAAGAACGCGGAGATGTGGCGGCTTTGGCGGGAGGCATCCCTCCCGCCAAGTTCCGGATGGGGCGGGCGCCACTCGGCTCCACACGCCGATCCGCACCACCGTTGTTGTTGATCCGTGAGAACCCGCGAGGCCCGCCAGGGAGCCCGATCGCGGACGTCTCAAGACAGCCTTCGAACCGCTCGCTGTCCCGTCAGATCCCGTCAGAGCCCCCCAGATCCCGCTTCCTCGTTCCAGGATAATTCCATCCACTCCGGAATAATTATCTCTGGACTAGCTTGGCGCCGCTCCACGAGGGCTTTACGCGATGTCGAGGCGCTCGATCCTGGCCGGCAGCCCCTGGCGCACCGAGGTTCCCGCTACCGGATCGGTGAAGATGCCACGGTCTTTGCGGGTCGGGTCGGTGAGTCCGAGATCGTTGAGGTTGACGCCGGCCGCCAGTTCCGGCTGCGCCGGCTGCTGCGCGGCGCCGATGCGGTGGGCGCGCGCGCCCATCTCCTTGTGGCCCCAACCATGCTCGACGGCGACGACGCCCTGGCGCACGCCGTGGCGCACCAGCGCGGTGGCGACGACGCTGCCGCCGGGGGTCGACAGGCGGATCCTGTCGCCGGTCTTGACGCCCAGGCGGGCGGCGTCGTCGACATGGACGATCGCCGGGTTGTCGCGCTGCAACCGGCGCAGCGCCGCCGCGCCGATGCTGTAGGAGTTCTGCAACGGCGATTTGAAGCTGACCAGCTGGAACGGCCATTCGGCCTCGGGATAGGCCTTGCGCACCGGGGTGCCGTCGGCGAAGGCGGGCGGCGTCCAGGTCGGGGTGCCGACGAAGCGCTTGCCGGTGACCGCGCTCTTCGCCGCGCCGACGCCTTCGTTGTAGACGTGCATCATGCCCTTGAACGGGTTGGCGGCCTTGTCGCCGTCATAGGTCTGGGCTTGCGGCTGGGTGCGGCCGCCCTTGGCGAAGATCGCCGCCGCCTTGCGCCACTCGTCGGGCTTCAGCGTGGCGATCAGCGCCGGCACCAGACGGTCGGTACCGGTCAGGGCGAGGTCGTCGTCGGTGGCGTCGGCCACCGGCTGCTTGCCGCCGAAGGCGATGTTGGCGGCGCCGCGCATGTACCAGTCCTCGGGCCGGTCGAGCGGATACTTGTTGCCTTGCGCGTCGGCGATGGCGTCGGCGCCGAAGCCGGGCAGGGCCATGGCCTTGGCGAGGGCGATGAACAAGGTCTCCATGCCGACCGGGGCCTTGGGCTCGACCACCGGCCAGCGCGCCGTGGTCATGCGCGTCGGCACGCCCGCCCAGGCGCCGGCGAAGCCCCAGCTTTCGTACATCAGCGAGTCCGGCACGATGTAGTCGGCCAGCGACGAGGTCTCGTTGATGAACGGGTCGATGGCGACGATCAGCGGCAGCGTCTTCGGATCCTTCAGCATCGCCAGATGGGCTTGCGCGCCGGGGATGCCGTAGACCGGGTTGGCGCTCCAGAACAGCAGCGCCTTGACCGGATAAGGATAGCCCGCCGCCATCGAGGCCAGCCACTCGGTGGCGAGACCCGGGGCGTTGGGGAACCACGGCGCCTCGGCCGGGTAGGGCTTGCCGGCTTCCTTCTTCCTGGCAAACTCGGTGGATTTCTCGTAGGGCACGTTGCGGCCGAGCGGCGTGCCTTTCGGCTTCACCTCGCCCTCGAAGGTGTCCAGGACGTAGCGGCCCTTGTCGGGGGCGAAGCGGCCGCCCGAGAACAGGGTGCCGCCCTTCCAGTTGAGATTGCCGATCAGGGTGTTCAGCATCATCGCGGCATAGGCGTTGTAGAAGCCGTTGCCCGCCATCATGCCGCCATGCGCCGAGACGCAGGCCTTCTTGCCGTGGCTGGTGAGTTCGCGGGCGAGGAAGATGATGGTTTCCAGCGGCACGCCACAGTCGGCGCTGTACTGCTCCAGGGTGAAGCGCATCGCCTGCTCGCACAGCAACGTCAGGCTGGTCTTGCAGGCCAGCGGGCCGGCCGGCGTGACCACTGGGCCGTCGTGGAACAGCACCGCCGCGCCGCCCGCCTGGTCGGCGATGACCGGCTGGCTGGTGGCGGCGTCGAGGACGACGAAGGGATCCTTCTCGCCGTATTTGTCGGCCTCGCCGACGGTCATGCCCATGTCCGAGCCGCGCAGGAAGCGGCCGTTGCGCGGGTGGTCCTTCTCGACCACGACGAGGTGGGTGGCGTTGGAGAAATTGGCCTCGCCCGCCGCCTCGGCGGCCTTCTGGCCGGGCTGCGACAGGTACTTGGCGTCGAAGCGCTCGTTTTCCACGATCCAGCGGATCATCGCCATCGCCAGGGCGCCGTCGGTGCCGGGCTTGATCGGCACCCAGCGGGCGCGGGCGCGCACCGCCATGGTTTCGGAGTGGTTCAGCACCGGGTCGACCACGACATAATTCATCTTGCCGTCGCTGCGTGCGGCGGCCAGCAAGGTGCCCTGGCGCTTGAACGGGTTGCCGGCGTTGGCCGGCGCCGTGCCCATGAAGATGACGAATTCGGCGTTGTGCCAGTCGGGCTTGGCGTGCGGCATGGTCTTGACGTTGCCGAACATCGCGCCCGAGCCGGAGCGGTAGGCGCCGCCGCAATACGAGCCGTGGCCGACGACGTTCTGGGTGCCGTAGGACTGCTGCAGGAAGCGGCGCACGAAGCTCTCGCGGCCGTCGTCGGTGGCCAGGATCATCGCCACCTGATTGACCTTGGGGCCGAGGTCGGGGCGCTCGGGGTCGATGGGCGTCTTGAGATCGCGCAGGGCCTTCAGACCCTCGATGCGGCCTTCGCCGAACAGGTCGCCGCCCTCGGTCAGCTCCTGGACCAGTTGGTCGAAGGCGATCGGCTGCCACTGGCCGGAGCCGCGCGGGCCGACCCGCTTCATCGGTTGCAGCACGCGGAACGGGCTGTCCATCTGCTCCAGCACGGCGTTGCCGCGGCCGCAGGCGGTCGAGCGGTGCTTGAGGCCCTGTTCGCGTGCCACCGCCAGGAAGCTCTGGCGCACCGGCGTGTCGAACGGCAGGAAGGGATCCGCCGACAGCGGGCTGTAGGGATTGCCGGCGACCCGCAGCACCTTGCCGGTCGCCTTGTCGACGCGCACCCGCACGCCGCAATAGGTCGTGCAGCCCATGCACATGGTGTAGCTGACCTGCTGCGCCGGGTTGACGGACAGCGTGCCGTTGGCGACGCGGAATTCGGGCTCGGGGGCGTCGCCGAACAGCTTGTGGGCGGGCGTTTCGCCGGCGGTGGCGCCCTTGATCAGCTTGGCGGCGGTTTCGGAGTAGCCGGCGGCGAACACCGCCAGCGCGCCGACGGCGCCGCCGGCCTTGAGAACGGTGCGACGAGTGGCGGTCATGTCAATTCTCCTTGGCCTTGAGCGTACCGGGCAGGCTGGCGACGGCGGGCAGGCCGGCGTCGCGCCACGGCAGCAGGCTGGTCACGGCGAGGATCAGGACGACCCACAGGGCGAAGGTGCCGGCGATGCCGAGCAGGCCGTCGGGGCCGAGGGGCAGGACGTAGTCGTACAGGCCGGCGCCGGTTTTGGGGACGGACTGGCCGCCCATGAACACGGTCCAGCGGAACATCCAGGCGGCGTGGATGGCGATCAGCCCGGTGACCCAGCCGCTGCCGGCCGGCCAGCGCAGCGCGATGACGAAGGGCAGGGCGGTGGCGACGGCGGCCCACAGCGCGATCATCTGCCACTCGCGGAAACCGTCGACGCTGGCCAGGGCGCGGGCATGGGTGTCGCTGACGCCCGAGGCGCCGAGCAGGAACCAGGCGGCGCCGAGGCTGATGGTGACGCCGAGGAAGACCGCCAGGACATGGTTGGTGCGGGCCTCGACGGCACGGTCGCCGCCGTTGACCAGGCGATTGAGCACGAGCACGACGCCGGCGGCGCCGACCAGGGCGGTGGCGAGGAACTGCACCGGCAGCAGCGGCGTGTTCCACAGGGGCCGCGCCTTGACGATGGCGACTTCGGCGCCGGTATAGGCGGCCACGGCCACGGCGGCCACCAGGGTGGCGGCGGCCAGCAGCGGCAGGGCGTTGGCGCGGCGCAGCGCCGCCCAGCCGGTGAGCAGCAGCAGCCCGACATAGGCGGGAATGAACCAGGCGCCCCAGCTCATCCACGAACCCGTCTGGGGATAGGCGTAGAAGTGCCAGAAGCGGTTGGGCTGGTGCAGATCGGCGAGCAGCGCCACCGGCGCGGCGACGCCGCAGCTCACCGCCACCACCAGGGCGACGCGGGCGAGCGGCAGCCAGTCCTCGCGCTTGCCCAGGAAGGCGGGCAGGGTGAGCAGGAAGCCGCCCAGACTGAGGCCGATCAGGAAGAAATACTGCACCGCCCAGGGCATCCAGGCGTGGGCGCGGGTGACGTTGACGATCTCGACGATGGCATCGGTCATCACACATGCCCTCCCTTCTTGGGCCGCCACAAGGTCGGCTGGCCGTCGACGCGGCCTTCGAAACGCTGGTCGAGCGCGATGTAGAAGACGTGCGGCGCGGTGTTCATCTCGGGCCGCAGCACCTTGACCGGGTTGGCCTTGACCGCCTGCGCCACGGCGCTGGTCGGGTCGTCGAGGTCGCCGAAGATGCGGGCGCCGCCGACGCAGGTCTCGACGCAGGCCGGCAGCAGGCCGGCCTCGACGCGGTGCATGCAGAAGGTGCACTTGTCGGCGGTCTGGGTGCGCGGATTGATGAAGCGGGCGTCATAGGGGCAGGCCTGGACGCAATAGCCGCAGCCGACGCAGCGACTGCTGTCCACCACCACGGCGCCGCCCTCCATCGGATAAGTGGCGCCGACCGGGCAGACCGGCACGCAGGGCGGCTCGGCACAGTGGTTGCACAGGCGCGGCAGCATGTAGGTGTCGGAGATGCCGTTCTCGTGGACCTCGTAGGTCGAGACGACGGTGCGGAAGTTGTCCTCCGGCACCTTGTTCTCCATGATGCAGCCGACCGTGCAGGCCTGGCAGCCGATGCATTTGCGCAGGTCGACCACCATCGCCCAGCGCGGTGCGGGCGCCGCCGCCTCGGCCGGACCGACGGCGGTTGCCGCCGCGGCGGCGCCGAAGGTGCTGAAGGCCCTCAGAAAGTTTCGACGGGATTGGGTCATCGCCTGGTCCTCGTTACGATACGAGGATCAGGCTAATCCTTACGGCGAAAGGGGATAATTGGGGGCGACCCTAGGGGCGGTAGGGGTTTTCCCCGATTGACGGCTCATACCGACGAGCCTAAAGGCTCATCCATGCCCTCGCCGGGCGCGCTCCGCGCTCAGGTGCGGCCGCAATGGCCGCTGGATACCGGCGCACCGGTTCGAGCATGTGTCAGTGATTAGAGCGTTTTCCGATCAGGTTGGAAAACGCTCCAGCCGCCGTTGAGGCGGCGGCCAAGCGCGGAGCGCGCCCGGCGAGGGCTGATAAAAAGCTGGAG
>OBEQ010849108.1_pt1 | contig 10387 bp, 7 predicted proteins | sample 1670901 | NCBI WGS metagenome assembly OBEQ01 (sample SAMEA104232315, study PRJEB22302) | groundwater metagenome | biome: forest; feature: aquifer; material: groundwater | place: USA | collected 2011-08-07 | depth 5.4 m | reverse complement strand
TCTCCCCCGCCTACGCCAAGACTTCGGTGGGCAGGTCGAATTACACTCAACTGCGTAAGTCGTGATGTTTTTTCAAAAAGATGTCAGCGTGGACCAATCAAACTCCCGCTTGCGCAATGTTCCCGAATTTGTCCAAGAATTCAAGCCATTGCGAAGAATTCTTGGGAATAAATCGCAATCCCGTAGGATTTTGTGCGTGATGGACTCGGCGAGAATCGAACTCGCGCCTCCGCAATGCGAATGCGGTGTAATGCCACTTTACTACGAGCCCTTACCCTTAAATCTATCCCCATTCTTTTGTTTTGTAAATACTTGTATTGAGTGATAGAAAAAATCTGTTATAATGGAGACGAAAGGAGACTCTATGAAAATCATTGATATTAGAAGCAAAACACTGCATGACGAGGATATGCCCGCCACACCCGGGGTTCATGTTGCACTGCACATTGAGAAAGTTGCGCCTCGCGAGCAAAAACCTGTGCCCTACGAACTGGAAGTGGGAAGGAAAAAGTTAGATACACATGTTTCGTTTTTCCATCCTATCAAAATATTCTGGCGACTTTTGAAGTCTGTGCGCTTCGTGCGTTTTACTTTCCTCACGCACTTCGGGCTTAAAAAATACCGCGTGCATACCTCATTTTTTCTTTCGTGCATTGCAGTGCTTTTCCTTTTTACCACGTTAGTGATTCTGGGCGACGCGTTGAGTATAAAAGAGAGTTTGGCAAGGGGTATTACACAAGCGATAGGTCAAATTAAAAATGCCAAGGCAAGCGGGCCTGCGAGCGCGATTTCCGAACTTTCCAAACCCCTTTTTAGCGCATCATTTGCGCTAAAGGATGCCCAGAAGAGCTTAGTAGAATTGGGTAAAATACCGGAGCTTGCCGCACAAAGTCCCCTTGCACACGTGCTCAACGTGCAAGAAAAAATCGGGGCGCTCAATACTGGTTCCGCGTGGGCGGAATTTTTTTTGCGTGTTGCGGGATTCTATGAACCGCGCTATTATTTAGTGCTCTTTGAAAATAATGCGGAAATACGCGCGACCGGCGGATTTATCGGTTCCTACGCGCTCTTAAAGGTAAGCGAGGGGAATGTCGAAGTAAAAAAAGCCGAAGGGGTGTTTAACCTTTCAGGCCAACAGTCGCTCCTGTTAACTCCGCCTGAAGCGATTCAAAAAATTTCGATTAACTGGGGATTTCATGACGGGAATTGGTTTTTTGATTTTCCCACTTCTGCCAACTTCCTTTCGTGGCTCTATGAAAAGAATGGCGGACCTACGCTTAACGGCGTTATCGCGATAACCCCGCAAGTCCTTACCCGAATGTTAGCGCTTACAGGTCCTGTGGAAATAAAAGAATACGACGGGCTTACCCTGACAGCAGAAAACGTGATTGATGCGCTCCAAACCGAAGTCGAAGAGACTTACAAAGCGCGTGATATTAAAGACCCTAAAGAAATTATCAAGGTATTGACACCCCTCCTCTTGGAAAAAATTCAGCAGAGCGCGAGCGCAAAAGAACTGGGACAGCTTTTAGTCGACTCTCTTACCTCAAAAGATGCGCTCATATACCTTAGCGACCAAAAAGAGGAGTCTTTACTCTTAGCGCAAAATTGGGGCGGGGGGATGCTTATCACCAAGGACGATTATTTAGCAGTGGTGAATTCAAACATCAACGGATATAAATCAGACAGAATGATAAGCGAGCGCATTGCCTTGAAAACCGAAGTTTCTCAAGAAGGCGATATTATTGATACCGTAACTATCACGCGCGAACACGCGGGGGGCAATTCTCCATTTCCTTGGTACAACAAAGTGAACGCAGATTTCCTGCGCGTGTATGTCCCTGAAGGGTCCCAACTCTTGAACGCGCAAGGTCAAACTCTTGAATTTGATGCGCCGCGCATTGATTACCAAAAGGAGCATTTTATGACCCCGTCGGCCTTAGAAGCCGTGAATGCCACGATGTCCGTTGATGAAAAAAGCGGGACGCGCATATTCCAAGAGAGCGGTAAAACCGTGTTTGGCAATTGGGTATATGTATCGCCCGGAGAAAAAGTTGAGGTTACCTATCGCTACCGCCTCCCGATTAACACTGTTTTTTCTCAAGGCGCGTTTCCCTTCACCTTGACTGTGCAAAAACAATCTGGTATAAGCTCTTTATTCTCGTGGAATGTCGTCTATCCTCCAGCATGGCAGGCGCTCTGGACCTCACAAGAGCCACATGAACTTTCGCGCGACATTCGCGCCGCAATTCTCCTCCATCATTGACCACTCTTTTTAGTGTATTCAGAAACTGTGAATTATATCTCCATAAAAAAAACGAGCATAAAACAAGCGTCGCTTATTATCGCGTTGGGCACTATTGCCTCGCGGGGATTGGGGATACTGCGCACGTACATTCTAAATTCCCAATATCCTCCCGCGCGTTTGGGTATTTACTATGCCGCGTTTCGCATTCCGGATTTCATTTACGCCATATTCATTTTTGGCTCGCTTTCCGCGGCATTTATTCCGCTTTTTTCTTCACTCCTTAAACCCGAAGAAACAAACTCGCTCAAAAAAAATTCAGACGCCACGCTCTTTGCGAGCGAATTCCTCACCAACCTTACCCTATCCTTGGGCTCGCTTTCCATTCTCTTGTTTATTTTTACGTATCTTGCTATTGAAATCATAGCTCCTGGACTAACCCCTGCCGACAAAAAAGAAGTGGTGCTTTTGACACGCTTAATGCTTTTACAGCCAATACTATTGGCCGTGGGAACTGTATTCACCGCGGTTTTACAGACATTCCGCCGTTTTGTTGTTGCCGCGATAGCGCCTTCGCTTTACAATTTAGGCATAATTTTTGGCGCGATTTTTTTAGTGAAACCCTTTGGATTAAGAGGTTTAGCTCTTGGCGTGTTATTGGGCGCTCTTACCCTCGTGCTCGCGCATATTCCCTCGCTTTTTGCGGTGCGATTTTCCTGGCGCATGAAAGAATCGCTGAAACAAAGATTTTTTAGGCAAACGTTCAAGCTCATGGGGCCGCGCATGTTAGCAGTCTTTTCTGATCAAATAAACGTGGTAGCCATCACCGCGATTGCCTCAACAATTTCGCTTGCAAGTATTACCATTTTCAACCAAACCCAAGATATTGCTATTGCCCCCATTGGCATTATTGGCGTCACGCTTGCCACGGCAGTGTTCCCTTCGCTCTCATTGAGCTATTCGCAGAATCACAAAGACTCCTTTGTAAAGACAATGTTTAGGGCATTCAAAACCATTATATTTTTTGCCATACCCATAAGCATATTGTTTATTCTCTTGCGCGCGCAAATCGTTCGCGTACTTTTGGGTACGAAACTTTTTGACTGGGAAAGTACGCGCCTTGCCGCGGCGTGTTTAGGATTATTTGGCATTTCCTTTTTTGCCCAAGCCTTAATTCCGCTCCTCAATCGCGGATTTTTCGCGATTCACAATAGCAAAACGCCCATGCTCATAGGGGTTTTTGCCACCATTATGGATGTGGGAATAAGCTTATCCCTCCTTCACTTCATTGCTGTTTCAGAATGGTTCCATGCTTTTCTTGCCTCGCGCCTAAAGCTTCAGGGAATAGCGCATATTCAAGTCGTAGCCCTCCCGCTTTCATTTTCGATTACCGCGATAGTAGAATTCCTTTTATTGTTCTTCTCTTTTCTTGCGCAATTCCCCAAAGATACGTTCCCTGACGTTGCTCTTCCCTGGCTCAAAACAGTATTTGCCTCAAGCGCAATGGCGCTTGTCACTTATGAATCATTGAGACCTCTGGCGAATTTTTTTGACATGACCACGCGTCTTGGCGTATTCTTGCAAGGGTTATCCGCTGGGCTTTTGGGGTTTGCGATTTATTTTGCCGTTACCTTTTTACTCAACGAAAATCCGTTCATCCATAAAAAAAATCTTTTATGAAAAGAAAATTACAAGTAGTAAATCTCATTATTCTTCTTATCGTCGCTCTGGCTTCAAGTTATTTATATTTTATTATTAAGCCAGATTATGGACTTGCTCCCTTTGTATTTGCCGCCATGCTTATTGCTTTGATGTATTTGGTTTTTGCGGGAGCATTTCTCATAAAAGGTCAGGAACAACATAAGCTCATTACAATCGCATGCTGGATAAATTTTTTTTCACCTTTGACAAACAATGACAGCGGATATACAATGTGTATACTTCATTAATAAATTTCTATGACAACAAAAGTAACCCCATGGGGTAATAGTCTTGGAATAAGAATCCCAAAACATTTAGCTAAAGAGCTTAATCTATCACCGGGCAGTGAGGTTAAAATTTCCTCACGCAATCGTAGTATCTCTATTACGCTTGTAAAAAGTGGCCAGAAAAAACTTAAAAGACTACTCGCTCTCATTTCAGATGAAAATAGGCACGATATACAAGTAGACGACTCCCCTCAAGGAAAAGAGATATGGTAACATATATCCCAAGTAGAGGTGATATTGTGTGGATTAATTTTAATCCACAAGCGGGTCATGAACAGGCAGGCAGGAGGCCTGCGTTTGTTATTTCGTCCAAATCCTATAATCAAAAAACTGGACTTGCATTACTATGCCCAATTACCTCCCGAATTAAAAATTATCCTTTTGAAATAGAAATAAGAAGTAAAAATATACAAGGAGTTATTCTTTCGGATCAAATACGAAGTTTTGACTGGAATGCAAGAAATGCAAGTTTTGAAGCGCATCTAAACGCGGAGATTTTCTATACAGTAAGAGAAAATCTTTTCGCCTTACTGCAAGAAACATAAAAAATCCACCCGGGCCTTCAATGTCCGGGTGGCGGCAAGACCGCATAATTCTCCTACGGTTGGGGCGACAGTACCCTCTCTATGGTTGCACGAAGTTCCTCCATGGGATATGGCTTTTGAAGGACAGCAGTAAAGCCCATTCCGAGAAACCGTCCGGTAGCAAGGACAACGGGCAAATCGGGACGTATTGCTCGCAATTTCTTCAATACATCAAACCCCGTCATCCCAGGCATCTCCATGTCCGTGATAACAAGGTCAAACCCAAAAGGGTCTTGGCTAAACACTGCAACTGCTTCCTCTCCGGAAGCGCAAATGGTTGCCTGATGTCCAAGTATCTCAAACCTCAATTCAGTTGATTCCCTAATTACTTCATAATCATCAATAAACAAAATGCGAGCCATACATTCCTCCTTTGTGCGTTGTGATGAGAATTAGATAACATACATTTATCTTTTTATCAAACTTAACCATTACCTATGCCACTTATTATCGTTGAGAGTCCGACTAAAGCACGCACCATTCAAGGAATTCTTGGAAATAAGTATGACGTTATCTCCTCGTTTGGCCACGTGCGCGATCTTCCCAAAAGCGAGCTTGCCATTGATGTTGAGCATAATTTTAAGCCGCGCTATATTATTCCGGTAAAAGCGCGCTCAAAAGTCAAAGCCCTGAAAGAAAAAGTGAAAGGACAAAAAGAAATATACCCTGCTACTGATGAAGACCGCGAGGGCGAGGCAATCGCCTTTCATATTAAAAATGTATTGAGCGAGGATAAAAAACTCAACATTGAAGACAGAAAATATTTGCGCATCGCGTTTCATGAAATTACACCCGAAGCGATTATGGATGCGCTGGCGCACCCGCGCGAGATTGACAAAGATTTGGTCGAGGCGCAAAAAACGCGGCGTGTGCTCGATAGACTTGTGGGGTATAAACTCTCGCCGCTTTTGTGGAAAAAAATTGTGCGCGGAATTTCTGCGGGTCGCGTACAATCAGTCGCACTGCGCCTGATAGTCGAACGCGAAGCCGAACGCAACAAATTTCTTAAAGAGGAGTATTGGACTATCGAAGCAAGCTTCGATATCCAAAGCCCAAAGCCCAAAATCCAAAATGCTATCCTAAAAACCATTCTGGAAGAAATCGATGGAAAAAAATTGGATAAGCTCGCCATTAAAAGTAAGGATGACGCAGAAAAAATAAAAGCAGAGATTGAAAAAACCGTGTTTGGCATTCAGGATATTGTCAAAAAACCCTGGAAAAAATCGCCCGAAGCGCCGTTTATTACTTCAACACTCCAGCAAACGGCTGGCGCGCGCTTTGGATACGGTGCAGGAATGACAATGAGTATCGCCCAAAAACTTTACGAAACCGGGCGCATCACGTATATGCGCACCGGCTCTACCATCATGGCGCAAAGCGCGCTCGCTGGCGCACATGCGTTTATCCAAAAAGAGCTTGGCTCCCAGTACCTTGCGCCCCGCCAATGGTCAACAAAAGTAAAACTCGCGCAAGAAGCGCACGAAGCGATTAGGCCCACCAATTTTACCTTTACTCCTGCGAAGGCAAAAGAAGTCTTAGACGCGCGGCAGGTGAAACTTTATACCTTGATTTGGCAACGCGCTTTAGCAAGTCAAATGAGGGAAGCGATATTTGAAAAAACTAAAATTACAATCGATGGGCAAAACGAAAAAACCAAGATGCTCTATACGCTTGGTTCCAATGGTTCACTCCTGATATTTGACGGATTTACCAAAATTTATCCGGTAAAACTTCAAGATGTGCTTTTGCCTGACATAGCAAAAACCGATGCGCTGATCTTGAAAGAAGTTCTCCCCACTCAACATTTTACCCAGCCACTGCCGCGTTTTTCAGAAGCGACGCTTATTAAAACCTTAAAGGATTTGGGTATCGGTCGTCCCTCAACCTATGCGCCCACGGTTGATGTTATTCAGAAGCGTCGGTATGTGCAAAAAGATGAACAAAAAAAATTATTCCCCAGCGACTTGGGAAATGCGGTAAGTTCCCTTTTAACAAGACATTTTCCGCAAATCGTTGATTATAATTTTACCGCGCGCATGGAAGACAAACTTGATGACGTAGCGAACGGGAAAGAATCTGGGGCGCAAATGTTAGCCGAATTCTATTTCCCGTTCGCAAAATTACTCGAAGAAAAACAGAATGAATTAAAAAAAGAAGCGTTCGCGCAACAAGAAAAAACCGACAGAATCTGCCCTGATTGCTCTTCACCTGTAATAAAACGTCTGGGGCGTTTCGGACAATTTTATTCCTGTTCGCGCTTTCCTAACTGCAAATGGGCAGAAGCAATAGTCGAGAAAATCGGTATGAAGTGTCCGACATGCAAAGATGGCGACATTATTGAAAAGCGTACCAAAAAAGGACGGTTGTTTTTCGGCTGTTCGCGCTACCCTGCGTGCGCGTTTGCGAGTTGGAAAAAACCAACGCAAGAGAAATTATTTGCATAATATTTGCACAGTGGTAAAATTAGATACTTTGAATTAATTAATAATTTTCAACATCTATGCAAAGAAACATTGGTCCCTCTAACGCCCTTTTGGTTCTCTTGATAGGCGTAGTGATTCTCATCACTGGAGGAGTAACGCCAGTGAATGCCCAAACGCAATATAATGCTCAAGATGCCCCTGCGTATTCCTATACCCAGCGTCTCCATCGGGGCATCACTCATCCTGAAGTATCTTTGCTCCAAAAATTTCTCACTGATATTCAATACCTCTCCTCTCAATACGTTACAGGGTTTTTCGGCACATTAACCGAGAAAGCAGTGAAAGCTTTCCAATGCGATAAAAAAATCGTATGCAAAGGAGACGCAAAGTCCACAGGATGGGGCATGGTATGGAAAAAGACATGGAATGCTCTTCGCGCGCAACAACTTACTGCGTTGACCCTTGCTTCTTCTACCCCTAGTAGTATTACCGACACCGCTGATCTTCCTGGTCTTGCGGGCTATTGGTCGTTTGAAGAGGGATCAGGTACTACGACTGTTGATGCTTCGGGGAACAATAATACTGGCACGCTCACCAATGGACCCGCATGGACAAGCGGCAAGATAGGACATGCCCTCTCCTTTGACGGGGTAAATGATTATGTGGATGTATCTGGAAAAACGTTGCCAGGGAGTTATGGCGGTGCCAATAGCCATACCTATATGGCATGGGTGTTTCTGAAGAGCTACGCAAATTACAGAACAGTTGTCAGAAATGATCCCACTACTGGCGATGCTATGGTGATAAGCTCCACTGGATTGCTAGTTCACCTTTTTAGCGGTGGAGGTGTTATTAAGACGAGCGTAGGAAAAATCCCATTAAATACATGGACTCATGTTGCAATTTCACAGAATGGAGATACCACAAAGCCAAGTTTTTATATTAATGGGGCTTTTGATTCTACGGCGGCAGTGGAGGGTTCGTGGACAGGTAATAATGCATTTTTGATAGGCGCACGAACTTCAAATAACAGTCCTTTCATAGGAAGCATAGACGAAGTCCGCATCTACAACCGGGCGCTGTCGGCGGCAGAGATATCAAATCTCTATGCAGAGGAGATAGCGGATCTCGCTGCTCTGGGGTCTGTTCCTGATATCACTCCCCCCACGGTTTCTCTCACTGCCCCTTCTCCCAACGCCACCGTGTCAGGAAGCGTAACCATCAACGCCACCGCGTCAGATAATGTAGGAGTAGCTCGCGTAAGATTCTTTGTTGACGGCACGCTCAAATCCACTAGCGCTACGAGCCCCTATTCATTCTCATGGGACACTACCGACGGAGGCACGCAAATCTGTGATGGTCCCCACTCCCATTCACTCACGGCAAAAGCGTATGATGCGACAGGCAACGCAGCCACGAGTCCCAATGTTGTGGTCAACACGAATAACCCATCGTATTGTTACTCACCCCCTGTTGCTTCTTCAGTAACTCCCATTCCCGCGCTTGCCAGATGGGAGAGGAGTATGCAACTTTTCGGGCGTCTGCAAGGCGATCCTGTTCGGATCGCAGCCGAGGGACTATGGGACGGGGGTGTCTCGTTTTATGACGGTACGCGCGTCTTCTACCAGATTGCGGATTACACTGGCTCGGAGGGCTGGAACTTTAGTGCGCATACGCTCGCCGATCTCTATCGCGCAAAAGTACTCGAGCTTAATGGGGCGCTAGCGGGCTGGAGAATTTTCCCGAAAGGGCTCTATATGGACTATAAACGCACGGGTAATGAAAAGTCTAAACAGGCCGCAATCCTACTGTCAAAGAACGGAGCCTTTTGCCCGCAAGGCGGGAGCGCTTCTGAAGGTTTGAGCCGTGAGACCGCCTACTGCATCAACTCCTATCTCATCGCCGAACTCCTGGGGGAGCCACGGAACCCTAAACTCAGCGTTGCCATAGATAACGCGCTAGGACATATTGACCAGTGGTTTGTGAAAAATACCTCTACGAATTGGGCGCCATTCATGTTTGGGCTGACCAGTGAGGCGCTCATCTCTTACTACGAGCAGGTCAAGCCGGAACCGCGCATTCTGGCCGCTATCAAGTTAGGAGTAGATGCGGTGTGGGACCGCGCATGGATTGAGAAGAATCAGGCATTCTGGTACCGGCTGGATAGTCAAACCCCTGCGCCTGACCTGAATATGCTAATCGCTCCCGCATTTGCTTGGGTCTACAAGCAGACCGGAGACGTGAAATACCGTGACCGTGGAGACAAGATATTCGCGGGCGGTGTGGCCGGAGCCTTCCTCTATTCGGGGAAAGTATTTAGTCAAAACTACCACAATTCATTTGACTATGTGCAGTCGCGGCTCAATGCGCCTGTGCTTGGAGACGCGACGGCTCCGGTGGTGTCTAATGTTGTAACCTCCGTGGCCGGGACCGATGTGATAGTGAATTGGACGACCAACGAGCCAGCAAACAGCCAGATTGAGTATGGGACGGCGGCGAACGATCTGAATCAGAAAACCGCACTCAATGCGTACCTGGTCACGAATCATTCCCAGACGCTCCATGGGCTGACCCCAGGAACGACATACTCATTCCGGATACGCTCAGCAGATGCCAATGGAAACATCGGGTTGTCCGCAACAGGCGCGTTTACGGCGACCGCCACAGATACCGTGGCTCCGGTCGTTACCAGCGTGAACCCGATTATTTCCTACGTCAACGATTTTAAATTTGAGTGGGAGACCCCTTATGAGGATAGCGATGCCCGGGTAGAGTGGGGGTTGACGACAGATTACGGGTTCCAATCACCACTTCAATCATTACCATTAACGCGTCTGCATTCTGTCCAGGTAAAGCAGTTTAGCTCTGCTCCCGCTGATGTTCTTATGTGGCTCAAAAATGGTGTAACCTATCACTACAGAGTTACCTCGCATGATGCGGCCGGGAATCTCGGAACATCCGGAGATAGAGCCTTCGTGGCTGGGAGCGGTGGTGCACCAACATCATCTCCAACATTAACGATAACGATGACCGGCCCCGGCATGGGCGCTGTAACAGGCGCCGGCTCCTATCCAAACGGCGCCGTGGTGAAGATGACAGCCACTCCAGCTACGGGTTCCACATTTGCGGGATGGACCGGCGCGGGCT
>OBEQ012735598.1_pt1 | contig 10388 bp, 6 predicted proteins | sample 1670901 | NCBI WGS metagenome assembly OBEQ01 (sample SAMEA104232315, study PRJEB22302) | groundwater metagenome | biome: forest; feature: aquifer; material: groundwater | place: USA | collected 2011-08-07 | depth 5.4 m | reverse complement strand
GGGGGCGGAGGCGGAAAAGCATTCCCCAACTGCTTGGGGAATGCCCGCCGGAGCGCCAGCCGGCCTGCGAGCCGGCTGGCAGGAGCGCAGCGACCGGGGGGCTCACGCCTTCGGGCGTTCCTGCTCGGCCTTGCGATCGGCCAGCACACGCTGCGCGCTCGGCCGCTCGCCGATCATCTTGCTGTAGGGCTTCCAGTCGATGCCGCCGGCGGCGAGCAGGTCTTCACCGTAGATCGCCTTGCTGGTCATCGAGACCAGCGGCAGGCTGCACCAGGCGGCGCAATCGGCCTGCGTGAAGCTGTCGCCGGCGACGTAGGGTGCGAACTTCGCGAGGCGCTTGAAGCCGGCGATGTTCTTTTCGAGCTTCTTGCGGATGCGCGCGGCCTCGGCCTCGGACAGCTCGACCGAGCTGCCGAAAAACGCCTTCGGGTAGAGCTCGCGCGCGACCAGCTCGAGGTGCAGCTCGATGAAGGTGACGAGCTCCTGCACCTTGGCCGCGGCCCAGGGGTCGGCCGGCACGAGCGCGGGCTGCGGATAGGCCGCCTCGATGTAGCCGAGCATCGCCTGGCTTTCGCACATCGTGCCGTGCTCGGTGCGCATGAACGGGACCTTCGCGAGCGGCGATGCTGCCAGCACCGCCTCGTCCTTGCTGCCGGTCTTGCAGTATTCCTCTTCGAACGGGACGCCCTTCTCGAGCAGTGCCATTTTGACCTTGTTGTAGTAGTTCGACACCGCGAAGCCGCACAGCGTGATCATCGTCGTCTCCGGTTGGACCCGCGTCAGTCTACGCCGCGCCGGGCGCCGCGCCTGCCGCGCAGGCGACAATGGCGGCCCCATGCCGAACTTCCTCGACAAGCTGTGCCCGCGCCGTGAGCTGGCGGCCCGCGTCGCCGCGTTGGCGCAGCCTGTCGTCTTCACCAACGGCGTGTTCGACATCCTTCACCGCGGCCATGTCAGCTACCTGGCGCAGGCACGCGAGCTTGGTGCGAGCCTGGTGATCGGACTGAACAGCGACGCGTCGGCACGTGGGCTCGCCAAGGGCCCGGACCGGCCGCTCAACGCCGAACAGGACCGCGCCGCCGTGCTCGCCGCGCTCGAAAGCGTGAGCCTGGTGACGCTGTTCGACGAAGCAACGCCGGTCGAGCTGCTCAAGCTGGTGCGGCCGCAGCTGTATGTGAAGGGCGGCGACTACGACATCGGGATGCTGGAAGAAACCCGCGTCGTGCGAAGCTGGGGCGGCGACGCGCGTGCGCTGGCCTTCGTCGACGGCTATTCGACCAGCGCGCTCGTGAAGCGGATCCGCACATGAGCGTCACCCCGACGGAAGTCGGGGTCCACTGGATCGGTAGCGCATCTTCATGCAGTGGATCCCGACGTTCGTCGGGATGATGCGGTTCCCTACGGCTTGCTGGCCTCGAAGCCACTCGCCTGTTCCGCCACGCCGTAGCGCTCGCGCAGCCGGCGTGCCGGGAACGCGATGTCGCGCTCGACCCAGTGGCGAAACTTGAGCGCTTCGGCCGAGTGGTCGGTGGCCAGGTGCGCGAGCAGCGCTTCGTCGCTGAAGTGCGGCTCGGCCGGCTTGCCGATGTTGCGAAAGCCGCTCGGGTAGGTCAGCGCGAGCGCGTTGTCGCTCGTGTTGGTGGCGACGATCCGGCGCACGTCGGACGCGAGGATCCAGCGCCGGTGGTCCTCGTCTTCGAGCACCTGCACCGGCTCGCCGCGATAGGCGAAATAGCGCCCCTGCACCGGCTTCCACGCCTGGGCCCGGATGGCATGCCGCAGCGCGCTCGCGAGCTCGACCAGCGGCTTGGCGAGCAGGATGCCGAACAGGCCGAGGCTCGGCACCAGGCTCAGCACCCCGCCGAGACGAAACGCCAGCCACGCGAAGACGATGCACACGGTCAGCCGGATCGCGAAGCTCCAGGCAAGCGACATCAGCGTGCCGCCTTTCGATTGACCAGCACGATGCCCAGCGCCACCGCGACCAGCGCGACCTGCAGGCGCAGCGTGATCGGCTCGCCGAGCAGCAGCGCACCGAGCAGCAGCCCGAACACCGGCGTCAGCAGCGTGAACGAGGCGAGCCGCGTCGCCGGGTAGTGGCGCATCAGCCAGAACCACAGCAGGTAGCTCGCAAACGCGACGACGACGATCTGGAAGGCGAGCGAGGCCCAGGCGATGGTCGACAGCGCCGTCGGCAGCGGCGTGCCGACTGCCAGCGCGGCGAGGGCGAGCGCGACACCCGAGACCGCGAGCTGGTAGAGCAGCGTCTTCTCGGCCGACGCCGAGGCCAGCCGCGTGCCGCGGATGCCGAGTGTCGTCGCGCCCCACAACACGCCGGCCGCGAGTCCGAGCGCGTCGCCCAGCCATTGGCGCTCGCCTGCTGCGGGCCGCGTGAGCCCTTCGGCGAAGGCCCAGGCGACACCGCCGAAAGCCGCCACGAGGCCGATCAGCTGCACGACCGAGAGCCGCTCCGACTTCGCGATGAACGGCATGCCGAGCGCGACGACAAACGGCGAGAGATAGATGAACACCACCATGCGCGATGCGGTCGTGAACTGCAGGCCGAGAAAGATGCAGCCGAACTCGGCCGCGAACAAGAGGCCGGCGAGCAGCCCGCCGGGCAAGGTGCCGTCGGCCTGAAAGAGCTGGATCCCGCGCGAGCGCGCCCAGGCCCAGACCAGCAGTGCGCCCCCCACCGATCGGACCGCGGCCTGCTGCAGCGCCGGCACCTCGGGCAGCGCGGCCTTCGCCGCGACCTGGTTCAGCCCCCAAAGGAAACAACAGACGACAAGGCTCGCGACGGCAACACTGTCGAGTCCCGCTTTGCGTTCAGTCATGGCGGCGCATCCTAGCCCGCCGCCACGCTTCAGCGAGGGCCGAACACACGACGCCCGCGATGACACCGGTGGCATGTGCGAATGGCGCCAGCGCGATGTCCCAGTCGGGCGACGTTCGCAGCGCCGGACCCTGCCACGGCGCTTCCATCAGCACCTTCAACACCAGTCCGGCGCCCAGCGCCCATGCGATGCGGCGCTGGACACGGGTGCCCGCGACGATCAGATGAACCACCACCACCGCGACGCCCGCATGCAGCACGCCCGACAGCCCGCCGTAGTGCAGCAGCTCGGGCTGCAGCAGCAGACCGAGCTGGGTCAAGGGCCAGGCGAGCAGCCAGGCCGCGACACAGCGCAGCGGCACTGAAGCGACCTGGCCGAGCGCACCGACCAGCAGCGCGCCGGCCAGGTTGACCGCGAGGTGCAGCGCGCTGTAGTGGACGAAGGCGGCGCTGAAGGCACGCCACGGTTGGGCTGCGGCCAATGCCGGCTGCCAGTCGATCAGCGTGCGCTCGACCGGCCAGGCCAGCACTGCGCCGAACGCGAGCGCCACCGCGAGCGCCGACCAGGCCAGCGCGCGTTCAGCCAAACCCCGACCGCCACAGCGTCAGCACGGCGTCACGCTGGGCCGCCATCGCATCGAGCGGCACCTGGGTCGGATGTTCGTCGAGGCGCGCGCGGTGCTGGGCCCGGCGCAGCTCGCGGTAGGCGTCGGCGGCGCCAACACCGACACCGGCCGGCAGCAAGCCGCAGGTCTCGGCGCGCTGCAGCAGCGCGATGTTGCCGACGTTGTCCATCAGCTCGGGGTGGCTGCGGCTGTGCGCGAGCACCAGCAGCTGGACCGCGAACTCGACGTCCATCATGCCGCCTGCGCTGTGCTTCACGTCGAACACCTCGCCTTTCACCGGCCGCGCGGCGCGAACTTTTTCGCGCATCGCCTGAACCTCGGCGCGCAGCGCCGGCTCGTCGCGCGGCGCGCTCAGCACGCTGCGCCGCACGCTCTCGAAGCGCGGGGCGATCCCGGCAAAGCCGGCGCAGAAGCGCGCCCGGCTCAAGGCCTGGTGTTCCCAGGTCCAGGCGGTGTTGCTGCCGCGCCCGCTCTGGTAGTTCTCGAAGCTCGCCATCGACGCGACCAGCAGCCCCGAGTTGCCGTTCGGCCGCAGCGCGGTGTCGATGTCGAACAGCTCACCGGCCGCGGTGCGCAGCGTCAACCAGTTGATCAGCTTGCGAACGAAGGCACCGTAGACCTCACCCGCCGCCTCATCGGCGTCGTCGTAGAGGAACACGACGTCGAGGTCGCTGCCGTAGCCGAGCTCCTTGCCGCCGAGCTTGCCGTAGGCGATCACTGCGAGACGCGGTGTCTCGCAATGGCGCTGCTTCAGGTGCTGCCAGGCCCAGCGCAGGCAGCAGTCGAGCGTTGCGTCCGCGAGCGCCGACAGGTCGTCTGCGACCTGCTCGACGCTGATGTGGCCTTCGACGTCGCGCACCAGCGTGCGGAACACCTCGGCGTGGTGGGCGCGGCGCAAGGTGTCGAGCAGCGACTCCTCGTCGGCCTGGCCGGAGCGCTCCCAGGCCTTGTGGCGCGCCTCGAGGTCGCTCAGGTATTCGGCGGCGTCGAAGCGGCCGTGCAGCAAGCGCTCGTCGGCCAGCTCGTCGATCACGCCCGGGTGCAGCATCAGGTAGCGCATCGGCCAGCGCGCCAGGCCCAACAGGCGCAGCAGCCGGTTCTGCACTTCGGGGCGCTCGACCAGCAGCGCGAGATAACTCTCGCGGCGCAGCAGCGGCTCGATCCAGTCGATGAAGCGGGTCGCCGCGTCCATCGTGCAGCGGTCTTCTTCGACGGCCTTCGCAGCGCGGGCGATCAGCTTGGCGAGGCGCAGCTTGCTGTCGTCGCGCAGGTTCTGGATGCGCGGCTGCTCGCACCACTGCTTGACCCGCTCGGCCAGCAGCGGCGGCAGGCGCTCGATGAAGTCGTCGCTGTCGACCGGCTGCGGCGCCGGCCCGCAGCTGCGGCATCCGCCGTTGCCGTTGGCGCCCGGCTTCGGCGCCTGGCCGTCGTGCAGCAGCAGGTCGAATTCGTTGGCCACGTACTCGCGGGTTTCGCCCAGCAGGTCGAGCAGCTCGCAGGCGTCGGCGTCGCAGGCGAGGCCCATGCTGGCGGCGATCCAGCCGAGGTCGCCGTCGAGTGTCGGCAGCAGGTGGGTCTGCTGGTCGTCGAGGTACTGGATGCGGTGTTCGACCCGGCGCAGGAAGGTGTAGGCCTGCGCCAGGCGCTGCGCGCTGGCCGGCTTCATCAAGCCGCCAGCGGCCAGCTTGTCGAGCGCCTTCAAGGTCGAGCGGGTGCGGATCTCGGGGAACTGCCCGCCGCGCACCACCAGCAGCAGTTGCACGATGAACTCGATCTCGCGGATACCGCCACGCGACAGCTTGACGTCGTTGGCGCGCTCGGGCCGGCCAGCCGCGCGGCGCTGCGCCTCGTCGCGCACCTTGCGGTGCAACTGGCGCAGCCCTTCGAACACACCGTAGTCGAGGTAACGCCGGTAGACGAAGTGCGCCACCATGCCGCGCAGCGCCAGCGCGCGGCCGTTGCGCACACTCTCGCGCGGCGCGACGACGCGGCTCTTCAGCCACGCAAACCGTTCCCACTCGCGGCCCTGGACCTGCAGGTATTCCTCGAGCATCGCGAGGCTCACCACCGGTGGGCCGGAGTTGCCGTTCGGCCGCAGCGCCAGGTCGACGCGGAACACGAAGCCGTCTTCGGTCACGTCGCCGATCAGCGTGTAAAGGCCACGCGCCAGCAGCGCGAAGTATTCGTGCGCCGAGATCTGTTGTGGGCCGGCGGTGTGGCCACTTTCCTCGTAGACGTAGACGAGGTCGATGTCGGACGAGACGTTGAGCTCGCGCGCACCGAGCTTGCCCATGCCGACGACCCAGAAGTCGATCCGCGTGCCGGCGTCGTTGAGCGGCGCGCCGTAACGCAGGTCCTGCTCGGCGCGTGCCGCGGCGAGCGCGATGTCGAGCGTGGCTTCGGCCAGCTCGGTCATCGCGAGCGTGATGTCTTCCATGCGCGCGCCGTGTTCGATGTCGAGCACCGCCAGGCGTTCGAGCACCAGGTGGCGCGCCACCCGCAGCGCACTCGGCAAGGCGCGCCCGCCGTCCTGCAGGCGCTGCACCAGCGCGGCGATGACGTCGCGCCGCGGCAGGCCGGCCGGCAGCAGCCCGAGCTCGGCCGCGTAGCGCCGCCGGACGCGCTGGACGAAGCGGCTGTGGTCGGCCGCGGGCAAGGCCATCAGCGGCGGCAGCGCACTCAGCGATTCGACAGGGAGGACCGGCGCGGAACCCATGGGCTGCTCGAGGGTCTGTGCTAGATTGCCACGGCAACGCGGACCGAGGGGGAATCGGATCCGGCGCTGAAGAAAAAGCGTCCGCCGCGGCGCTGGTTCGCACCCTGCCCTGCCGTCGTCCGGCTCCCCAACTCTTTCATGTCCATCGTTGCGCCTGTCACTGCCGCTGCACCACCGCCGCGCCCCCGGCGCGCCGTGATTTCAGCGCGTTTGCGCTGGCTGGCGTGGGCACTGGCAGATTTGATGGTCGCGGCGTGGAGCTTATTGCTTATCGCCTGGCTGACACTGCACTGGGGGATTTTGCCGCGGATCGAACAATGGCGGCCCCAAATCGAGCAGCGTGCGAGCCACGCACTCGGAATTCCGGTGCGAATTGGCAACATCAGCGTTCGCTCGAGCGGCTGGATTCCGTCGTTCGAGCTTAAAGGCGTGGTGCTGCAGGACAACCGGTCGCGCCCCGCGCTCGAGCTGCCGCGGGTCGTGGCCGCGCTGTCGCCACGCTCGCTGCTCGCTTTCGAGCTGCGTTTCGAGCAGTTGCTGATCGAAGGCGCGCGCCTCGAGATCCGGCGCGACGAACACGGCAAGCTGTGGGTCGCGGGGCTCGATTTCAGCGGTCCCGGCAGCGACGACAACACCGCCGCCAACTGGTTCTTCAGTCAACCCGAGTTCGTGATCCGCGGCGGCTCGCTGCAGTGGACCGACGAGCTGCGCGGCGCGCCGCCGCTGGCGCTGACCGACATGGAGCTGGTAGTGCGCAACGGCCTGCGGCGCCACGAGATCCGCATCGACGCGACCCCGCCGCCGGCCTGGGGCGAGCGGTTTTCGGCCAGCGCCAACTTCACCCAGCCGCTGTTGACCGGCCGCGGCGACTGGCGGCGCTGGAGCGGCGTCGTCTACGCGGGCCTGCCGCGCGCCGACGTGAGCGAGCTGCGCCGCCACCTGACGCTGCCCTTCGACCTGAGCCAGGGCGACGGCGCGCTGCGCGCCTGGCTCGACGTGAAGGACGGCCAGCCGAGCGGCGTCACGCTCGACCTCGCGCTGCGCGAAGTGACGCTGCGCCTCGCCAGCGACGTCGAGCCGATCTCGCTGCAGCAGATCGAAGGCCGCTTCGCCGCGCAGCGCAATGCCGAGGGCCTGACGATCGCGGCACAGCAGTTCGGCTTCGTCACCGGCGACGGCATCCGCTGGCCGCGCAGCGACATGCGCCTCGCGTGGCACCAGGTCGAGGGCAAGCCGGCCAGCGGCGGCGAGTTCAACGCCGAGCGGCTCGACCTCGGGCTGATGGCGCAGGTGGCCTCGCGGGTGCCGCTCGGCCAGGCCGTGCGCAAGCTGCTCGGCGAGCTGAACCCGCAAGGCATCGTCAGCGAGCTCGCGGTGCGTTGGGACGGCGCGCTCGACGCGCCCGACAAGTACCAGGTCAAGGGCCAGCTGAGCGGCTTGGCGCTCGCGTCGAAGCCGGCGGCCGAGCCGAACACCGCCGGCCGGCCGGGCCTGCGCAATGCAACGATCGCGCTCGACGCGTCGGAAAAGGGCGGCGACGCGAAGCTCGCAATCAGCGCCGGCGCACTCGAGTTTCCCGGCGTGCTCGAAGAGCCACTCGCACTCGACCAGTTGAGCGCCAACCTGCAATGGCGCATCGAGCCCGCCGCGGCGCCGTCCGCCTTGCCGAAGGTGACGCTGCAGGCGAAGGACGTGAAGCTTTCGAACGCCGACCTGCAGGCCGAGCTGAGCGGCAGCTGGGGCACCGGCGCCGGTGTCGGGCTGGCGCGCGGCGGCAGGTTTCCGGGCCAGATCGAGCTCAACGGCAAGGTCACGCATGGTGTCGCGACCCGGGTCGCGCATTACCTGCCGCTCGGCATCCCGGCGGTGACGCGGCAGTACGTCGAACGCGCGGTGCGCGGTGGCGTTGTCAGCTCGATGACGCTGCGCGTCAAGGGCGACCTGTGGGACTTCCCGTTCCACCAGGCGCGCACCCCGAAGGACGGCGAGTTCCGCGTCGCCGCCAAGGTCGAGAACGTAACGCTGGCCTATGTGCCGAGCGCACCGGCGACTGCCACCGAAGCGGCCTTCGAATCGACCTGGCCGGCCTTCAGCAAGCTGAGCGGCGACCTGATCTTCGACCGCGCCGCGATGGAAATCCGCAACGCCCAGGCGCAGGTGTTCGGCATCGAGCTGAGCCGCGTGCAGGGCGGCATCCGCAACCTGGCCGAGCGCTCGGTGCTGGTGATGGAGGGCAACGGGCGCGGGCCGCTCGCCGACATGCTGCACTTTGTCAACGTCTCGCCGGTCGGCGGCTGGACCCAGAAGGCGTTGGCCCAGGCCAGCGGCAGCGGCATCGCCGACCTGAAGCTGGCGCTGAACATTCCGCTCTACGACGCCAGCGCGGCGACTGTCAAAGGCAGCGTCGCGTTCGCCGGCAACGACATCCGCCTGACGCCCGACACGCCGCTGCTCGGTGCCACCAAGGGCCGGGTCGACTTCACGCAAAAGGGCTTCAGCCTGGCCAACGCATCGGCGCGGGTGCTGGGCGGTGATGCGACGTTCGAAGGCGGAACCCAGAGCGACGGCGTGCTGCGCTTTCACGGCCAGGGCACGGCCAGCGCCGAAGGGCTGCGGCGTGCCCCCGAGATGGGACTGCTGTCGCGCCTTGCCGGCTCGCTGAACGGCCAGGCCGCCTACCGGCTCGCGCTGAACTTCGTGCGCGGGCGCTCCGAGATCAACATCACGAGCAACCTGGTCGGTCTCGGCGCCGACCTGCCTGCGCCGCTGCGCAAAGCAAGCGCCGAGGCGGCGTTGCCGCTGCGCTACCAGACCCAGTTGCAGCCCGACGCGAGCCCCGGCCCGCCCGGTCGCGACACGCTGCGCGTCGAGGTCGGCAGCGTGGTGCAGGCGCTCTACCTGCGCGATATCACCGGCGACACGCCGAAGGTGCTGCGCGGCGGCATCGGCGTGATGGAAGCCGCGCCGACGCCGGCTGTGGGGGTCGCTGCGCTCGTCAACCTTGCGAGCCTCAACACCGACGCCTGGGAGGCGGTCGCGGGCAAGCTGTTCGGCCCGGCGAGCGCGGCGACGCCTGCGACGCCGGGCGGCGCCAACGCCGACCCGGCAGCGTCGGTCGGCGGCTATGCGCCGGGCGCGCTGGCGCTGCGCGCCCAGGAAGTGCTGGCCGGTTCGCGCCGCCTGACCAAGGTGGTGGCCGGCATCTCGCAAGACGACGGGCTGTGGCGCGCCAACCTCGACGCCGACCAGCTCAACGGCTATGTCGAGTACCGCCCGGCGCGCGGCGTCGGCGGACGCGGGCCGGGCGGCAGCGCGGGCCGCGTCTATGCCCGGCTGTCGCGCCTGGCGATCCCGAAGAGCGAGACCGAAGGCGTCGAGACGCTGCTCGAGCAGCAGCCGTCGACGGTGCCGGCGCTCGACATCGTCGTCGACGACCTCGAGCTGCGCGGCAAGCACCTCGGGCGGGTCGAGGTCGAAGCGGTCAACCGCGTCAGCGGCGAGGGTCGTGACGCGCTGCGCGAGTGGCGCCTGACGCGCCTGGCGATCACGACCCCCGAGGCGCACTTCGTCGGCAACGGCAGCTGGGCCGCGGTCAGCAGTGCGGCCAACGCGCGGCGCCGCTCGGTGCTCAACTTCAAGCTCGACCTGTCGGACAGCGGCGCGCTGCTCGAGCGGCTGGGCACCGCCAAGGCGATCAAGAGTGGCAAGGGCAGCCTCGCCGGCCAGGTCGCGTGGCTCGGCTCGCCGCTCGCGCTCGACTACCCGACGTTGAGCGGCCAGGTCAACATCGCGATCGAAGCCGGCCAGTTCCTGAAGGCGCAGCCGGGTGCCGCGCGGCTCTTGAGCGTGCTCAGCCTGCAGTCGCTGCCGCGCCGCCTGGCGCTCGACTTCCGCGACGTGTTCCAGGAAGGCTTCGCGTTCGACAGCTTCAGCGGCGACATGAAGATCAACCAGGGCGTGGCCACCACCAACAACTTGCGCATGCGCGGCGTGCAGGCGGTGGTGCTGATGGAGGGCAGCGCCGACATCGAACGCGAAACCCAGGACTTGCGGGTCATCGTGGTGCCCGAGATCAATGCGGCGACCGCCTCGCTCGCCTATGCCGCGATCAACCCTGCGATCGGCCTGGGCACCTTCCTCGCCCAGGTGATCTTGCGCAAGCCGCTGGTGCAAGCCGGCACGCGCGAGTTCCGCGTGACCGGCTCCTGGG
>OBEQ010581793.1_pt1 | contig 10388 bp, 9 predicted proteins | sample 1670901 | NCBI WGS metagenome assembly OBEQ01 (sample SAMEA104232315, study PRJEB22302) | groundwater metagenome | biome: forest; feature: aquifer; material: groundwater | place: USA | collected 2011-08-07 | depth 5.4 m | reverse complement strand
TTCTTCCGCGACCGAGGCTCCTGCATGATTGTGTATGCGACCGATGCGCCGCTCTCTGCCCGCCAGTTGAAGAGACTCGCCTCGCGCGCGTTTCTCGCATTGGGGAAAACAGGCGCAGTTATGGCGCATGCCAGTGGAGACTATGCGATTGCGTTTAGTGCGTCGCGAGAGGGACTTGAAGGATCTGGTCAAATGGGGAAATGTTTTCGCGACGAGGATCTGAACCCATTTTTTGAAGCAGCCGTAGAAACGGTTGAAGAAAGTGTCTACGATGCGCTCTTTTGCGCGGAAACAATGAGAGGTCGGGCAGGAAATCTACTCGAGGCGTTGCCGGTACCAAAAGTGATCGCTATGCTCCGCGAGCGGGGTGTGGGCGCTTAATTCGAGAGCTCATCAGTCGGGTAACTTCCAACTGATGAGCTCTCGAGTGAGGGCTCTATCGAACATTTACATAAACTTATGAAAAAAATTGGAATACTTGGCGGGATGGGACCGCTCGCAGGAGTGGAACTCCAGCGATACATCATCGAGGCGACGCCGGCAAAGAAAGATCAAGACCACCTTGAAGTTGTTTGTTATACCGCTTCGCAGGTCCCGGATCGCTCCGCGTCGCTTGCGGCGGATGGCGGCAAGGCGTACCTTCGCGCGGTAGTCGAAGCGGCGCAGCTTCTCGTGAAGGCAGGAGTATCGGTGATGGCAATTCCTTGCAATACTGCGCATTCGCGTCTCCCCGAAATCCAGGCGGAAGTGGCGGTGCCGATTGTGAATATGGTGCAACTCGCTGTGGAGCGGCTTCTTCGCGACTATCACGGGATGTCTGTCGGATTGCTTGCAACCGATGGCACAATCGCCTCGCGCGTATACGAGAAGACGATTCCACACTCAGGAATCCGGTGGGTTCTCCCTAGAAGAGATGAGCAAAAAGCGGTTATGGAGACCATCTATTCTATAAAGGCAAAAGGGATAGATTCTACTTCGCTATACCACTTGAAGCGGATTACCCGAAATCTCATTGAGGAAGGTGTTGGAGTGCTCGTTGCGGGCTGTACGGAGCTTTCGCTTGTCACCAATAAAATTCAAGAGGAGGGCAAGCCGGTGGTGGACCCCATGCGCGTCCTTGCGGAGGCGCTTGTCGAAATCGGACGGAAATAACTACAATGAAAAGCCGAGGGCATGTGTCATGCTTCTCGGCTTTTCTCGTTAAGAATTTAACAAAAGCTTCAAAAACTGATAGATTAAGGCCGGGTCCCGGAATATGGGACTCGGCCTTCCTCATTAATTATAAAAAGCTGTGCTCTCAAAGAACTCCATGTTACAGAATATTGTGTCGCTCACAAAGAAGTTTGTGGCCATAAAATCCATACAGGGGAACACGAAAGCTCTGGGGAAAATTTTGGAGCTCGCGTTGTCGAACTTAAGGGGATGTACCATCGAGCGATTCATGCGGAATGGAGTAAGAAGCGCGTTAGTGTTCAACACTCCAAAAAGGCCCAAAAAATTCAAGATCATATTAAACGGCCATTTGGATGTTATTCCCGGGAAAGAACATCAATACGTGCCCCGCATAAAGGGCAATCGGCTCTACGGGGTGGGTTCCATGGATATGAAGGCGAATGTCGCCTGCCTTATCGCGGCCTTCAAAGATGTGGCTGCCAAGGTTCATTATCCGCTGGGTTTGCAGTTGGTGACTGACGAGGAAATTGGGGGATTTGATGGCACCAAATATCAAGTGGAGAAAGGCGTGAGGGCGGATTTTGTCATTGCCGGGGAGCCCACTAATTTTGACATTGTGAATAAGGCAAAGGGAGTTCTGTGGGTAAAAGTTTCTGCCAAAGGCAAGACAGCTCATGGCGCGTATCCCTGGAGAGGAGAAAATGCGATCTGGAAAATGAAAGAATTCCTCGATGTTTTGAAGAAAAGATTTCCCATTCCCAACCAGGAACAATGGATTACCACCGTTAATTTGAGCAGGATCGAAACAAACAATCAGTCTTTTAACAAAATTCCCGATGACTGCGTAGTATGGCTTGACGTGCGCTTTATTCCAGAGGAAGCAGGCATAATAGCGAAGAGCATGCAAAAGTTTTTGCCAAGAGGATTTGTGTTCGGCATCGTTACAAAAGAACCGGCCTTGCTCACTGATGCTGGCAATAAGTATATAAAAGCATTACAGAAAATACGCGGACAAATTATTAAAAAGAAAATTTCATTACGCGAGGCACAGGGTTCTTCCGATGCAAGGCATTTTGCACGGGTGAATTGCCCGGGAATTGAGTTCGGACCGGTGGGTGGAGGTATTGGAAGCGATGGTGAGTGGGTAGATATTCCCAGCCTGGAAAAATACTATCAGATACTTAAAAGTTTTTTATTGTCGAGCCTGATTGAATAGAAATGCGCCGCGTGGGGTCACCAAGCGGCGCAATTAACTGTGTGCTCCTCCGAGCTGTAGCGTTGTCTGTCAGGGGCAACGTCCATGAGCGGGCGGATCCGCACCCAGAGGAGCACGACCGAGGGAGACGCAAGAAGCTTGTATTTGAGCGTCACGCGAGCGACTTCAAACACCGCCGGCACCCACGCCTTCGAAACTGTTAAGGGACATTGAATGTTATATACCATTGGCGGAAAAAGTCAATCCCCCGGTTTACTGGATAACTTCCATTTACATCCTAAAGTACCATAGCCATCGGCCATAGGCATTCTTGACAGTTTTAAATTCGGCGCTATTGTTAACTTAACAATGGATTGTTCGAAGCAAAAGGCGTGCTTCATGGCTCCCTCCCGCTCAATCTTCGCGGGGTCTTTTTGGTTTATGTTTTATGGATTTACCACCGAGGAGGTTGGGAGAAAAGCCATGTTATCAAGAAAGAAAGTTTAATCGCGGCACAACAAAGATTTCTCCAAGCCTCCTCGCAAAAGAGGCTTTTCGTTTTCTTGCCACTTCGCTTCCCAACATAGCACATTAAGCACCTTTCACTTCATTCGGATATTGATTTCAGGCGAGGCGATCCTCGGATGGAATCAGTATCGGAGGAAATCGTGTTGTGTGGACATGACCGATGCTGAAGCTCTTTGACTTCTTAAAAAACGTGCGAAGTGAAAGAGTTGAAAGAAATGCAGCAACGTTGGGAGATATTTATGTTGAAACAGTTTCCGAAATTCTCGCCCGGAGAATGGACTCTCGAGGCGAAAACAAAGGCATTGCGATCACCGGTGGTGAAGAAGGTGGTCTCACTCGCGCTTGGGCCGAACGGTACTAATATTGCCCAGGCGGCGGGGCGATGGCATGAAGAAATGGGAATTTCCAATAAAGCAGAGATTCGCCTTTGTGATTTGCCTGAGACGGCGGTTACGCAGACCCTTGAATTGCACGAGCAAGGCATTTTGGGGGTTTTCTGGACATGTGCAGTGTTCAAACGTCTGTATCAGATATTTTTTGAGCATCCTGAAACATTCCCGTTTTTCTTCCAGTACGATATGTTGCTGGATGATATGCAGCTCGCTGCTGTCTCGAGGGAGCGATCGAAACTTGATAGTCCGGCTTCCATGGTAATCGCCACGCATGTGTCGCCGGCTCCTTTGGTGGCATCTCTTGTGATTGCTCACGCGCGAGTTGTGGATGCGAGCAGTAACGCCGAAGCCGCCCGTAGGTGTGAGGCGGGGGAAGTGACGGCGTGCATAACTACCGAAACCGCAAGACTTATGCAGCATCTTGTCACACTGCACCGTTTCGGCTCCCCCCTCATGGTTTTTTTCGGGGGGATCACCGAGGCAGGACTTCAGCTTCTTGACCAGGCGTACATCTCGTAGTTCCGCTGGAGGGCACTACGCACAATTTCAATCCCCGTTGCGGCGACGCAGCGGGGGCCTTTTATTTATGTATTCTTGAGCTATGCTTGAGAACACGGTGTTATGAAGAAAGCAAAATCAAAATTTACACAAGCGGTTATTGGCGCCAAGGGGAGTATGGGCCGCTTTTTAGCGCAACACTTAGCTTCGCTCGCGCCGGTTATCGAAATAGATATGGACAGCGGCGCTGCCGCGTGGGGAAAAGCGTGGAAAGCGGATGTAGTGTGGCTTTCCATCCCGCGGGAGGCAATCGGGTCGATTCTTCGGGGAAAGAAGCTCAATAAGAACCAACTCGTTGTCGATATTTGTTCCGTAAAAAAGGATGTGGGAGAAATTATTAGGAAGAGCGGCGCTGCGCACCTTTCTTTGCATCCGCTGCATGGTCCGAAGGTTCCTTTGGTCGGACAACGCTGGGCAGTGGTACAAACTTTTTCTCATGGCGAACAGCATCCTTTGGGGCGCGCAACCCTCGATTTTTTTAAGAAACAAGGAGTGGCATTTCTGCCGCCGGTCCCGCAAGACCAGCACGATTTTATGATGGGGGTTACTTTGAGCATTCCGGAAGTCCTCACTGTTATTTTAAACAGAATCATCGGTAATTATGCCAAGCGTTCAGGGAAACCCGTTCCTTCTCAAGAAGAGTTAATGCGGTGGGCGGTGCCCGCCTCGAACGCCATTTTCGGAGCTTATGTCCACATTGTGAACAGTACGCCGGAGTGGCTACGTTATGAGATTGTGAAGCAGGCCCCGCATGACATCTTGGGCGCTATCCGGGATGCTTGCCGGGAGATTGAGAAACTTTCTTTGGACGATGTGGAGAAAGAGATTACGAAACAGGCGCAATGCGTGCATCAGATTGCTCCCGCAGAGCGGGACCGCATTCGGAGGTGGATCAACCAGTGGTTTGTGGATTCAACCAAAACGTTTTTCAAAGCTGCAAAAGAAAGCCGCGTGAAACCGACGCTCACCATTCAGTGGATGGAGAAGAAAGACAAGATTTTTCCCCGCACAAAAAAAGCTATGACGGTGGGGATACATGGCATCGACGGGTGTTTTACCCACGAGGCGCTTATGCGTTTTTTGGAAGAAAACGGAATTCTTGAAACTCGCGTTGCGCCCAAGTTTCTCGTGACGGCGGAAAATGTGCTTGAGGCGGTCACCTCAGGAAAAACCGATCTCGGCATTTTTGCGGTCGCCAATTCCGGTTCGGGCGCGTATGGCTCAAGCATGGCGCCGTTAGGGAAGTATATATTCAAGGTGAAAGCGGTTGTCGGCATGGAAATTATGCAGTGCCTTCTGGCGCACTCATCGGTAAAAGATGTGGAGGATGTCAATGAGGTGTTCGGGCATCCGCAGGCGGTGAGCCAGTGCAAGAGGACGCTCGAAGAAAGTTACCCTCGTCTTAAAGTTATTGCCGGAACGGATGCCGACGACACCGCGCTTTGTGCTAAACGGATCGCGGAAGGGGAATTGCCTCGGACGACTGCCACGCTCGCATCGCAAATCGCCGCCAAGCGCTACGGTCTTACCATTGTTTCGTACAACATGCACCACGACCCGTTCAACACGACGACATTCCTTTTGGTGTCGAAAAAATAACTTCCGGTTTCCGCGGGGTTTGTTGCTTCTCCCATACCAATGCGGTAGGGTGGTAAGGCTTGTCGCAAAACGGCGAGTCTACTCCTTAACAATTTAAATCAGGGATGATGTTCGAAGCGCGTGGCAGCGTTTACGAGTGTTGTCCGGCAACTCAACGAAAGTGAGAGATTATGAAAAAGTCACGATTAGAGATCGGCGCGGATTTGTTCCTCAAAATAAAGTCGGCAATTGCGGAGGCGGAAGCATCGGGAAAGAAGTTGATTCCGCTTGCGGTCGGGCAACCGACGGGGGCGGCGTTTCTTGAGGCGAGGCAAGCTGCTGCTGCGGCAGTCATGAGTAGCGCGGAAGCGATGCACCAATATCAGGACGTGTGGAGTCCCGGAGTGCCGAACTTCGCAAAGCGGTTCGTGCAAGTGCATGTGAAAACGAATCTCGCGCGGCGGCGAAGCCTCGACTTCCTGCCGATACCGGGGATAAAATCAGTTCTCAAAACTGTCATTCTGGCGTCGCGTAATTGCCGTGACCGCTTGAAAGTCAGAACGATGACTGACCCTGGGTATGGCGTGCCCGCGACGTGGTGCAGACTTCTGGATTTCACGCTTCACACGGAGGTGCCGCTCAACCAGAAGAACAAATTCCGGTTCAACCCGGACTTCGACCTCGAGAATCTTCGGGATGGCCTTTTGATGCTCAACTATCCGCACGCGCCGTCGGGACAGGTTGCGGACCGGGAATGGTTCAAACGTTTGTGCAGAGTCTGCGAAGCGAAGAATATTCGCGTTTTCAACGACGCGGCATACGCGGCGCTCGTACATGCGCCGGAGAGCCACTCGACCCTTACTGACGTTGCGGTTGGATTTCCCAATTTGTCGTGGGTGGAGGCATTCTCCGCGTCAAAGGCGCTGGGGAACACCACGGGATGGCGTATCGGTGCGATTGTGGGGTCGCCAGATTTTGTTGGCGATATCAGGACCATCAAATCAAGCGATGATGCGGGGTTCGTGGCGTTTGCCGCGGCGGGAGTCATCGAAGGATTTGAAAAGCACGCTCATTTGATTGAGATGAACCGGAAGGTGTATGAGCGTCGCTTGCGACTGGTCATCAAGTGCCTCCGTTCAAAAGGCATGCGGCTCGCAGTCCAGCCGAAAGCGGGTTTCTTCACGTTTTGGCTCACGCCAAAGCGGGCGTTCGATCGCGACATTAAATCAGCAGAGGAATTCAACTTCCTCATGCTCGAAAAAACACGAATCTTCGGAGTGCATTTCCCTCCCTATCTCCGCTACGCGGTGGTGGGGGATGTGGAGAGTGTGTTTCCCGAGATTGACGCCGCATTCAAAGCGGCGAACGTTTCTTATTGATTGAATTGAACTCGAATTTGGGGAAGACATAACCTGTCTTCCCCGAACCTTTTTATTAGGATATTGTGATATGAATAACATGGTGCCAGAAGTTTCAATTGAACAAAAAAAGCAAATAACGGAAAAGGTGGACGCGGTGCTCAAAAAAATCCTCGACGGGAGGCCCGCGCTTCAGGTGATTGCGGAAGCGCCCCGTCTTGATAAGTATCTCGAACCTCCGCTCCGATGGAATCCGGAGCAGGGAGCGTTCCCTCTACGCCCGCTTCTCGAGGAACTTATACTCAAGGAAGTCGGGCGTTTGTATGGAGACGAGACGCGCGAGGCGTTGCGCAGCGAGTTGCTCAAAAGCTGGGCGGTGGAAACCGGCGCACACATTCATTTGCCGCGGCGATACGACCGGATGGAGAAAAAGGGGGCGGGACAGATCAACCCCGTGGTGTTCCAGGGGCAGGTGGTGTGGGCGGCGGTGCGCCGCGCGCTCTTGGGAAGCCGCATTAACTTCAGCATGAACACCGGCCGCATCCCGCTGTGCAATGCGAATAGTGGCTCATATTTAGACTATTCCTTTACCGCCGAGCCGATGCGTCTCGTGAGCAACCGTCATATGAATACGCCGCAGATGTTCATCCCGGCGTTGGATGAGAATGAAATTAAGAAGAAATCGGAGCAGCTCGACGCGCTGCTTGTGCAAAAGAAAATCAACGATGCAGAATGTGCATATGCTAAGGAAGTACTCGCGGTGTTTGCGGAGCATCGCGATGGGCGTTTCAGTCACCAGCTCGCGACCGGACAGGCGCACATTATGAATAAGGTGCTGCCGCAGGGGATGCGGCAAGTCACGATTGACCTCGAGAACATCGGCACCGCATTCATGGTGCGATTGCTTCGGGATGAATCGAGCACGCTTTACAGGATATTCAACGATGAAGCGCTTCGTCTCCGCCTCCATGATGCATTGAAAGGTGCGCGCACCGCCTGGGGAGAAGGGGAGAGTATGTTTTACGAGATAGACCGCTCGGGAAAGGAATTGAAATTGCATGAGTATCGGGGAGATTGCACGCCGAAAGTACTTGCAGAGCTTCTTGAGTCCGAGCGTATTCTCCACAAGGGACTCCTTGGTTTTTATACGTTCATCATTGAAGGCGGGATGTGCCCCATTGGCGGCATGTTCCAATCACAGTACTGCACCGAACTTCGTGATCGTGTTACTCCTCTACTCAAAACGCTTGGCGAAGAGCGCCGTGCGGCAACTCTTGCGCAGATGCCCACCGCAGTCGCTGCGACGACGCCTTGCTGGGGACTTGTGGGAAGAGATACCGGCATGGAATTGTTAATTGCTCTTGATTGTATGTCGAGACCCCTCACCGACGTTGATTTCGAAAAAATCCCCGCACTCTCGGGGCGGGAATCGCTCTACCTTGCGGTGCCATCTCTTGCGCAGCTTATGCTCCACGAAGACGCAGGAATCGCGTACGAGGACTTGTGGGAGTTGCTTCACGAACATATCATTACTCGTGAGTCATCCACGACTCAATAATTTTCCCCAATGTTTACCATTACTGGCGGTTCCATTTCCACAATTAAGATTCCACTTGTGAAGCCGTTTGTCACAAGTTTCGGCAGTATCGCGGAGCGGGAAATCGTGCTTGTTTCTCTTGAGACGAAAGAGGGAGTAGTCGGTTGGGGAGAAGCTCCGGTTCTTTCCCTGCCGGTCTACGGTGCGGAGATTCCTGAAAGCGCGATTGCGGTCATTGCCCGCGTCATCTTCCCGCGCGTGCGGGGCTTCTCGTTCGCACACCCCGACGAACTTGATGCTGTGCTCGGCTTCATTCGCGGCAACGAATTTGCGAAGAGCGCGGTCATTATGGCGGCATATGACCTTTACGGACAGCTTGTAAAGAAGCGGGTGGTTGACCTTATCGGCGGCACAAGAGAAGAACTACAGAATTCTGCGACAATCTCGATTCACGAACGCCCAAAAGACGCGGTTGAGGAAGCGCGGGGGTACTATGGCGCGGGAATCCGCTTTTTGAAGCTTAAGATAAAGCCGGGGTTTGATTATGAGCACGCCAAAGCCATCCGCGAAGAGTTCCCCGATGCGAAATTGATGCTCGATGCGAATGCGAGCTACATGCTTTCTCCGGAGACGCTTGCAATGTTCAAGCGGTGCGATGCGCTGGGCTTGTATTGCATCGAGCAGCCACTCCAGCCATATGACCTCATTGACCATGCAAAACTGCAGCGGGAACTTACCACTCCGCTCGCGCTCGATGAGAGCGTGGAGTCGCTTTACGACACAGAGAAAGCGATTGAACTCAAAAGTGCTAAGTTGGTGAATATAAAAATTGCCCGTGTGGGAGGGCTCGTTCAGGCGCTTGGGATAAATAAACTTTGTGCCGCACATGGCGTTCCTGCATGGGTCGGGGGGATGCTTGAGTCGCCGGTGGGACTCTATGCCAATCTTGCGCTCGCAAGCGTTCCGAATTTCGACTACCCGGTTGATTTTCTTGATACATTCACCTATCTCCGCGAGTATGAAAAGTTTTTCACCCGTATACCGTTTGAGATTCGTGGAGGGACTGTCGCTATCTCGCTTTCGGGATACGGTTTGGGGCTGGAACTCGATTGGGAACGCTGTAGAAGCCACATTTCGGAGCGTATCCCGTTGGCGTGATAGCAAATTTATTTCTCTTCTTTAATGAACAATCAAAAAACCCAGAAGATACTCTTTGACCTCATACGTTTTAAGACAGAAACAAAAAAACAGGATGAAGTGAAGCGAGCGATTGCGTACATTGCAAAACTTTTTGAGGGAACTTCGTACGCGGTGAAGCGTTTCACAAAGAACGGTGTGCATTCGCTCCTGGTGTATCCCCGGAAGACGGATTGGAAGAATCCGGAGGTTCTTCTGAACGGCCACATAGACGTGGTTCCCGCGAGCGAGGCGGGTCAGTATACGCCATTCAAGCGCGGAAATAGGGTATTTGGGCGCGGCGCCTCTGATATGAAAGGAGGACTCGCTTCCTTGATTGTGGCACTCCTTGAGCTTGATGCGAGGCATGTTCGGCATGGTGCGGCGTTGCTTGTGAATGGCGATGAGGAGGTGGGGGGAGCGCATGGCGCAGGGCATCTGGTGAATAAGATCGGCATCCGGCCGAAGTTCGTGATTGTCGCCGATAATCCGCGGCGCGACAGGTTCGTGGTTACTACGAAAGAGAAAGGAGGCATATGGCTTGAGCTCACCGCGCGCGGACGGGCGGCGCATGCGGCGTACCCCTGGCTTGGCGAGAACGCGCTCGAAAAGTTGATTCGTGCGGTAGGGAAAATCCAACGCCTTGTCGGTAAGCTCGAACTTTACTGAGCCTTCCGGACCAGACGTAGCGTGCCCGGCGCCGCGCTCGGTTTGGGTCCCTTGCGGCGGGGGGTTATCGATACTGATGTAACCTTCCTCCGACAGCCGCTGCAATAATTTATCCAGCAACTCGCGTAATTCTGAGTTTTCATAATTGGCTGCGTTATCCATCAACTGTTTGAGTAACTCAGAAGGAATCATCCCCTGACTATTCATGGCGTCGAGCAGCGCCT
>OBEQ011835240.1_pt1 | contig 10389 bp, 10 predicted proteins | sample 1670901 | NCBI WGS metagenome assembly OBEQ01 (sample SAMEA104232315, study PRJEB22302) | groundwater metagenome | biome: forest; feature: aquifer; material: groundwater | place: USA | collected 2011-08-07 | depth 5.4 m | reverse complement strand
GCAGGCCGCCGGCGTTCCGCCCGAGCGGCTCTACTTCGACATCGACCGGGTGGGTAATACGTCCTCGGCGAGCATTCCCATCGCGCTGTACGATGCCGTCAGGGAGGGCGTGATCAACCGTCCGATGCGGATCTTCGCACCTGGGTTCGGTGCCGGAGCCGTGGGCGGCTACGCGGTCATGCGCTTCGACCCCGCCGTCGTCGCCTAGACCTCCTGGTGCTCGACACGAAGATCGAGGGCGCCACCGTCCTCGACGGCACCGGCGCGACCGGGTTCCGGGCCGACCTGGGCATCGTCGACGAGACCATCGCGGCGGTCGGGGACCTGTCGCGGAAGCGGGCCGGAACTACCCTCCGCGCGTCCGGGCTGACGCTCGCGCCGGGGTTCATTGACATGCATTCGCATTCCGACTGGCGGCTCTGGGCCAACCCGCGCGCCGAGTCCAAGATCCGCCAGGGCGTGACCACCGAGGTCGTCGGCAACTGCGGCTTTTCCCCCGCCCCCGTGAATCCGACCTTTCGCGAGGAGCTGCGTGGCTTCGCCCTCTTCCTCCCCGACGGCATGGACTTTTCCTGGGGGTCAGTCGAGGAGTACTTGACGCGCTTCGACCGGGGCGGCTCGGCGGTCAACGTCGTTCAGCTCGTCGGTCACGGCACGCTCCGGGTGGCCGCCATGGGATTCGCCCGCCGGACACCGAGTGCCGCCGAGCTCACCCACATGCAGCGTCTCGTGGCCGAGAGCCTCGAGGGCGGGGCGTGGGGGCTCTCCACGGGGCTCATTTACGCCCCGGGCTCGTACGCCCAGACCGACGAGATCGTCGCGCTGGCCGAAGTCGCCGGGCGGAACCGCGGCTTCTACGCCAGTCACGTCCGGGGCGAGGGGGCGAATCTCCTGAAGGCCGTGTCGGAGGCGATCCAGATCGGCCGGGAGGGAGCGCTGCCGGTGCAGGTGAGCCACCTCAAAGCGGCGGGCCGCCAGCACTGGGGGCGTGTCACGGACGCCTTGGCCTTGATCCACGCCGCGCGTGCCGAGGGGCTCGACGTCACCGCCGACGCCTACCCCTACACGGCCTCGAGCACGACCCTCCGCACGCTCCTGCCGGGCTGGGCCCTGGAGGGCGGCATACATGCGATGCTCGAGCGCCTCAGTGACCCCAAGACTCGCGCCCGGATCAGCGGGGAGATGGAGACGGGCAGGGCCGGCGAGGAAGATTTCGTGGCCAACGCCGGGTGGGACGGCATCATGGTCGGGTACGCGCCGAACCGACCCGAGGTCGAAGGCATGCGTCTCGGGCAGATTGCGGCAGCGTGGGGGCGGACCCCCGCCGACGCCGCGATGGATCTGATCGTCGCCGGCGACGGCAGGGCTTCCATGATCGTCTTCCAGCTCGACGAGGCCGACCTGCGGGTCGCGCTTCAAAGCCCCCACGTGATGATCGGCTCCGACGGCTCGGCGCTCAGCCCCGTCGGCGAGCTGGGCCGGGGCAAGCCGCACCCCCGGAGCTACGGGACTTTCCCGCGCGTCCTCGGGCGCTACTGGCGGGACCAGCGCGTGCTCTCCCTCGAGCAGGCGGTGCACAAGATGACCGGTTTGCCGGCGAGGAAACTCGGGCTCAAAAACCGTGGCGTCATCCGCGTCGGCGCCAAGGCGGACCTCGTGGTGTTCAACCACAAGACCGTGATCGATCGGGCGACCTACGAGGATCCCCACCAGTACGCGGCAGGAATCGAGTACGTGTTCGTGAACGGGCGTCTCGTGATCAAGGGCGGCGAGCACACCGGGTCCCTCCCCGGGCGGGTTTTGACTCCGCCGTAGGACGGGCGGGGGACCCGGACCGGCGGCCGGATTCCCCGTGCCGCGCCGTCGTCACTCCAAGCGCCCGCTTCAGCCCATGATCCTTTCGTACCGGCCGTAGTCGTGGGCGGCGTCCATGAACCATTGGACGATCTCGGGCTTGGCGCGGGGCGGCAGCTCGCAGGACGTGGACAGGACGAAGCGGGAATGGCGGGCCGCGACGTCAATGCAGCGGCGGACCTCCGCCTCCATTTGCTCCCTGGTGGCGCGCTCGAAGATCGTCGCGTCCACGTTGCCGATCGTCACGACCTTCCTCGGCGCCGCCATCTCGACGAGCCGCTTGAGCTGGTCCACCTGCAGCTTCGGGTCGGCCTGCTGGTCGAGGTCAATGCTGAGGGTGCTGAAGCCCGCCTCGAGCAGGTCCTCGTAGATCTGGTGCGTCGTGCCGCAGATGTGCGCGGTGACGTTGACCTTCTTGGCCCTGAAGTAGTCCACCACCTCCTTGTGGTAGGGCTTGATGAACTGACGGTACGTGTCGGGCCCGACGAGACTGCAGGAGGCCGTGGGGTCGGAGTATGACAGCCCGATCTTGGTCTTGATCACCGCGTCGCCAAAGCGCTTGGCATACTCGGTCGCGAAGCGCATCAGCGCGTGGATGAAGTCGGGATCTTCGAAGGTGTCGAGCAGCATCACCTCCGGGTTCCGCATGAGCATCGCGATGGTCCACGGGCCCACCAGCACCGCGCCGAGGGCGCTGGGAAAGTTGGCCTTGGACAGCGCCTCGCACTGTTCGAGGAACGCGGGGAGGCGGCCGTCCTTGTACGGATCGGGGATCTCCATCCTGGCCAGCTTCCCCTTGTCCTCCTGGAGCACGTGGGTGGCGATGGAGGGGACCACGTAGTCCGAGTACTTCACCTTGCAGCCGACCGCCTCGGCTTCCTTGGCCAGGTCGTTGTAGGCGAGCATGACGTCCGGCTGGTAGCGCTCGTAGTAGTTGAGCATGGCCTTCACGGCCTTCTTGGGGTCCGTGCAGTACTCCTCGATGGAGAGGCCGTCCAGGCACCCGGCGAAGGAGCCCGCGATGGGGTACACGGGGACCCGGTCGGCGAAGCTGCCCTTGTAGGCGGCCACCACGCGGTCCCGCGGCGTGTACTGGGCCTTGCCCTTCTGCACGTCCCAGAGCTTGTTCACCTCCATGTACCTGGGCGGCAGCTTGGCCTCGTACTCCATGAACTGGGTGATCGGATAGCGGATCCCGCCCTGGTGGGTGCCCTTGAGGCCCTCGAGGATCTCCTCCATCCGGTTCCAGGGAATCGTGAACGCCATCTCGTGGTCCTGGGTCTGGCCGAAGATCCGGTCGCCCGAGCAGGGAAGGATCACCTGCGGCTCCGCGCTCTGCATGGTCGTAACGATGATCTCCGAGCAGTCGATCCGCCCCTGGAACGAGGAGGTGAGCTTCCCGCCCCGCTTCCAGAGCGCCGCCTGCGCGAGCCGCATCACCTGGGCCGGGTTGGCGTAGATGACGACCAGGTGCGGCTCGAAGGTGGTCTTGTCGAGCGGGCAGACCAGGAGGCAGTAGTACTCGCCCGGCTTGAACTTGTCCACGGCGGCTTCCGAGCGCTGCCCGGCCTCCTTGGTCTCGGTATAACTTCCCTCGCAGAGCGTTCCCGAGGTATAGAGGTGCGTCGGGCGGTCGAACCCGAGCGCGGTGATCCCGAGGGAGCAGATGTGGTCCTCGCGCGTCAGCGCGATCATCCACCCGTACCGCCGCGCCATGTCGATGACCTGGCAGTTCATGGAGAGCTTCTTGAAATCGCGCGCCGGCCGCTTCGCCTTGTCGGGGATCTCCTCCCCGGCCTTGAGCATGCGGACCGCCACCGGGAACGTCTGGGGCCGGATGTAGAACTGCAGTTCCTTGTCGGCGGTCTGGGGATCAATCATTCTCCACTCTCCGGAGGAGTCTGGTCACGCTCCACAGTAGCGGTCGGCCCGTCTGCTGTCAAGCGACCCTCCCCGCGGTAGGCCCTTGACGGCGGGCCGGAGAACGGGTGGAATGAGACCATGCGTCGGCTGACCCTCCTGACCGTCTGGCTCGCCCTGATCGTGGGGTGCGCGAGCACCTTCCCGGAGTGGAAGCCCGACCGCTGCCATCGCGGCCAGGCGAATCGGCAGACCCTCAACTTCGACCTGATCTGCGTCCAATCTCCCTGATCGAGACGAGGAGGACCCCCATGATCAGTGCCCCCAGTGCCAGCTACAGCATGACCGTCCGGCTCGACATCGTGAACCGGCCCGGGATGTTGGGCAAGGTCACCTCTGCCATCGGCAAGGCCGGCGCCGACATAGGGGCCATCGATCTGGTCGAGGTGGGCAAGGACACGGTGATGCGGGACATCAGCTTCAAGGCCCGGGACGACAAGCACGGCACGGAGGTGGTGGACCGGCTCCGCGCCGTGAAGGGGGTCAAGGTCGTCAACGTCTCGGACCGCACCTTCCTGATGCACCTCGGCGGGAAGATCGAAGTGAAGGGGAAGATGGCCGTCAAGACGCGCGACGACCTGTCCATGGCGTACACGCCCGGCGTGGCCCGGGTTTCCATGGCCATCCATGCCGACCCGGAAAAATGCTATGCGCTCACCATCAAGCAGAACTGCGTCGCGGTGGTCACCGACGGGACCGCGGTCCTGGGGCTCGGCGATATCGGCCCGCGCGCCGCGATGCCGGTCATGGAGGGCAAGGCGCTGCTCTTCAAGGAGTTCGCCGGTGTAGATGCCTTCCCCCTGTGTCTGGCCACCAAGGACGTGAACGAGATCGTCCTGATCGTGAAGGCGGTGTCGCCAGTCTTCGGGGGGATCAACCTGGAGGACATCTCCGCCCCCCGCTGCTTCACGATCGAGGAGCGGCTGCGGGAGGAGCTCGACATCCCGGTCTTCCACGACGACCAGCACGGCACGGCCGTGGTCGTGCTCGCGGCACTGCAGAACGCGCTCAAGATCGTCAAGAAGCGGATGCCAGAGATCAAGGTGGTCTTCAGCGGAGCGGGCGCCTCCGCCATCGCCACCGGGAAACTCCTGATGAAGGTCGGCGTCCGGCACATCGTCGGGTGCGACCGCACGGGGATCCTGTACAAGGGCCGCAAGGAGAACATGAATCCGGTGAAGGCCTGGTTCGCCGAGCACTCCAACCCTCAAAGCCTCCGCGGAGAGATCGGGGCCGCCCTCGAGGGAGCCGACGTCTTCATCGGGCTTTCCGGTCCGGGCGTCGTCACCCTGAAAGACATCAAGAAGATGGCTCGGGACTCGATCGTCTTCGCGATGGCCAACCCGGTGCCCGAGATCATGCCCGAGGAAGTGGGCCGCCACGTCCGGGTGATGGCGACCGGCCGGTCCGATTATCCGAACCAGATCAACAACGTGTGCGGGTTCCCCGGCTTCTTCCGGGGGATGCTGGACGTCCGGGCCCGGACCGTCAACGACGAAATGAAGATCGCCGCGGCGCACGGCCTCGCCAACATCGTCTCGAAGTCCGAGCTCGACCCCGAGTACATCACCCCGTCGGTGTTCGACAAGCGGGTGGTGCCGGCCGTCGCCTCGGCCGTGGCCCAGGCGGCCTACGAGACAGGGGTGGCGCGGCGCAAGCGCAAGGCGTCTTCCGTCTAGTGGCCACGTACCGGGTGGTTTTTTGGAAGGACATTCCCTCCCTGGTCCTGTCCCAGGAGGGCGACCGCACGGCCCGCGTCCCCCTGTCCCAGCGGTTTCAGGACCTGATTGACGCGGTCGCGATGCGCCAGGGCGTGACCGGGGCGGAGGCGTATCTGGAGGGGTGGCAGCAGGGGCCGGCGGGTGACCGACCGGGTAGCCCCGAGAGCGTGGCCGAGGCCGTGGCCGCCGACCTGGAAGCCTCTTTCGAGGAGGTCCTCCGGAAAACGCTCCTTCAGCCCTCCCCCTGAACGGCCCCCCTCCTGGCCCCCTTCTGGCTGGTCGAAATTTGACAGGGACTGGCCGGATTGTCCTGCTTTGCTACGCCTTAGGGCCCCGATCCGACGTCCTGGATAGCTGTATCTATCTGTTTTTTAAAGAAGTCTGTCTTAATGTCCACTTTCGTGAATCGCGGCATGGCCATTGCACGTCCAAACGCAGGAATAAATCCGGAAACCCTATGTCAAAGGAGGGGATGGCCGTGGACGAGGTTCGTGACCGGATCGAGAAGGAACTGGGGAGCGTGATGAATCGGCTCCGCCAGATGGGAGGGGCCATCGTCATCGAGGAGTTCCCGGGGGCCGTTGGCGACAATAGCCCGTTCGCCGACCTGACCGAGGAGGTCCAGGTCCAGAGGGAGCGGGAGGTCAGCTTGGCCACCCGGAGTCTCCTTGTGGAGCGCGCCAACCGGCTAGCCGAGGCGCTGGAGCGGTTGCGCCAGGGCGAGTACGGGATCTGCGACGAGTGTGGCGAACTCATTGCCCCGGCGCGCCTCAAGGCGATGCCGGAGGTGACCACGTGCGTCCGCTGCCAGGACCGACTGGAGCGGTCGGCCCGGCGGCTCGAGCCGGCAGCCGCCCTGTTCGGCGAGCCCGAGGAAGAGGACTAGTCTCGGCCGCGATCCGATCCGAGAAAATTCCCAAAGCCGCAACCTCCGGTTGCGGCTTTTCTTTGGCCGTGTGAGAATTGGCTTGTGCCGAAGCCCGGCCCCGAAATCTTTCTCCCGCTCGTGTGGCTGGTGGGGCGGACCTACTTCCGGGTGCGCTTCGAAGGAGGGGAACACGTCCCGCGCACCGGACCGCTCATCGTCGCGCCGAACCACGTCACCTACGCCGACCCGCCGCTCGTCACGCTCGGCGCGCGGCGTCCGATCTACTTCATGGCGTGGAACCGGCTCTTCCACGTTCCGGTCTTTGGTCCGCTGATCCGCTTTCTCCGGGCCTTTCCGGTCGAGACCGAGAGCGCCGACCCCGGAGCCACGCGCGAAGCCGTGCGCCTGCTCAAGACCGGCCAGGCGCTCCTGATCTTTCCCGAAGGCCGGCGCCCCCTGGACGGCCGCCTTCAGCGCTTCAAGCCGGGAGCGTTCCGCCTGGCGTGCTCGCAGGGCGTCCCCATCCTGCCCGTCACGATCGTCGGCGGCCACGACTCGTGGCCCCCGCAGCGGGCTTTTCCCCGGCCGGGCCGCATCACGATCGTGTACCATCCCCCGGTGGCCCCCGAGCCCGACGTCGTCCCTCGTCTCGCGGCGACCGAGCTCTCCCGACGGGTGGGCGTCGCGATCGCCTCGCGCCTACCGCATCACCAGCAACCCCTCGACGGAGGATGACGAGCCGGCGGGCGTGAACTTGTAGAGGGTGATGTCGGGCGAGGCGTCCTCGAAGACCACTTCTACGGGCATCCCCACGCGCGCCTGCCCGGGAGGGCAGCCGATCAGGTTGGACATGAGCCTCACGCCCTCGTCCAGGTCCACCAGCGCGACGACGTACGGCACGTCGGCGGTGAACGCCTCCCCGGCGGGGCGATGGCACACCGTGAACGAATAGAGGGAGCCCTTGCCTGACGCCGTCACCCGCTCGAAGTCGCCCGAAAGGCAGTGGGGGCAGACGGCCCGCGGATAGAAGCGGAAACGCCCGCAGGCGCGGCAGCGCTGGAGCATAAGCCGGCGCGCCTTGACATCCTCCCAGAACTCCCGGCTCTCGGCATCCGGCTGGGGTAAAGGTTTCGGCACGTCAGATCCTGCCCAGAAGGGCGGTGCCCGAGGAGGAGAGCGCGCCTCCGGTCCCGTGGCAGAGGGCCACGCGCGCCTCCTTCACCTGGCGCGCCCCGCACTCGCCTCTCAACTGGCGCACCCCCTCGATCAGCGTGAAGATCCCGAAGACACCGGGGTGGCAGTAGGAGAGGCCGCCGCCCTGGGTGTTCATGGGGAACGGGCCGCCCGGGGCGGTGCGCTGCGCGGAGACGAAAAGGCCGCCCTCGCCCTTCTTGCAGAAGCCCAAGTCCTCGAGGGTCAGGAGGACCGTGATCGTGAAGGAGTCGTAGATCTCCGCCACGTCCACGTCGTCGGGCTTGAGGCCGGCCATGGCGAAGGCGCGTGGCCCGGTGAGCGCGGCGCCGGTCACGGTGATGTCAGTCATCTGGCTGATGATCTGGTGGGTGTGGGTCTCGGCGACGCCCAGCACGGCGACCACCGGCTTTTTCAGATCCCGCGCCCTCTCGCGCGTGGTCAGCACCACGGCGCCGCCCCCATCGGTCACCAGACAGCAATCCAGGAGGCGGAGAGGGGAGGCGATGAGCCGGGAGCTGAGCACGTCCTGGACCGTGATCGGCTCACGCATCATCGCCACCGGATTGAGCTGGGCCCAGCGGCGCGTGGCGACGGCGATCTCGGCGAGTTGCTCCGAGGTCGTGCCATAGACAGCCGTATGGCGCGTGGCGGCGAGCGCGTAGGCGCCGAGTGGCAGGGGGATGCCGAAGGGCCGCTCGTACTGGGAGCCGGGGAGGCGGGGATCTTCCGCGTGGCCGCCGAGGCGCCGGGACCCGTCGGAGGCCTGGGTGCTCCCGTAGGCGATCAGGGCCACCGAAGAGAGGCCGGCGCTGATGGCCGCGGCGGCGTGGCCGATGAAGGCGACGGGCGTGGAGCCGCCCATGTAGTTCGAATCGGAGTAGCGGGGCTGGATCCGGAGATACTCGCCGAACTGGACCGCCCCCATCGCGCCGAAGCCGAAGGTGAAGAGGCCGTCCACGTCCGATTTCTGGAGTCCGGCGTCCGCGAGCGCGGCGCGCGAAGCCTCGGCGGCGAGCTGGATCGCGGTCTTCCCCGGCACCTTGCCGAGGTCGGACTCCGCCACCCCTGCCACCGCGATCCGCTCCCTCATGGCAGGGGATCAACCTCTCGGACGCGGTAGCCCGCCTCGCCGAGCCGCTGCTTGACGGCCTCGATCTGGCCGCGCCCCGAGGTCTCGAGCGTCATCTCCACCTCGGTCTCGCCGATGCGGGCGTGGGAGAAGGCGCGGTCGTGGCTGATGTGGAGCACGTTGGCGCGGGACTCGGCGACGAGCGCCGCGAGGCGCGCGAGCGCCCCCGGACGGTCCTGGAGCAGGACGGAGAGGCGCACCAGGCGGCCGTCCTTGACCAGGCCGCGCTCGATGATTCGCGAGATGACGTTGACGTCGATGTTCCCGCCCGAGAGGACCAGCACCACGGTCTTTCCCTCGAGGGCGACCTTTTTGTTCACGAGGGCGGCCAGCGTCGTGGCGCCGGCCCCTTCCACGACGGTCTTTTCGATCTCCAGGAGCAGGAGGATCGCGTTGGCGATCTCTTCCTCATCCACGGTGACGACGGCGTCCACATGCTTTTTCACGAGCTCGAAGGGGCGCTCCCCCACCTCGCGGACGGCGATTCCGTCGGCGATGGTCGCCGCCGCCGGTAGCGTCACGCGGCTGCCCGCCGCCAGGGAGGCCTTCATGGCCGCCACCTCGCCGGCCTGGACCCCGATCACCCGGACTTTGGGCCTCTTCGATTTCACCGCCAGGGCGACGCCCGCGATCAGCCCGCCCCCTCCCACGGGCACGACGACCGCGTCCATGTCGGGGCACTGCTCGAGGAGCTCCAGGCCCAGCGTCCCCTGGCCGGCGATCACCTCCGGATCATCGAAGGGATGGACAAACGGCAGCCGGCGCTCGGCCTCGAGCCGCCGCGCGATGGCGTAGGCCTCGTCGTAGTTGGCGCCGGCCAGGACGACCTCGGCCTTGTGATAGCGCGCGGACGTCACCTTGATGAGCGGGGCCCACTCGGGCATCACGATCACGGACGGGATCCCGAGCCGCTCGCTGTGGAAGGCCACCGCCAGGCCGTGGTTGCCGGCGCTGGCGGCCACGACTCCCCGGCTCCGCTCCGCTGCCGGAAGTGTCAGGAGCTTGTTGGCGGCTCCGCGCTCCTTGAAGGAGCCGGTCATCTGGAGGTTTTCGAGCTTGACGAAGCAGCGCGTGCCGGTGAGGCGGGAGAGCGTCTCCGAGTACGCGCACGGCGAGGCGTAGATCACCGTGCTGAGGCGCTGACGGGCGGCCTCGACGTCGGCGAGGGAAAGCACGCCCCGCACCTTATCCAATGCGCTCGGGGGTGTCAAGGCGACCCACCTCCCCCGAGCGCGGCGCGGTGATCGTGGCACTCTCGGAGGCCGACGGTCGGGCCCGCTGTGCTATCATCTGCCGGCGAGATGGCGTCGTTTCGAGTGCTGCGTGAGCAGGTGATCGCGTGCCGCCGGTGTCCCCGGTTGGTCGCCCACCGCGAGGCGGTGGCCCAGGACCCGCCCCCACGCTATCGCGGGCAGGTCTATTGGGCCCGCCCGCTGCCGGGCTTCGGCGACCCGAAGGCTCGTCTGCTCATCGTCGGCCTGGCGCCGGCGGCTCACGGGGGCAACCGCACCGGCCGGATGTTCACGGGGGACGGGAGCGGCCAGTGGCTGATGGAGGCCCTTCACGCGGCGCGATTCGCCAACCAGCCGTCCTCCACCCACGCGCGAGACCGGCTCCGGCTCCGCGGCGCCTACATCACCGCGCCCGTCCGCTGCGCGCCGCCCGCCAACCGGCCGACGCCGGAAGAGCTGGAGGCCTGCCTG
>OBEQ011685985.1_pt1 | contig 10390 bp, 14 predicted proteins | sample 1670901 | NCBI WGS metagenome assembly OBEQ01 (sample SAMEA104232315, study PRJEB22302) | groundwater metagenome | biome: forest; feature: aquifer; material: groundwater | place: USA | collected 2011-08-07 | depth 5.4 m | reverse complement strand
GCACGGAAGCCGCCTGGGTCGACAGCTGCGGCGTGCCGGGAGTCGTGCACGGGTTCCCGACCGTCACGGTCGCCGTGTCGGAGAAGAGCGCGCCCGACGTCGCGAAGTTCCCCGTGTTCGCGACGCGATACACGTAGACGCCCGTCGCGAGGCCGGTGTCGGTGAACGTCTTCGTCGATCCCGCCGGACAGAAGTTGCCGATCGAGATCGGGAACCCGAGCTGCTGGAAGCCCGAGCCGCCGGAGGACCGCTGCAGCGCGACGTACGCCGCGCGCGCGTCCGGCTGCGAGAACGTGAGCGTGACGTTCGAGCCGCTCGCGCTCGCCGAGAGGCTCGGCCGACCGGGCGGGAGGGCGAACGTGTCCTCGACGAGCGCGAACTGCGACTGCACGTTGTTGCAGCCCTTCTGCCGGATGAAGATCCCGAGCGCGACGCCGCGCGGAATGCTCCGGACGTCGAACTGCGTCGCCGCCGTCGTGCCGACGACGGAGTAGCTCGAGAAGCTGCTGCAGTAGTCCGCGACCTGCGTCATGTACACGTCGTACTGCGTGTTGGGACCCGCGCCTTGCGGGGCGTTCCGGCTCGCCGTGCCGGTGCCCGACGTGCCGACGCAGTTCGGCGCGGAGAGCTGGAATCCCGGAATGACGACCTGGCCCGGAGGACAGCCGGTCTGAGCGTCGAGCGGCTGGAGCGGCAGGCGGCAAAGAATCCGGCGAGCCGCTGACTCGCGGCTCACCCCATGTGGCCGAGCGCTTCTTGCAGCAACGGCAGCACGGCTTCGAGCTCTTCTTTCGTCAGCCGCCCCAGCTTCGCGAACCCGGGCTTGCCGTCTTCGCTGAGCAGCTCCCGCGAAATCTGGAGTTTCTTCGCGCCGTGATTGTACGAATACACGCCTACGGTCAGCTTCGATCCCTGCCCATCCCACGACTTCGCAAAAATCCGCTCATCCAATTTGCTGTCGTATGGCATCGCTCCTCCGGTTCAACTTGGCCACGTGGCCGCCACAGCCTAACAGATTGTTCGGCGTTCGTCATGGTGAAACAGGGGCTGACGTCCCGCTGCGTCCTCGATCGGCTGGCCGCATCGCCAGGAGCAGATTGGAGCCGGCGATGAGCACCAGCACTACGCCGACGAACCGCATCAACAACGCCACGCCTCGTCGGTAACTTGGCACGCGGTCGGCCGGCATGAACGAATAGACGAGCGCGCACAGCCCAAGCGCGAGATCGACCAGATCGCCAAGCCGCATCCGCAGTTTCCCTGCCGCCGTCACGGCGGAGGTCGCGTTCCCCGGTGTCGGAGATCTTCTTCAAGCTTTTCGATGCCGATGCGCCAGAGCTGTCCGAAGAATGGGCCGAAGATGAAGCCGAGCGACGCGACCACCGAGCCCACCGATACAAACGCCATGATGGCGACGAACAGCTTGCCGGCCACGGTCACGGGCGCGGTGGTCGGCCCTTGCGCCGTGGCGACCATGCTCATAAAGTAAAACGCATCCAGCCAGTGCATCCGCTCAATGGCGTGCATGCCAATGGTGCCCACCGCCATCACGAGCGTGATGAGCGCTAGGGAAAAGAATCCGCGCTTCCAGGGGGAATGATATGGATGCTTAGCCATGAGTCGCAAGCAGCTGGATCCACCGTCCCTGCCGGCCGTCGTGGGACACGACGCGCAGCTCCTCGATGCGCCAGCCGTCGAAGAAGCCCGCCGCCTCCGCCTTGGAATATCCGGCGATGTACCGGCCGGGGATCCAGTCGTTCGCGGTGTACGTCTTCACACGTCCCCACGCCAGCGACAGGCCGAGCCATCCTCCCGCGATGAGCGACCGGCGCAACCCGGCGATCTGCCGCGCGAGCTCCGACGGAGGCACGTGGATCAGCGCCGCGTTGCACCAGATGCCGTCGAACGCCCGCTCCGGTAACTGGAGGTGCTCAAATCGTTGGCAGCGCACGGCCACGCCCGGATTGCGCCGCTTCGCCGCCTCCACGAACGCCTCCGTCCCATCGAGGCCTTCGACGCGAAATCCCCGCGCACGCAGCCACGCTAGATCGGTGCCCACGCCGCAGCCATAGTCCAGCACACGCGCGCCCGGCCGCAGCCGGCCCGCGAACTGGCGCAGAAACCGCGATGGCCGTTTCAGCCGCCCCCAGTTCCCAATCGCCCGGCCCGCGTGGCGGCGATACGCTGCCAGCGTCGCGTCGGCATAGCGCGTCGAGGTCATCGCATCGTTCGCGCTCACGTATCTCCCATTCGCCGTACCCGCTCAACGCTCAACGCGCCCGACGGGCACGCCTTGACCGTCTTGATGATCTCCCCGACGTCCGCGCCGTCGACGTTGATCCAGCGCAGCTTCGAGAGATCGAACACCGACGGCAAGCTTCGCACGCAGTGGCCGGAATGGATGCAGATGTTCGGATCGAAGTGCACGATGATCCGTTCGTTGCGGTACGCCTGGACGCGCTTGGTGGGCTCCGTCATTACGCGTCGCCCGCGATCTTCGCGATCACGAGCCCGGCAAGGAAATAGCCAATCACGAGATCGAGGATGTTCACCAGCGTGAATCCGAATGAGAACTGCCACCACTGCCAGTTCGGCAGATGCCCGAGAACGCCGGCGATCAGCGCGACGAGCGTAATGAGCCGCACGCGGCTGCCGTATCCCAGCCCGGGGATCGTCACCACCAGAAACGTCACCAACAACGCCCCGAGCATCTCGATGAGCAGGCCGCGGACATAGAGCGCCGGCGACGTCGAGTTCACGCCTTCCGGGCGGATCGAGGCGAAGACGAACGGGCCTGGCGGCTTCGGTTGATCGTGCTTGGTGCAATCAGGCAGCACATAGATCCCCGCCTTCGGCACGTTGGCCAGGAGCACTTCCGCCACCGCAGCCTCGTTCGTGAACCCGTGCATCGCGGCCCGATGCCATGGCAGCAGCATCCATGACACCGTGCCCCAGAGAAACAGGACCATCCCGCCCGCCACCATCCCCATCAACAGTTTCTTCATGCGCCTCCTTTGCTTTGCCTTAGCCGATGTCCCTGCTCCACGGCCGCGCCGGGTTCGCATACTGCTCCGGCCGTTCCGCCCATGACCACGCGTACGCGTTCCGCTGCGACCTGCAAGACCCGGCGAAATGTCATAGGGCCTTAGCACATATCCATCATGGCTCGGCAGGCGCAAGCCAGATGTCGGTGACGTGCTCAAACAGCGCCGGATCGTCGAAATCCGCGGGCAGGACGTTCGCGGCGGGTTTGTCAAACAGATTGTAGCCTTGCTTGTAGAAGCCCTCGGTGATTAATTCGGAGCAGATCTTCTTGCCGATCTCGTCGAACTGATTGCGCGAGGCGAGAATGACCTGGCGCACGCGCACGACACACGCCACCGCGAACCACGCGAGCTGCAGGAAATCGTAGCCCAGGTTGTTCATCGTGGCCCACCACAGGGCGACTTTCACGCGATCCGGATCGTACGCCCACGTGCGGCGCAGCACCTTGATCTCGAAGCCCTTTTCGACGTAATCCTTTTGCAGGTCCGCGACCCGCGCCCGGGGCACCTGCCCCTCGACCAGGTCGTAGCCCCCGATGCTGCCCGCGACGTGCGTCCACTCGCTGCGGGAGCCGTAGCCCAGCCGCCGCTGCACCCAGATCGTGATCGCGTTGCGGCTCTTGACCAGAACCAAGTCGCCGACGTGGATCTTGTTCGGATCAATCCTCCGCCGGGCAGCCGGGTCAGGACGTTGAGACACGAGAACTCCCCGTCAGCGTCGAGACTATGCTATAATCAGCGGCCATGATCAAGGTGCTTCAGAACTGGTCCGAACTGGGCCGGATGTACCAAACGCTCACGAGCCTCGATCTGCAGCCGCACTTCGTGGCGCAGAAAAATTTCGATTTCTACTTCCTCCACCAGCTCGTCAACCCGATGCGCCGCACGGCGAAGCTCGTCGATCTCGGCTGCGGCGACGCCGGCACCCTCGTCTTCCTGCAAACCCTCGGGTTCACCGACTTGCACGGCATCGATCTTACCATTACCACGGCCACCAGGACCAGACAGTTAGTGCGCATGGCGCGCAGCCGGCGGCTCGCCGTGCCCTACCACTTGTATCAAGGCGACCTGACCAACACGCCGTTTCCGGCCGCATCGTTTGACGCGGGCATCTGTATCTCCACGATCGAGCACGGCGTGCCGCTGCCCCAGTTCTTCGCGGAAGCCAAACGGATCCTCAAGCCCAACGCCTGGCTCCTCGTCACGACCGACTACTGGGAGCCGAAGATCACGCTGCCGCCGAGCGCCGTCGCCGACGGCCTGCCGTGGAAGATCTCGTGCAAAGCAGATGTCGAGGAGCTGGTGCGACTGGGCAAGGCGGCGGGATTTTCGCTCCTCCAGGATGATCCGATTCCCCCGTGCGGCGAGCCGTGCGTGTCGTGGTCCAACCAACGCTACACGTTCGTCCTGCTCATCTTCCGCCGCGACGCGTGACCGCGCGCCGTGCCGCCCAGGCCCCTGCCCCGTCTTTCCTGGTATCCGCTCACTTCTCATCGCTGGCACGATCTCGAACAACTCTTTGGCCGGCGCGGCGCCTGCGGCGAACGCTGGTGCATCTGCCGGCGGATCGCTCGATCCCTCTGTGAACACCGACGCGGCACTCGACAATGAGCGCGCCTTTGCGCGCCATCGTGCGATCCGGAGAGAGCCCCGGCATCCTTGGCTATCACGCCGGCGAGCCGATCGGCTGGTGTGGCATCGCCCGCGCGACCGGTTTACCGTCTTGAACCGCTCACGAACCCTGACACCGATCGACGACACGCCGGTGTGGTGATCTGTTTCTTCCTGACGAAACCGTGGCGGGATCAGGGAATTACGGTGGACTTGCTCAAAGCGAGCAATCCGCTACGCGAAATCGCGCGAAGGATGCGTGGTCGAGGGATATCCGATTAACCCGCAGCCGGGTCGCCGCATACCGTCGGCGTTCGCGTGGACCGGACTCGTGTCGGCATTCCAACGGGCAGGATTCCAGGAATGCGCGCGCCGCTCTTCCCGGCAACCATCATGCGGTATACGTGTGAGCCCTGAAGCCGGACGCAAAGTCGGCAACCGTCTGGTTCGCTCCAAGATGTGCCGACCGACCAATCAGTGTCGCCACGACGAGCAGGATGAGAATCGTCGTAACCAGCGCCCCGAGCAGCGCCAAGCACAACAGCGGAAATCCTTCCGGGCCGAACCAGTAGCCGACATCGAGAAATCGTTCGGGCGGCGGCGGAATGCCTTGCTTGCTCGGGCGATCCAACAAAAACAGCATCAAGAGATGGCTGCCGATGGCCATACCGAACACAATGCACACGATAAGGACAATCTTGCCCGCGTACGGCCGGATGATCTCCCAGAGCCCAAGGGTCGCAATGCCAATCGCCACAACAAGAAGCGCCAGCGGGCCCCAGACCTGCCAGCGAATACTCCGCTGCAGGCGGCTCATCCCAGTTCGTCGATCACCCCCGGCCCGCGTTGATAGAGGAACAATCCTCCGCTGACCGGCTGCTTCGCCGTTCGGAACTTCTCGTTGGCAATCTTCCGCATCCACATCACCCCGCGATTATTTGAGCGCGCGGTCGCGAAGAGCACGTCGCGCTGCGGAATCGCCAACACGATGTCTTCTCTCGCGGCCTCCGCGATTTTTTCCAGCAAGTCGCCCAGCAGCAACCGAGCGGCGTTGTGCTGATCCATTGGCTCGACCACATAGAGCACGCCGGCGTCAGCGGTCGGGCCCGCGGTGATCTTCAATCCTTGCGCTTGGCTGTGTTTGGCCAGGTTCGCCACCGCGAGGGCATGCAGCGTCTTGGGCGTGAGCCCCGCGCCGCTAAGCTGCTCCGGCGTCACGTAGTCGATCGACTCGGGCCGCGCGACGCTGTACAGGATTAGCGCCGAGCGGCCCAGTCGCTGCATGACCGGCATCCGCCGAGCCAGCTGCGAATCCTGCACACCAGAGTGGAGCAGCTGGCTCTTGACCAGTTCAAAGTGCGAAAGCGGATTGAGCGTGGGCAGGATCGAGTCTTTTAGCTCGACCAAGCTCGGGACTGGTGGCGGCGGCTCCCCCTCGACCGCCGTGAGCCAGGCCGCCATGATGTCATCGAAGCGATTGGGGTTGCGCCGATACGCCACATAGGGATGGTCAAATCCGAGCGTGCGCTCGGGGTCGCTCAGCTGGACACCGAAGGGCAGCCGCGCCATCCGCGCCTGCGGATAGCGCTTGGCGACGGCCTCCGTCGCTCGGTCGGCAAATTCCTCTCGAGACATCGGGGTCATGCCGGTCGCGCCATTAGACGGCAAGTCGGCCGACGCAGGCCAGCCGACTTGTTGACCGAGTCATGCAGGTGATGGCTAAGGGCTCACCCCGGCGACCGAACTGGCGGTCGGCATGGGAACGGCCGCGGTCCAGGCCTGCAGCACGCCGTTGTTGAACGTTATCGTCCGATCGATGTACTTCCACGTCTCCACCATCGAGCCGTTCATTTCCTGCACGATGATGTCGCGCGGCGAGCCCAGCGTCTGGGCGACCTGTTGTTTCGTCATCCCAAGGTTCAGCGTGGCTGACTTATTCCCCACCCATACCTGCGTCGCGCAACCCATCGTGACCGCCAGCGCCATCGTCACCATTGTTCGCTTCAGCATTCGCATCCTCTGTATTGTCGTGTCATTCATCATGCCCACATGCCGATTGTTTGACCATCAGGATAGGGGGTGCGGAGCCGCTCTTCAAGGTCGACATGAGCTCGGCTGTATTTTCAGTGTTGCGCGTTCCTGTCGCGAGCGCTCGGAAAAGCAGCTACGCTTTCGCCACAATCTTGACGATCTCGAGCACCGTTCTCGGATCGTGCGTGATGCCGGCGGCATCGATATGCATGGCCCCGGCAATGGTGGTATGCGTAATTTTGCGTCGCTCCGCTGGCGTTAACCCAGTCTGCAGAAACTGTGCGCTGCGCATCACCACCATGTCCTGCGTGCCTTCGAACGTCCAGAGCGCGCGGATGCGATCCAATAAACAGCGGCGCGTCGCCAGGGCGTTGATCTTCTGCATCGGGGGCGCGTCGCTATTCATGTTGCGGACTTGAACGTAATGATGCGGCAGCCAGTCGCGGTCGGGCAAGAGCTGATCGACCGGCTTGACGAACTGGCCGTAGAAGATCCCCTGCAGCGGCGAGCCGACGGAAAGCAAATTCACGACGTGGCGCAGCGGCCTGACGTCCTGCGTGATCGCCGCGATCGCATCAAGCGAGCCCATGCTGTGGCAGATCACATCCATCGGCGCTGACGGCGGCACCTGCTCGAGAATCTTGTCCCGCAATAATGGCCCGAACTCGAGAAAGCTCGGACACGCCTTCGACTCGTCCTGCGTAAAGGTGACGTAGTGCACGAACCGCTCGCGCAGCGACGCCTGCACGATCCGATCCATCCATACTTTCACCGACGCATGCAACGGCAACAGCTTGCTATATCCCAGCCAACACTGCCCCTCCTCCCCCGCCCACCCCGGCACAAACACGATGTGCCGCGTCGGCGCAAACGCCCCCACGGCGAGATCGTCAAGCGCCGCGTAAGCTTTCCGCTTCTCCGCCTCCCGCTTTTTTATTTCCGCCTTATTCGGATCCTCAGGCACCGGGATAATTGGCATCAAGTCATCCGCTTACTTAGTACCACGCTGGGGCGAGCGAGCGGTGCCGAGCGCGCAATGCGCAACGAATGGAAAAAGCGACCCGTAAGGGTCGCTTCGGATCCACGATTGACGCTGGCTTCACAGGTAGCTCTGTAGACCAGAGGCGGCTAGCCACGCCCTCGGCGATTTTGCTCTTGTCGCTTCATCCGATCGGTGTGATACGCGACCTCAAACGGCTGCATCCCCAGCAACGCCTGAATAGGCTGCTTCTTCGATTTCCTCACCCGAAAGCCGGTCGCATCAACGTCCGTCGCTTCGCTTGCTTCTTTTGAGGCATGGGCTTGTTCCCTCAAGGCCCTATTCTAATCCACCATATCTCCGCCCACTAGCGCGAATGTTATGCCTGAAGAACTCGGCTGCTTACTTATTCGGTATGTGTCCCAGCAATTTCTCAAGCATTATTGCTCAAACCAAAAACCCCGACCAACAGATAAAGAGCATAATTTGTTGCAAAATAGCTAAGTAGCCTTACGAAGATAAATTTCCACCTCAAGAAATGAAAACGCCTTGAATCACTCCCGCAGACATCGTGTAGAAGAAAAGGTACCGTCATGTTTCTGGGATTGGCAGGTTCAGATAATAAGAATACAAACCCCAGATAAATTGCCAGAAGAAGAATCGGAACTGCTCCCAAAAATATTAGAAGGTTGTTGGCCAGTGCAATGCATATACCGCTTGCTACCCTTGCCAGATACAGAACAGAGACTCGCATGCCTCCTGCAGAAGGTTTAGTGATACTTCCGTGAAGTATCGAAAGGCCAAAGAAAAGAATCAACGATAGCAAATTGGCAACAAACAAGACAAAGCACCCCACGATTATCGTTACCAAGTGGGACATGTCGAGCTAGTCCTGCCTCGGAATTTGGATACGAAAAAAGGGATGTTTCATCGCTCAATGGCCCATTTGGGAAATTTGGCACGGGTCCTTTCGTGCTCAGGGCCGGAAAAGAACAGAACCGGTGTGGCTTTCCTAACCTACCGATTCGCTCAGGATCTCCTGTAATTCGTCTCCCATGAAGCGCCTTCTGTGAAACTTAATTCGAGGCGTGATGCTCGTAAAGTAGCGGGCTGCAACTTCAGGGTCTGGGTCAATGACGTGCAGCGTCTTCTTGTCATCCCCACAAGCACCGATGCCCATCCGCAACAGTAACCTTGCGTGGTGGTCCTCGGGGGGAAGCGAATAGCCAATGATCACGATCTTGCTGGATGGGTCTTCCGCCGCCCGCCCAAGTCTGTCATACGCCTGTTCCCACATGATCTTCATCAGCCAGTCACGTGTCGGCTCCTTCTGGTACACGGGTAGGACGATACACGGTAACGGCATCTCCAAGAGCACTCTCTGATCGCTGAGGTATTCACTCCGCAAGAAGCATGCGGCTTCGGGGCTGTCATCAATCTTCTGAAATCGACTTTGGTGATCGCTGGGAAGGCGCCCAATGTCGTCCAGACGACACCAGGCCAAACTTCCATGTAACTTCAGGACGGTGATGCACTCCTGATTACCAGGGCCGAATACGAACTGCTTCTTAGCGTGAACGAGCTCCTGCTCAACAAGGGTATCCCAATTGAATGTAATGACGGCATCGCCTCCGCGCAAGCACCTCACAAACTCCTGGACGGCTGATTTGCTCTGATCGCAGAACGAGAGCTTGCTAACAAGCGCGGCACGGAGAAGGCGCAGACAGCCTGTCCGAACCTCTTGCTGCTGCTCGCTCGGAAAAATCGACAAGCTCCCTTCTTCTCCGGAGAGGCCAGCGTCAGATGATGCTTCCAGGAGACTTAAGAATTGCTCGAACGGAGGGTAGCCATAGGAATTTTCTCGGAAGTGTGGAAAGAAAAGCGTCAAGGTCTTGAGCGCACTCTGAACGTCGCTGTCCCGCTTCGGATACTCGACTGGGACCTTCAGGAGCAACTCAAAGAGTTGCGACTGTGTTGGTAGTCCACAGCTAGCAGAAAACCCGCTGCCCAGCACAAAAACGTTAGCCAGCTTTGACCTCGTTAGGAATTCTTCTTCGCTTCTCCAACAGGCTCTCCGGGTAACCGAAAGCCCGACTCGGCATCATGAGAGCCGCACGTCGCAAATGCAGCGGGCACGGTATCTAATGCGACACGAGAGAGGGGGACGAGCGAGCATTTGCGTGAGCGACCGAGGCCGCAGGCGGAGGGAATGCCGCACGGAGGAATAGCCGTGCGGCCGCAGCGAAGCGCGCTGGGCCAAGCAAGCGGTGCGGCGAACGCGATACCGAGGCGGAGGCAGACAAAAATAAACCGGAGCGCCGTCCTACTCTCCCAATCCCTTGCGGGATTAGTACCATCGGCCCTGAGGGGCTTAACGACCGAATTCGGAATGGGATCGGGTGTGACCCCCTCGGTATAGGCGCTCCGGAATCTTGCACACGTAGCCCGTATGACAGTGCCCGGCGTTGACCCAGATGGATTCACAAAAGATGGCCGGCCACCTGTCACACCGACTACGTCAGTTATCAACAACTACATTGTCTAGTCCGGAAAGAAAAAACCGTGATCAAGCCGCACGGCCAATTAGTACCGCTTAGCTTAAGGTGTTGCCACCCTTCCACCTGCGGCCTATCAACCTGGTAGTCTGCCAGGGGCCTTGAGGGGCCTTGCGGCCCGGGAAACCTTATCTTGAAGGAGGCTTGGCACTTAGATGCTTTCAGCGCTT
>OBEQ010635850.1_pt1 | contig 10390 bp, 11 predicted proteins | sample 1670901 | NCBI WGS metagenome assembly OBEQ01 (sample SAMEA104232315, study PRJEB22302) | groundwater metagenome | biome: forest; feature: aquifer; material: groundwater | place: USA | collected 2011-08-07 | depth 5.4 m | reverse complement strand
TGCGCAAGCCAAAGATTTTAATTTTTGACGAAGCGACGTCATCGCTTGACTCGCTCACCGAAGAAGAAATTAGTAAAACCATTAAAGATATTTCTGTTTCGAGTTTGCATATTACAATATTGATTGCCCATAGACTTTCTACCATTATGCATGCTGACACTATTTATGTACTTGAAAAAGGTGTTATCACGGAAGCTGGATCGCACACCGAACTTCTTACAAAACAGGGACTTTACTCCGCAATGTGGAGACAGCAGATAGGGGAAAGAGTGTAACAAGAAATGAGTTATTTATGAGCATTACAATACAAACAACTACAGATACAAAAGACGCAGCCAATTTTATTGCCGGCTCTATTCTTAATCAACTGAAATCCGGAAAGCATGTTTTGTTTTTTGTTGCCGGGGGTTCATCAATTCCGGTCGGAGTGAAAGTCTCGGAGATTGTGCGGAAACATCCGCACCAAAATCTGACAGTTACCTTGACCGACGAGCGGTACGGGCCGATAGATCACTTCAATTCAAATTATTTTAAACTCACTGAAAAAGGTTTTAATCTGCCAGAAGCGAATATCATCCCGATTTTAATTGACGATGATCGCAACATCACCACTGAAAAATTCAATACGAGGCTTGCGCAAGAGTTAGGCAAAGCTCAGTATAAAATAGGATTATTTGGTGTCGGCTCGGATGGCCACACGGCAGGCATATTGCCAGAGAGCGTTGCAGTACAATCTTCCGCACTTGTCTCTAGTTATAACACAGCCGTATTTTCTCGCATTACCATCACGCCGAAAGCGATAGAACAATTAGACGAAGTTGTGGTATGGATGCAGGGGAAGGAAAAATGGGAGGCCATAAAAAACCTAAGTGAAAATTTAGAAAAAGATATTGATATATCAAAAATGCCGGCGCAAATATTAAAAAAAGTTCCATTAGTAACAATTTTTACTGACTATCAGAAACAATAATATGAAAATTGCAATTGTTGGTTTGGGGAAAATGGGAGAACAGATTGCGCGAAAGCTTCATGAAGCTGGGTATGAAGTGGTTGCTCATAATAGGAGTCGCGAACCTATTGATGAAATGAAAAAGTTGGATCTCACTCCTGCATATACAAAAGAAGAAGTCGTGGTAGCCTTTACTCATAAGCAAGTAATTATTTGGCTCATGATTCCTTCTGAGAGTGTCGATCAAGAATTAGATCTTTGGCTCAAAATAATTCCTAAGGGAAGTATCATTATTGATGGCGGCAATTCTGATTTTCGTTTGACCAAAAAGCGTGCGGAAAAAGTTTTGGAACAGGGCTCTGTATTACTAGATGTTGGTACGAGTGGTGGCGTGTGGGGATACAAAAATGGATTTGCGATGATGGTGGGCGGGGATAGTGCAACTTTTAAAATTATTGAACCGATTTTCAAAGTACTCGCGCAGCCTGAAGGCGCGTACTTTCGTTTTGGGGATTCTGGCGCCGGGCATTTCGTAAAGATGACGCATAACGCGATCGAGTACGGCATGATGCAGTCGCTCGCGGAAGGCTACTGTTTACTTAAAGAAGGCCCATATAAAAATTTGGATTTATTTTCTGCCGGTGATGTCTGGCAACATCACAGCGTGATTACTTCGTGGTTAAATGAACTCACCCGTGACGCGCTCAAAGAAAATCCGGAGCTTGAAGGCATCGAAGGCTTTGTGGCGGAATCGGGTGAAGCACGCTGGGCACTTCAAACAGCAAAAGATTTGCAAATAGAAACACCAGCAATACAGGCTGCCTTTGATGTCCGCCTCGCTTCCCAAAAAGGGAAAGTAAATTTTGCCACCAAACTTTTAGCCGCGATGCGCAATGCTTTCGGCGGACACAAAGTGAATAAATGATACATGGAAAAAGATAAAACAATGTATACAATTTTCGGCGCCTCTGGGGACCTTTCAAAGCGTTACTTGATGCCGGCGCTTACGCATATGAAATACGAAGGTACAATCGTCCCCATTTCCCGCACCGATTATCCTAATTTAAAAAATTTAATCAAAAAGGAAGGAGAAAAAATATTTCACTTAGCCATTCCTCCCGAAAGTGTGCCGGACGCAATTCAAATAATCAGCGATACCTTCGGCAAGGATGGTATAAAAATAATACTTGAAAAACCTTTTGGAAGCGATTTAACCTCTGCGCAAAGCCTCGTCGAGCACATTCACAAATATTTTTCCGACGATCAGATCTATCGCGTTGATCACTATTTAGCGAAAGAATCTTTGCAACAGATCGTCACCGAAAAATGGGACAGAAACAATATCAGGAGTATTGAAATAATTGCGAGTGAAAAAATAGACATTGAAGGACGAGTTAATTTTTATGAACAAACCGGCGCCTTAAAAGATTTTGTGCAAAGTCATCTTCTTGAAATGGCCGCGGTAGTCCTTGCCGGAAGTTTTGAAGCTGCCCGTCGGAAAGAAGCATTGCAGAATTTAGAAATTGTCTGTGATGTGAGGAAACGCGAGTGCGTGAAGAGAGGACAGTATGAGGGCTACACGGATGAAGTGAATAATAGAGAGAGCATAACGGAAACATTTATCTCCATTAATATGGTGTCGAATGATCCCGCCTGGCGCGGTGTATCGATCGTTCTTGCTACCGGCAAGGCCCTCTCTCGAAAGTTGACTCAAATAAAAATTACATATAAAAATGGTAGTGAAAAGATTTTTACTATCGAACATGAACCGGGAGCATACGAGCGGGTTATCAAGGCGACTCTATCAGGTAATCATGATTTATTCATTTCAAGTGGCGAGATACTAGAAAGTTGGAGGATTCTCGATGCGATACAACAAAGCTGGAAAAACTCTAAAGACGATCTAATCATCTACAAAAAAGGGAGTGCAGTAGAAGAGGTTATGCTACAATAGATGTATGTCTAAGACGAGCTTGTATTATAAGGTTTTGGGCTTGCTCCTCCTTGTAGCCGTATTTTATGTCGGTTTTAAACTCGGCGGAGATAAAAAAGAAGTTAATACAAATACGACAGTAGTTTCGGCGAAGATTGTAGGGAAAACTTCTACAATTTCTATAAGCTCAAAAGATATTAAGGAAACAAATTTTATTGGCAAGATGCCGGTTATTGTCGGTTCGGGTGTGCTTGCTGATGCAGCCAGGAAATATATTGACCAGACAATTTCTGATTTTCGAACACAGGCGAACACCGACGTGCCGGACATGCGCAAACAATTTGGGGCGAACAGCCCCACGGCAAGTTATGAGATTGATGTCGACGCGAAATACGCCAAAGCTTCCAAAACAGAATCAATCATCATGAGTGTGTATGCCTATACTGGCGGCGCGAATGGAAATGAAAATTTTAAAGTCATCACTGCATCCCTTGCAAGTGGAAAAATTTTATCGCTTGCGGATGTCGTAAAAAAAGGAGAGCGGACAGTTTTTACTGTCTTTGTTCAGAAACAACTGTTTGCTTGGAAACCATCGGGCGCAGATGTGTCTCCAGTTTTTCCTGAAGACGTGAACGCTTTAAAATTTAATTCCTTCAGTAACTGGTCCTTCGACGACAAAAATTTAATTATCTATTTTGCTAAATATGAAGTCGGCCCGGGCGTGCTTGGCGCGTTTGCGTTTCCGATACCACTTAACACAATAGAAACCTTTTTGGATCCTACATACCTATGATTTTATTTTTACTTTCGTTTTTGGCTGGGGTTTTGACTGTTTTGGCACCCTGTACCATCTCGCTTTTGCCGGTGATTGTCGGCGGTAGCCTTGCGCATGGGGATAGCGGACATAGTAAAATTCGTTCGCTTGTCGTCACCGTCTCGCTCGGCGTATCGGTGATTTTATTTACGCTCATTTTGAAAGTAAGTACGCTCTTTATAGACATTCCGCAATCATTCTGGCAAATATTTTCCGGCGTGATTATTTTTGCGCTTGGCTTCGTGATGATTTTTCCAGCCATCTGGGAGAAGATTCCACTCCTCGGTAAAATTAATATCGGCGGCAACCGTCTCCTCGCGACCGGCTACAAAAAACAAAGTTTTACCGGAGACATTTTAATGGGCGCAGCGCTTGGGCCGGTTTTTTCTTCTTGCAGCCCGACATATTTTTTAATTTTAGCCACAGTGTTACCGCGAAGCATCGGGGCCGGAATTGTGTACCTCGTTGCCTACGTTGTCGGTCTCTCTGGATTTCTTTTTGTCATCACGATTATCTCCCAGAAAGCAGTGGAGAAATTAGGTTTTATGTCGGATAACCGAGGCTGGCTCAAACGCTCCATTGGAACCCTTTTTTTAGTCCTCGGGCTTGCCATTATTTTTGGTTTTGATAAAAAAATCGAGCTTGCGTTTTCGAGTCAAATTTTTGATGTTACTAAAATAGAGCAAAAGTTTTTAGCCGATCAAACGTCCACCAATAACGCTCTTAATAATATTACTCTAGTAACACCAGATGTTTCAACCACTTCTACCACTCTGCCAAAAGTTTTGAATGAGGGAGAGCGGATTAAAATTAAATCGGCAAAGTATTCACAAGCTTCGGAGATTACCAATCCTTCCGGTTTTATAAATACAAGCGGAATGCCGATAACGCTTTCAAGTTTCAAAGGTAAAAAAGTTGTGCTTGTGGATTTCTGGACCTACAGCTGCATCAATTGCCAGCGCACGATTCCATATTTGAATGCCTGGTATCAAAAGTATAAAGATCAAGGCTTTGAAATCATGGGTATTCATACACCAGAATTTGCTTTTGAAAAAGTACAGAAGAACGTCGAAGATGGCGTGAAGCGTTTTGGCATACAGTATCCGGTTGTACTCGATAACGACTATGGCACCTGGAATGCGTTCGGCAATCAATATTGGCCTCGTAAATATCTGATCGATATCGATGGATATATTGTGTATGATCATGCAGGAGAAGGCGCATATGATGTGACCGAACAGGCAATCCAAAAGGCATTAGCTGAGCGCGCGCGCGTTTTAGGCAGTAGACAGGTTTTAGTGCCTACTGGTATAGTCGCGCCTCAAAATGCAATCAATGTAAATCCTAATAAAGTGAATAGTCCGGAGACTTATTTCGGAGCGAGTCGAAATGAATATTTGAAAAACGGCGACAAAAATAAACTTGGCGCGCAGAAACTTGTCATGCCGGAGAGTTTTGATAAAAATAATTTGTATCTCTCTGGCACATGGAGCTTCAATCTCGAATATGCCGAGACGAGTGACACGAGCGCCAAAATTATTTACAAATACAATGCTAAAAATGTATATTTTGTAGCGAGCTCGGTAGATGGCGCCGATCTAAAAATTTTACTTGACGCGAAACCAATAACGACAGGCAAAGGGGGAGATGTAAACGCTGACAGCACTGTGCGTATTAAAGAAAATCGTTTGTATAAAATTGTGGAGGGAGCAGATTATGGCGAACACACGCTTGAGATTGATATCACAAATGGCACGCTGGATGCGTATACTTTTACCTTCGGCTAAATAAAAACCGCCCGCGCCTCTCTCGGGCGGGGCAGTTTTATTTTCTGTCGTCTCGAATTACCTCACACTAGAATGCTGTAACTGATGGTGTGGTAAACGATATCTCTCCATACTTTGTTAGCCCCGCGTCATTAGCAGACGCCACAATCACGTAATATTTAGTATTAGGCTGAAGATTAGCTAAGCCTATTCTGTGATTTAGAACTTTAGCCGCACGTGATACATTCGCACTGAGAGATGTATTTATCGGTGAACTTGTGCTGTACCAAACTAAGCTCGAAGAGCGGACGTCAGTTGTCCATCGTAGCGTAGCATTGTGTGGCCTCTTTGATGTAGCGGAAAGATTACTTATCACTGGCGCTTGATCAGGATGGGAACTGATAACAGATACTGTGACCGTGGAAGTTGCCTCTAGTCCAACGTCGTTGCTAACTGTGAAAGTCACGGTGTATATGCCTGGGCTTGCATACGCGTGCGTAAAGGTGCTTGTCTGCACAAAGGCCTGACCCGCAGCGGTATTTGCCATAGGTTGTGGCGTGTTATCTCCCCAATTAACCGCATAGCTTAGGTTTCCATCTTCCGGATCTGAAGCTTTAACGGTCCACGTGCCAACTACTCCCGCCTTAAGAACTGTCGGAGCTTTGATGCTCAAAATGTTTGGGCTTAGGTCAGTGTCCTCAACATCTTCAATGTTGATATCGAGGTTAGTCTTAATTTCGTTTTCATTATTTATCTCACCATCCCCATTCTTCGCATCCGCATGGGTGCCTACCTGAGCAAACATTCTACCCCAGATAGAATTGCTATTATTTTGATTTTCATTATCGTTTTTTGCGAAACTCTTAGATGGGGCAGAAGCGAGAGCAATTGCCGCCACCACAATGAGCGCAGTAAACGAGTTTAATTTTTTGTTTATTTTTTTCATGATATTTAATATTATTTTTTAATGTTAATAAAATATCGACCTTCCGAAAGGAAGACGTTTGCAAATGCACATTTCTTACATGGACAGAGGAGTTTTTATATTGTATTTTATATACACGGATACATGTAAGAAATCGTGTATATAGACGTCATATAATATGAAAACAGATATCACTCGTAAATTTGAAAAAATGTATAGCGATGAATCAGATGCAATATTCCGATTCTGCTTGGTTCGTGTGTCGAACCGAGAACAGGCATTAGATTTAACCCAAGAGGCTTTTTTGCGCCTATGGACTAGCCTAAACAAAGGAGAGGAAATCTTGAATGTAAGGGCGTTTCTTTTTACCATAACGCGCCGTCTCGTTATTGATTGGTATCGTAAAAAGAAAAGTATTTCCTTGGACAGTATGATGCATAAAGATGCTGCCATTGAGGGACATGTCGAATATGATCCAGTGGATGAAAAAACTGCAGATAATCTTGAGTTCGGGCCAGAGGGTAGATACCTTCTAGACAAAATTAATAACTTGACCCCGGCATACAGACATTCCGTCTACCTGCGTTTTGTCGAAGGATTGTCTCCGCCGGAAATAGGCCAGATTTTAAATATTTCGGCCAATGCGGCGTCGGTGCGGGTCAATCGCGGGCTTGAAGAATTACGGAAGATTACAGGTTACGACAATAACGGAAATTAAAAATAATTATATGCAAGAAGAAAAATTACAAAAAGGGGCAGAAGAAATTAGAGCAATCAAGATGACTACTCTCGAGAAAAAAATTATTCTTGAAAAAGTTTTGAGTTCTCTTGTGGGCGAGCAGCCGATCAAAAGTCCGTATAAATTTGGATTTATGCAATATGCGTCTGCTTTTTGCCTTCTTCTCGTTTTGAGCGGCGGAGTTGTATTCGCCTCAGGAGGCAGTTTGCCCGGGAATATTTTGTATCCGCTTAAAGTAAGTATCGTCGAGCCAATTCGTGCTGCGTTGACGTTTTCACCTGAAGCAAAAATACAATATGAAACCGGTTTGACGACGAAACGCCTCACTGAGGCTAAGACTCTCGCAGCGGAAGGCAAACTCGATCTGCCAAAAGAGCAAGAACTTTCAGCGCTTTTAGATATTCACGCTCGCGCCGTAACCAAAGCAACTCTTGAACTTCATAAAAAAGAGCCAATCTCGACTACTGATAAAAATAGTGATACAAAAGATAAAAAAGTTGACAATGCTGCTGCTACTAATACTAACGTAACTGCAAACTCTCAAGTGGGTATAGACGCGCATGCGGAACTCTTGGATATTGTGAATGGACAAAAAAAGAAAGAAGAAGGCGCTGTTTTATTGAATACTGAGCTGCAACTCAAAACAAAAAATAGTAATGAAAACTGAACTGATTGATAAAATGATTTTGGTTCGCGCGCAAGCGGGAGACCTGGAGGCTTTTGAATATATTGTATTTTTCTATGAAAAGGCAATATATAATTATTGTTTGCGACTAGTTAAAAATTCACAAAATGCCAAGGACGCGACTCAGGAAACTTTTATAAAAGTGTACACACATCGCACCTCAATAGACCCCGAAAAAAATATCAAAACGTGGATATTTACAATAGCCACGAACACTGTGTATGATTTTTTGAGGGGGAAAAAGCGCAAATCAGAAATAAGTCTCGACGACAATCTTGAAACAATTTCGAGTTCTGAGGCGTATTATCAAGAGGAGGGAGTGGCGCTCGATGTAGATAATGCTCTCAACAATATAAATCCTGAATACAAAAAAGCGCTCTTGCTGTGTTATCAGCAAGGGTTTGAATATCAAGAAATAGCTGATACGCTCCGAATTTCGATCAATACTGTCAAAACGCACATCAAAAGAGGGAAAGAGCAATTAAAAGAAATTTTAAAAGAATATGGAAGAAATTGAGAAACAATTAAACAATCTCTCCACCATGGAAATTCCTGTCGGGATGCATCAATCTGTGATGCGAAAGATTCAGTACCAAAAAATAAAACCGGTTCTTTTTGTCAGTTTCGTCTTACTCACGCTTAACTTTTTACTGCTTGTGTGGCGCATAGATGCAAAATTAGTTAGATTCGAGTTCGTGGATATGAGCCAAGATTTTTTTGAAGTCTTTAGTTTTAATTTCTCTTTTATTGGCAGGATGTTCGGAATTTTTTTTGAAATCATATCTCCCGTAGTTGTTTTATTTGCCCTTTTAAATTTAGCCGGAGCTATCTATATAGCAAAAAAGATACGTTTGTATAATTATAATTTTGCCTAATTTTTTTATAAGTGAAAATCAAAAACACTCTCATTTTTAGTGAGAGTGTTTTTGATTTAAATAACTAACATAAGTCTTATTAATTATTTAGAAGGGCAAGCTTTTACAGCTGTTCTGTAATCACTCCAAGCAGTTTTCACTGAAGCAGCTTGCGTTGTTGAGATATCCTTAAGCGATGCTCTGTAAGTTGTTCGAGCAGCCTTTATCGCCGCTGCTTTTGCTACCTTATCAGGATTCGCCTTTGCTGTTGCTATGGCTGTGTCCCGAGTGCTTTTTGCGTTAACTCTAGCAGCTTTTGCCGTGTCTTTAGCTCCTTTTACAGCAGCGACACGAGCAGCTTTTGCAGTTGCTACGCAAGTTTTTCGCAGAGACATGGTTGTGTTCGAATTTGAACCCGTGTTTCCTGTACCCGTTGCGCTAGAGTCTTGCGCAAAAGCAAAGGTAGAAGAGAGCAATAGGCCAAGCGCGAAAACCGGAATAGCCAATTTTATTTTATTTGTCATTTTTTCCCCGTAAAAACAGGGCATATAAAAAAATTCATATTAATTCGACCTGTACCTAGTAATACGCGCGTAAAAGTCGATTTGTTTCATTTATTCGCATTGCAATAAGGCATTGTATCAATTATACTTGCCCTGTATGAATAAAAAAGTTTTGATTTTTTTGATACTTGCAATGTTTGCATCTTTTTTATTTTTAAATGCGTATGGATTTTTTAGCAGCGTTACGAGTTATAGTAAAGGCGGTCAAGCGATACATAATACACAAACTAAAAATAAGCTGATAGCAAAGCCTATTCTACCACTTGATAAAGTTGTCTATGATGCAAAGATAAACGAATTGGCCAATAATCCACCACCCAAACTGCCGACGACTAAAATTGTGAAAGATTCAAAAACTGGCAAAGAAGCGACTATCACTATTCCACCCAAACCAACTCCTCCAAATATCTGGCCGGTGAAAACTGCTTATCCAAATGCGGGCGCGATTTTGCCGTTTTCTCGCATTGTTGCTTACTATGGGAACCTCTATTCTAAATATATGGGTGTGCTTGGAGAATATCCGGAGGCCGAAATGCTTTCAAAATTAGCAGTTGAAGTCAAAAAGTGGCAAGATGCCGACCCTGCGACTCCTGTTATTCCCGCTCTGCATTACATCGCGGTCGTCGCGCAGGGCAAGGCGGGGTCGGATGGCAAGTATAGATTTCGTATGCCCTTCAATGAGATAGATAGAGTACTCGCCATGGCGGAGAAAATAAATGCGATTGTATTCCTCGATGTGCAAGTTGGTTTTTCGAATGTGCAAACAGAAATTCCTTTGCTTGAAAAATATTTAAAAATGCCGCAAGTGCATCTCGCTATTGATCCGGAATTTTCCATGAAAGGCAAATATCCCCCAGGCAAAGTTGTCGGCACTCTTGACGCCGCTGATATAAATTTCACTTCAGACTATTTGGCAAATCTTGTGAGAGAAAATAATTTGACTCCTAAAATTCTAATTGTGCATCGATATACAGAAGAGATGATCACTAATTACAAAAAAATTAACACACAACCAGAAGTCCAAATGCTCATAAACATGGATGGCTGGGGAGAGAAAGCGAAAAAAATAAGCACCTACCGGCAATTCATCTACCCCGAGCCGGTGCAATTTACCGGATTTAAATTGTTTTATAAAAATGATCTTTTAACTCCAGGCACCGTT
>OBEQ011097055.1_pt1 | contig 10393 bp, 12 predicted proteins | sample 1670901 | NCBI WGS metagenome assembly OBEQ01 (sample SAMEA104232315, study PRJEB22302) | groundwater metagenome | biome: forest; feature: aquifer; material: groundwater | place: USA | collected 2011-08-07 | depth 5.4 m | reverse complement strand
CCACCTGCAGTCACTAACACCGCTTCTCCTGCCCCTGCTACTACACCACCAGCTGTGACAGCGCCGAGCAGTACCAGCTCATCCACCACAGCTGCCACGGCCGCAACCACCATTACCTATAAAAATGGAGTATTTTCGCCAGCTAGCGCTAGTGTTGCAGTTGGTGGAAGTGTGGTATTTAGCAATACCGGCACAACATCTGTCACCATTGATAGTGATCCTCACCCATCACATACTGATTATCCGCCGCTCAACCTTGGCATAGTGGCCGCTGGCAAAACCAGCTCAACAGTTAGTTTTACCAAAGCAGGGACGTATGGCTATCATAATCACGCCAACTCATCTGAAACTGGTACTATTGTAGTAAAATAACTTAATTTATTCTAAACACTGATTGGTGCATAGTACAGGATTTGCCTTACTTCGCGCAAGGCTACGAAGGGTAAAAAGCTGTGACATCTACCAATCCTCCTCCGCATTTTGGTGGACCCGGACTTAGAAACTTGGAACACCTTTATTGACTGTGTGCTGGAGTGGGAGCCAAAACTGAGACAAATTTACGGTGATTCAGAGGGCGATATCAATCGCTCTGATTAGGATATGTCTAGCAACTTCTCGATCCCCAGCACCTTCAAAACTCGATTCATCTTTATATAGGAGAGGCTAGCTTCCCCACGCTCAACTCTCGAATAGTAATTCGAGTTTACCTTTGCCTTAGCTGCCAACTCAGCCTGAGTAAGCCCAAGCTTTTCCCGATGCTCTTTCAGCTGGTCGCCAACGTTCTTACGAGCTTTATCCTCTTCTTTATTATCCATATGCGTATAGTTTAGCAGAAATCGAGCAAAATTACAGATATATAACCCATTTAAGGAGGAACATGTTAACAAGAACCCATCCGAGTAGCATCCATGTCCGAGATAAGAATAATAACTGGATTCCCCGACAACCCAATCCGGTCGAGAAGAACCTGTATAACGAAAGCACCTTTTATCCAGCCTTCACCAAAGAGATGCTTGCAGCAAAGCGAGAGATCATCATCTATAGTCCTTTTGTCTCCAAGTATCGCTCAGATACCTTCAACAGCATTCTGTACAAGCTCAAAGATAAAAATGTAGACATATTTATCTTTACCCGTCCGACTAATGAGTATGAACGAGAGCAACGAAAACAAGCCGAAGCCGTCTTGGCTCGGTATGAAGAGATGGGCGCTACTATCTTTTACCTGCAGGGCTCAATTCATGAAAAACCCGCCATTATTGATCGAGAAACCCTCGGGGAAGGGAGCTTAAATATCCTTTCGCAGAGAACAAGCCGAGAGATGATGCGCAGAATCACCGACGAAAGTGCCGCGATGCAAGTCATGACGTATCTTGGTTTAAATAGGATGCTTGCGGAAGCATACCGGGCAAAGTATGAGCGGCTCTATAGAGCTCTTATGGAACAGGCACATCCTCAGCGTACCGTGCACATTCGTACGATCATATTGAGCGTAATTGCTATAATAATTGGGTGGTGGTTATTTGATGCCTTATCGGATATGATACCTCTGAAAGTCGTTGTTACCCTGCTTAATTCACTTGCGACGACCCATCCTCATTAGAAAGTATTTATGAAGAATTCACACTCTCACAATTCGTCTCAGGCAAAGAATATCCAAGTTTCTGAAGAAGAGCTCGCGTACACCATGAAGACTATGGAGGAAGCGTTTGATATCCTACTTCCTAAATCTGAAGCCACCAAATTAGTACGATTGACCAAAGAACTTGTTCTCTGGGTAAACGCCGACGAGACTGGTCCTAGTAAAGAGATGGTACGAGAAGTGGCAGAAATCCTCTGGTCAATCCAAAGCCACGATATGGCTGGTAACCAGTCAAATCGTGACGCGCATCGTTTATTAAAAGCCGTGCCATTAGAAGAAAAGCAACGCATTACCAATGAGATCAAAGCAATTCATATAGAGCACAGGCGGATTCCTTATAACCCTGCTCTCATGGAGAAAACGGCCCGACTGCTCGATCTGCATTACGGACTATCACTTGAAGAAGACCAACTGGTGCAAGTGATGCAGTTTATTGCCCGAAAACTCTGGACTGAGGAAGGGCTCAATGCCTCTCTTGAGAAGTGTTTGGACGACCTCATTGCCTACGCCGACAAACGAAAAAGGCACCAAGCCGTCAGCCTGCTTAATGTGCATGACGAGGTCCGAAAAGGACTGGATTTGATAGTACAAAAGCTGACAAGTAAAGAGATTGATCCGCTTTATCGGAAGTAAGTTAGAGTTGCTCGGCGCTGGCTCATATCAATCCTTAACCAAGAGTAAGCAGCTTCTCGTAAATACGGACCATCGCTAAAGTGTCTAATTCGCAATAAGCGAGCAAATCGAAGAAAAGCTTGTCGTTTTCTACAGTAGTTTCTTTGTCCTCAAGTACGGCTTTCATCCAGAGGCGTTGAGCAGTTTGACCTTCTTGTACTACGAGTTTCTTGTATGAGAGATCTGGAACCAGAACCGGTAGTACGCTTTTGATTGAAGCACTCCCAAGGAATCGAGGATCGACGTACATACCTTCTGAAAAAGGAACCATGAGATCAACAGTGCGGGTGTTTAGGTCATGGAAGAACTCCGCATACTCCGGTACCATCTCTGCCATATCTCTATTACATTTAGTCTCAAAGTTGGCGTACCAGACGATAATTGAGCCGGAATCACCTATATCTTTTCTTAGTGTCTCGGCAAGTGATTTGGCCGGATGGTCAGCAGTTCGGTGAATGTATTCTGAATGGCGTAGATCTCCTCCAGGCTTGTCTAAAATGTGCAGGGAGTACTGGCAAGGGACTTGTTGATACGGTTTCGTGCCATCATAAGGAGGAATAACGTCAGAGCAGGTTTCGTAATCGAGGAAGTAGTGCGGATAAGTGAGAGTTCTGAGGAAGGCTTGTATCTTTTCAGTATCAATAACGTGGGTATTATTTTTAATCGCCTCAACCTGAGCAAGTTGCTTGGCAGTAAGAGTAGTTGAATCTTGAATGTCTTTCATCAGAGCAATATCCTGATCTTCTAGCTCACCAATAAGCTGAGCATTAGGACTGGCTAGGTCATAAATACTGTACTCTGGTACCTCAACCAGTCCTCGATAAATGGGTAGCCAATCGCTCATAGAGTTTAACCTGCAATGCCGAGGTGAAATGTCTGGCATAGTTGTAGAATCAACAACGGCTAGTGCTTGCTCAATATGCTCTTTAGTCGCTACACGCTTCTCCTGCACACTTTCGGTGATATCCGATATGGTGAGCAACTCATGAGGATTGATCTCTTCAGAACGCACGTAGGCATTATTTACATGGATAACTGAGATGCTTTCGACTGTATATCCAAGCTCCTCAAGAACAACCATTTGAAATGCTAGGTCAAATTCATGCTCTGGCTTCACTTTGGTACTAGATTTAATCTCGTAGAGCTTAACGGTTGCAGGTGAAGTAAATTCAACAACATCCGTGAGACATATTAGCCTGCTAGCGTCAAAGCGGGCTTGAAAAAGTATTTGGCGCCCACTCGAGATAGCTTCCTGTGTGCGGGATGAAAGAGATTCGTATTCATCATACGAATTGAAGCCAAGATGGAGTCCGGCTGGAAATAGCCGTTCAGCATACGCTTCGAGGCGATTTCCTGCATCAAAGACTGCCTGGGTATTTGCATCGATCGGCGGAAGCTTTTCTTTAGCGTATTTCTTCAGCCAGAGCCAAGCCCTGTGCTTTAGAAAGAGGAGATATTCCGTTTTTGTAAGAGTCATAGAACCTCCTGTAATTTCTGCTTGGCCTGTGCCTCCAGCTTTTTCAAGCGTTTCACGAATCCTGGGTGATGAGGTTTAATATACTCTGTTTTACCTTGGAGTTGCTTAAGTGAAATGTTTTTATCACCATTTGCAGCCTTTCGCCACTGATTTCTTATAAACTCCCGCTTGGCTTTATGAATTGTAGGGCGTAAACCTAAGATCATACCCACAACCTCAGTAACATGCCCATCTCTATCCTTTTTACCAAACTCTCCTTTCTTTTCGACCTTTGTTTTTTCTTCTCCGATTTTAAAGCCATTTTTCTTGAAAAGGTAGCTTAGCTTTGGAATGCAGTTATATACTGCACTTTTCGGTCCAGAGATGACAAAGTCATCAACCCAAGAAGTGAGAACTAGCCCATGAGATTTACAATACTCATCAATAGAGCTAAAAACAGGCAATAATACGCAATTGCAGATGGCAGTACTGCCAGGTGCGCCTTGCGGAAGTCGGCCGTCCATAGTCAACAGGGTAGCAATTATATCTAGATTCTCAGGAGAGCAGTGAGTATTAAGACCCTTATGAAGCATTCTTCGTACCATCTCAGGTGAAATGGAATCAAAACATTTCTGAATATCCATTTTCAATACTGCTTCTTTATTGCAATGCAGTGTGGCCATTTTCTTTGTTGTGGAGCCAGGTCTTCCACCCATTATTCCATCTGGCAACTGTGCTTGAAGCTCCTTGAGGATACTATCGGCCAATCTGTCATGAACATAGCGCATTTTACGTCTAGGAACCCACCCTATTCTTGGCCGCTTAGGAGTTCCGTCCCAGCGGAAGTTTTTAATAGTCTTTTCCTGAAAGAAATTCTCTTTATTATCTAGAAGCTCTTGAAGCTGGTCTTTAGAATCCAAACCTAGTAAACCAAGAAGCTCATTGGTACTGTGCAGCTTGTAGCGAGAAGTAAGCCTAAACGTCATTTTTGACACTCACCAATAACTTGAGAAGGCTTGTACTCAATTCATCAGCCTGCTTTTTAGATAGGTCCTTGAGATCCTCTTCTTCACTAGCCAGAAGAGCGATTAAGTAGAACGGCACGTTAAAGGTATTCGAGATTTTCTCGAGTATTTGCGTAGATGGAACTCTTCCCGTATTTTTGGCAGCATCTTTTTTGTCAGATGCTTCAATGCGTGAAACGTAGGAAGCGTCCACATCAAGAACGTCAGCCAGCTCCTTTTGGGTAATACCCTTAGCTGCCCTAATTGTGCGGAATGCTTTAGCGTAATTCATTTTCTCGAAGACACAACAATTGGTTCTGTTCTCGAGAAAAAGGTCAAATAGGATTAACGTTCGTCGTCTTTCTGGTTTTCAGTCAGTGACTTACACAACTCGTCGACAGATACGAATAATTTTTCGTAATCGCCTTCCCAAGTTGCCAGCTCGATCTGCTGAAGCAGTCGGTTGATATCCGGTTGATCCGAACCATAGGCTAGCATTACTCGCCGAATGCGACGAAGCAATGCTTTCTTAATAAGCTGAGATGTTTCCATCTAAACCTCCTCTCTCGGCCTCCAGGCTTGTGCCTGGTTTTATTGGTTAAGGGGCCGAGCGTGCAATACAACCCCTTGTAAAGCCTATGGCTATTTAACCTTTCCTTAGCGTGCTTATAGCACAATTGGAAATAGCGCTGTAACTACTTATATGAGCCGTTCAGGCTCTTTAGTCAGTGCGCGAGCACATAACTACAGACTGAAGCCCGGGATAAGTGGTAGACCGAGAAAATCTCGGCCAATGGTGGCTGCTTGCGCAACCTGCCGCACATGCGGCTCTGGGGTGATGCAGGAGAGACTGCTTATTAAGTTACCCTCGTAACGAGGTACAGAATAAGCCTACATGATAAATGACTGGGAGTCAAGTTATCGAATTAAATACATCCCGTAGCGGGGACATTAATAGGCTATGTAGGCCTATTAGCAATCTTAGATTACTTCCTCAAAGACTCCTTCCTCTACTGATTTCTCTCCTCTAATATCTAGCGCTGTTTTAATTTTGGCGATACAGGTTTCTGCTTCTGATGGGGGTGCAAGCTCTGGTTTGTCCTTACACAAATCCTCATACTCAATGGCGATCAGGAGTTTTGATAGGCTCTGTGGCGGGTTAAACCAGCCTTTAGTGGTGTCATCAATAACTTTTCCAAATGTCGTACCGGCTATTGAAGCAATTTGAGCGGCTGCAATTGCGAAATCTAAATCAGCAGGATTAGGAGTTTTAACTGCAAGACTAACCATATTGGTCGCAACATTTTTAATAGCCAACTGAAGAAGGGGCATGTCGCAACAAATATCTTCTATCGACTTGTGCTGCGGCAATGTTTCTATTTGCAACTTCTTATCTGTTAGCTCCTGCTTACAAACCTTTTTTAGTTGAGTTGTTATGGCAGTACCCCCGCTATCCCCATCAACTATAGCCACAACTTCTCTGCCCTCTTGAAGCATTAGCTTTGCCATTGCAACATAATTCTCTGACGTACCAGCATCTACAATGCTAAGATCATTCAAATCAATATCAATGCGCCCTAAGACTTTTAATCTGTTAATACAATCAAGAATGTAAATAACATCAGAAGGCCCTTCTACTAAAAGTGTCTTTTCAGCAATCAGAAAGTTATTACTAAGAAGGATACCCAATGATTCCCGTATGGCTTTCCAGTTTTTCTGAAAAGGCCGCTGATCCAGCTTTGTGCCCTCAGCTGACTTACTAACAACACGATTCCTTTTCGGGTGGTTTTTGTTAATAAGAAATAGCGAGTGAGTAGTATAGATAATCTGAGACCGCTCAGCTATCTTCTCAAAACTCCTTTGCAAATCTATCTGGGCGTGAGGATGAAGATAGGTGCCAGGCTCATCGAAAAGAAAGATATAAGAACCTGTTGGATTGCTTGCCGTTCGTGCAAGCAAGATCATCTTCAGTAGAAAGTACGTCTTGAATCCTGAAGAACGATGAGAAAGGCTGGTATACCTTTCTTCTACTGCTTCATCACCAATAGAAATAATGATTCTATCCCCAGCGTTTCCACCTGGGCTAAACATCCATTTCAGGTTTCTTCCTTGTTGCCAGTCGCTATTTAAGCGCTTTGTCAGCTCTGTGGATGCTGTATCTAATACCTTCTGAGTTTTATTGTTTTGTGTAAAAAGGCTGTCTTTTTGATCCCATATGCCAGCCAGCCGGAAGATACCCTGCATAAACTCATAATCTGTAGTAGTGAGCTCTGCAAGGCTTACACTATCTTTGATGCCTATGTCAGGGGTTTTAAATAATTCAACCTTGGGCAAAAGACTAAGTAGATTTGATCGATCAGCCTGGGGTAACGGCTCAAGACTTGAAGGTACGGTCTTGACCTCCAGTGCTGCGTCTACACCATTTCTTATAAATACTATTTCCTCACCCGCTTGAGGATTAAGAACGACAGTCTCTCTTACTGCTTGCTGCACAGGCGACTGAACAGGGGTAGGCTCTGTGGCTACTGAATCCGTAATAGGTTCAGTGACTGGCTCAATTGTCACAACTTCTTCTGCGAGAGGAGGCTCAGGAGCTGGTTCTTGCACTGGAGCAGCAGGCACTTCAAGAGCTTTTATCTTGGGAATGTCTTGATCTTCAATAGAAAAATACCACTCTATAGAGGGCGCTTCACCTTCTGGGGCATCCCAGTTTACATCTTCAGCTTTTATTGGACGATCAGTATTTAAACACTGTATTGCATCTAAGATATTCGTTTTGCCGTGATCGTTTGCGCCAATAAGGACGGTAGTACTTTGGTCAATGACTACAGTAACAGTGTTCTTAACAGATCGGAAGTTAGAAATTAAGACTTTTTTGAGCTTCATGCTGTGCTTTTAAACAATCACTGTGATCTTCTCATAAAGCATTGGTAGCTGGTTCTGCCGCAATCGGAACTTAGTACCGTGGTTATGACCCGAGCGAGCATCAAAATCAACAAGAATCTGGGCTTCTTCAATTGCTTTTAGAAACCCATCAAAGCTAAACCCTTGGAGCATCATTACTTTTTCGTATTTGAAGAAGGTAAGGCCATCCTCAACCTTTTCATCTGCTTGTACGTAAAAACAATTGAGTAGCTTTGTACCGGCTTTATGCTCTAGGTCATCAAAGCCCCAGTAAGGCTGAGGATTCAGCTCTGCTAAGCCTGCTTTTTCAGCAACTACTTTTAGCCATTCAGAGTGTTTGGGAGAAACTTTTGTAGAATCAAAGGAGACTAATATCTTTTTCTCCTCTCGATCAATTTTAACCATAAAACCACGATCACTGGGAGCAGTTCCGCTAATGGTTTGGCGAAAACTCATTTCAGCTTCACTGTATTTCTTGCCAGCTTCAAGATGCTTCCATCCGTAGTGGGGCAACAAAATCTTAGAGACAAAACCGAAAGCTCGAGGCGATGGTTCAATATGAAATAAGGTAGTAAGAGAAGTTGTAGCTAACCGCTGAGTCTTTAATTCCCATTCGGCTGCATTAGGAATTGGCAAGTTATTTTCTGTAATGCCCAATAAGTCCTCAAGAGTATTACCGATACCACCTTGGTTTCCGTGTCGAGCGTTAGGAACCCAACCTTGATTTACGATCTCAATCAACCGCTTCTTTAAAGACTCTTTGGTGAAAATAGGAATAATCATTGTGGTATTAGTTCCATCTGGTGGCTTTGTATTTTAGATTGATTCTTTACTCTCTTTAAGACCTCTCCACCTAAACGTTTTTCAGCCATTTTGCAGTAGTCGGGGGAAATATCAATGCCAATATAGCTTCTGCCAAGGTTTCTTGCAGCAATGGCGGTAGTGCCTGAACCCATAAATGGATCAAGAATAACATGTGCTTTAGTGGAACCTATGATTCGCTCAATTAACTCGACTGGGAATGGTGCTGGATGAGGATTATTCATCTCTTGAGTAAACTCCCACACATCACCAAGAGCATTAGCTTTTGATGCTAGTTTAAATTTCTTCTTTGCAATAAGGTAAATAACCTCATAAGTAGGCAAGAAGTAGCCTGCATTAAAGTTTATGCCGCCCTTTCGCCGCCAAATAATGATTTGCCGTACAGGAAAGCCATTCACTATATCTTGACGGTCTTGGAGCAGGCCATCTTGTACGCGCCACTTATGATTATAAAAAATAGCACCATCATCACTTATGAGGCGCATCATTTCTGTTAAATTGGCACGTTGCCAGGCCACGTATTCATCGTGGGGCATAGTGTCTTCATGGTGAGTATAGCCATTTTGCAGCGCCGCATTGGCCCACTTTCCACCTCTACCATCCTTCATGCCATTGCCCGTGGAGTTTTTGAGATTATAGGGTGGTGAAGTTACCGCTAAATCAACAGAGCCATCAGGCAACTGCTTCATTATTTCTACCCCATCGCCACAAATTATTTTGTTTAAAAAATCGTTTGGAAATATCATCCAATCATCCTTCATAAATACTACTCATAGGATACCAGAAAAACCCATGATTCGGTATTCAGTAAGCACTCGTTTCTAAGATTAAGAATCTTGAATTAGAGAAATATCCTCCTGCCAGTCTTCCCATCGTAAGGACAGGTCTGACCGCGTCAAGGTCGTTCCTTTTTCTTTTAAAGGGTTAAGGAGGGACTCCACCTTGACCCGCCCAGCGTGCTGTCCTTGGCTTTGTGTCAATGGTAGGAGGTCGACCTGCTTTAGTTTAGTAGGTAATTAAGGAGGTTGTATGAAAACAAAGGAGGAAGTAGTTGCTGACTTTTGGGAAGAGGATCAAAAGTATGCGGAGCTGATACAGGAATACCAAGGGAACGAGGATGCTTTGAATGAAGCCGATTGGTTATATCAGGAGGGAGTGCGGGTAGATGAGATTGCCTGGACGCTTCGGGAGCATTGGGACAGCAATAATGGTGAGGTCGGACAGGTTACAGGTTAAATAATTATTAACTTTATGGAGGCTACTATGACTACAACAACACTTGATAATCACTCAGGACAGATTGCATTCAAGAATGATGTGTTTCGCAGACAAGGCCATCATTTCATGGTTACCGATGAAGTTCAGTACTTACCGGATGTCTGTGGGTTAATTGATGCGGTGCAGCAGTTTAACGAGTTCGGTGAGAATAACGACCCATACGGTGAGCACGATTTCGGACAGCTCTTGTGGCACAGCAAGAAGGTGTTTTGGAAGATCGATTACTACGATGGTGCGTTAGAGCGTTGGGAAGATCCGCTCAGCTCTAAGTGCAATCGAGTTCTAACGATTATGCTCGCCAGTGAGTATTAAACAGAAGGCCTGGAAGCTCGAAAGGGTTTCCGGGCTTTTTTGTGGTTAGTTTTTGAGCTTTGCTTTTATCTGCTCCAAAGAAAGCCCCTCTTTTTCTTGGAGCTGTCGGATTTTCTTTGCAGTTGTAACGGCTGACGGATGATAGTAGCGGTAGCCTGATTCGCTGAGATGGGCAGTCTCGAGTAGTCCTTCATCGGTCCAGTGGCGGATGGTGACCGCAGTTTCGCCGGTTAAACTGGCAATCTCACCAATCTTCAAGAGTCGAATATTCTCGGGCAACTTAAACTTATCTTGCTTGGCTGGATT
>OBEQ010000645.1_pt1 | contig 10393 bp, 7 predicted proteins | sample 1670901 | NCBI WGS metagenome assembly OBEQ01 (sample SAMEA104232315, study PRJEB22302) | groundwater metagenome | biome: forest; feature: aquifer; material: groundwater | place: USA | collected 2011-08-07 | depth 5.4 m | reverse complement strand
TGACGAAGCCAGAACTCCTCTTATCATTAGCGGAGCAGTTCAAAGCGACGATCAGAAATTTTCCGAGATGAAACCTCGCATTGAGCGTCTTGTGAACTCACAAAAAGCATTCATCACTAAAATTGTCGCTGAAGCAGAAAAACTTTTGGAAGAAGGAAAAGAGCAAGAAGCAGGCATTCAGATTCTACGGGCTTTTCGTGGCCTTCCAAAACATCCCCGCCTTATCAAAATTCTCTCTGAGCCTGCTTACAAAAGGCTTATGCAAACTACTGAGAACGAATATTTACGCGACCAGTCAAGACGCATGCATGAAATTGATGACCAGTTGTATTATGCCATTGATGAACGCGATCATACAATTAATCTAAGCGAAAAGGGAAGAGACCTTCTTTCCGGTACAGTTCAAGATAAAGATTTCTTCGTACTGCCTGATTTAGGTTCAGAGGTTGCAGTCATTGAAAACGATGAATCGCTCTCTCCTGAAACTAAGCAAATCAAAAAAGACGAATTGAATTTAATCTATGCAGAAAAGAATGACCGTCTGCATGTGTTAACACAATTGTTACGCGCATATTCACTGTACGAAAAAGATGATGAATATGTCGTTACTGATGATGGTAAAGTACAAATCGTTGACGAGTTTACAGGAAGATTATTACCCGGTCGCCGTTATTCCGATGGACTCCATCAAGCAATTGAAGCAAAAGAAGGCGTGAAGGTAGAACGGGATACACAAACGCTCGCCACAATTACCCTCCAGAACTATTTCCGTCTCTACAAAAAATTAGGCGGTATGACAGGTACAGCAGAAACCGAAGCGGCAGAATTCTTTGAAATCTATAAACTTGATGTCGTTGTTATCCCGACGAATAAACCTATGATTCGCGATGATGTAAATGACGTTGTGTATAAAACAAAGAGAGAAAAATACAACGCAGTTATTCAAGAAATTCAGGATATGAGAAAAGTAAATCGTCCGGTTCTTGTTGGTACAACAAGCGTTGAGGTTTCTGAAACTCTTAGTCGTATGTTAAAACGACTCAGTGTCCCTCATAACGTATTAAACGCAAAACAACATCAGCGTGAAGCGGAAATTGTCGCGCATGCCGGTTTACCCGGAGGCATTACAATCGCAACAAACATGGCAGGTCGTGGTACAGATATTAAACTTGGTCCCGGTGTAGCCGGTGCAGGCGGATTACATATTATCGGTACAGAACGCCACGAAGCGCGCCGCATTGACCGCCAGTTAAGAGGTCGTTCTGGTCGTCAAGGTGATCCCGGTTCATCAAAATTCTATCTCTCACTTGAGGATGATTTGATGAGATTGTTCGGTAGCGATCGCATCGCAGGTATTATGCAACGTCTCGGATTAAAAGATGGCGATGTTATTCAGCATCCGTTAATCACTCGCTCAGTTCAACGCGCTCAAAAGAAAGTTGAAGAAAACAACTTCTCTATTCGTAAGCGATTACTTGAGTATGATAACGTGATGAATCAACAACGTGAAATTATCTACTCAAAACGCCGCCATGCGCTGCTTGGCGTTCAATTGCGTGAAGACGTTTTGGAAATGCTTGAAGATTTCATTGAAATGCTCGTGGATAAACATTATGAGCATGGTGAGATTCAACAATTGCAAGAATCGCTGCGAAATAATTTCTTGGTTGATTTTAAGATTACGCCGGAAGAATGGCAGACGCTTGGTAACTCAGGATTAAAACGAGAAGTATTCAAAGCCGCTCTTGATTTTTATAAACGAAAAGAATCCCGTCTCGGTGTTGAGAATATGGCATTGATGGAAAAGATGATCGTTCTTCAAGTCATTGATGAAAAATGGAAAGATCATCTCCGTGAAATGGATGACTTAAAAGAAGGTATCCACCTGCGCGCATATGGGCAAAAAGACCCGTTGGTTGAGTATAAAACAGAAGCCTTCAGAATGTTTGCGGAATTCCTTGATGTCGTTACCAGTGAAACGTTGAATTTATTGTTCCGTTGGTTCCCGCCTGTTGCAGAACAAGAAGTACGTATGCCGGTACGAAAAACCCGCGCTCCCAGAACTTCACAAGTAACGCTAACTCATGAAGCCTCTGATGGTATGGGTTTTCAGGGGTCTCAAGGTTCATTAGATGTTCAGGATGAAGGGGGAGGATCTCCCTCTCAGCGACCACAAGAACCGGCTGTGAAAATTCAACCGATTCAAGTAGGAGAGAGAGTCGGGCGAAATGACCCCTGCCCTTGTGGCAGTGGCAAAAAATATAAACAGTGCCACGGCAAATAAGTTTGTTAACTCAATTTTCTCGTACTAATCGCGATTTGCCTTGTTATCTAAATTAAAAGCAATTTTACTCGGTAAGTCGCGCAATCTGTACGACCCGCATATATTCCACAAGTTAGCCCTCACCGCCTTTTTTGCATGGGTTGGATTGGGAGCTGACGGGTTATCCTCTTCTGCCTACGGTCCTGAAGAAGCATTTCTTGCTCTTCATGGTCATGCCTATCTTAGTATCTTCGTTGTTCTTGGTACTGTTATAACTATTATCATCATCAGTATGAGTTATACTCAGATTGTTGAAGAATTTCCAACGGGCGGTGGAGGATACCTTGTAGCCAGCAAACTTCTTTCTCCAACTATTGGCATGATCTCAGGTTCCGCTCTTCTGATTGACTACATGCTCACGATTACTATTTCTATAGCCAGCGGAGCAGATGCGTTATTCAGCTTTTTGCCTGCCGCATGGTATCAATACAGATTAATGTTCGCTGTGTTTGCGTTAGGCACTTTAGTTATTATGAATTTACGGGGAGTTAAGGAATCTGTTAACGTCCTCGTTCCCATCTTTATGACATTCGTTGTAACCCACGTGTTGATCCTTGGATACAGCATGGTTATGCACGTTTCTAATCTTCCTACAGTTGTTTCAGATGTTGCTGTTGATATTCATAGTTCCAGCCTTGAAATCGGTTGGTGGGGGATGTTGTTTATTGTGCTTCGTGCATATAGTATGGGTGCAGGTACATATACAGGTATAGAAGCAGTCAGTAACGGTATGCCTATCCTCCGTGAGCCGCGTGTTGCTACTGCTAAGAGAACTATGCGGTATATGGCAATATCTTTGAGCGCAGTAGTTGCAGGATTGATGCTCTCATATCTTTTCTATGGCGTAGATCATGTGCCCGGCAAAACCCTAAATGCTGTCCTCTTTGAAAAGGTGATCGGTGAATGGGGCGGTGGTGGCTGGACTTCAATATTCTTGTATGTTACATTAATTTCTGAGGCAGTATTACTGTTTGCAGCAGCGCAAACCGGTTTCCTTGATGGACCACGTATTCTCTCTAATATGGCTATTGACCGTTGGTTCCCATCAAAATTTTCGATTTTAAGTGATAGATTAGTTACTAAAAATGGTGTCCTTCTTATGGGAGGCGCCGCGTTAATAACAATGGTTCTTTCAGGTGGCTCTGTAAAGTTTCTCATCGTGTTGTATAGTATCAACGTGTTCATCACCTTTGTCTTATCTCAACTTGGCATGGTTCGCCATTGGTGGCAATTACGCAAAACAGGAATTCAATGGCGTAAAAAAATTATAATCAACGGAATAGGGTTAATTCTATCATCTTTCATTTTAATAACGATGGCAGTTATTAAGTTTGATGAAGGCGGATGGATTACACTTCTTATTACGGGCGCACTTGTAGTGGTTGCATTTACGATCAAACGTCATTATCGTCAAACTGCTAAAATGCTGAATAGGTTAGATGAGTTAGTTGTTTCTGCTACAGAAGTCTCACCTTCAATGTCGCCTGATCAACCCGACATTGTACCCGAATATAACCCTCGCGCAAAAACCGCTATTTTGCTTGTGAACGGCTTTAATGGTTTAGGTTTGCATACCGTTTTAAATTCTATTAGATTGTTTGGCGGAGTCTTTAAAAACTTCGTTTTTGTGCAAATTGGCGTCATTGACGCGGGTAATTTTAAGGGGGCGGCTGAATTAGATCATCTTGATGAGCATATCAAAAAAGAGCTCAACAAATATGTAAAATTCATTCAACGACATGGGTATTATGCTGAGGCAGTTTCCGGCATTGGAACCGATGTGGTTGAAGAGACACTTAAAATAGCCCCCATACTTTTAGAGAAATATCCCCAATCAGTCTTCTTCGGTGGACAACTTGTGTTCCCTGAAGAAACGTTCTTAAGTCGTTGGCTGCATAATTATATCGTCTTTGCTATCCAGCGCAAATTTTATCATCAAGGTATCCCGTTCGTTATACTTCCCATTAGAATTTAATATGTCAAGATGATTGAGCCAGAAATAACGCCCACAAACGAAGTTAACAAAAATTTTCGCGCCGGTTACGTTGCAATAGTAGGCGAGCCGAATGTCGGTAAATCTACACTGATGAATGCGTTGGTCGGACAAAAAATTTCTATCGTTACAAATAAACCTCAAACAACACGACATAAAATTCTTGGTATTCTCTCAAGTCCTGAATACCAAATCATATTCCTCGATACTCCCGGTTTATTAAAACCGAAGTATCGTCTGCACGAAGCAATGATGAAATTCGCCGGTTCGGCAATTCAAGATGCAGATGTTGTTCTTCTCATGATTGACGCGATCGTCGCAAAAACTTCTTCTTCCAAAGAGCATGAATTAACGCTTGACGCTCTCAAGGGAATCAAGAAACCCGTTTTTCTTCTCATCAATAAAACTGATGCAGTCGAAAAGAACGATTTACTTCCTGTCTTACTTGATTATTCAACAAAACACGAATTTCAAGAAGTGTTTCCAATCTCTGCATTACAGCAGGAGGGAACGAAGGAGCTTTTGGAATTTCTCGTCAAATATTTACCTGTTCATCCTCCGTATTATCCGATTGATTCAATCAGCGAGCAATCAGAACGGTTTTTCGTTTCTGAAATTATCCGCGAGAAAATCTTTGAGTATTTCAGGGAAGAAATTCCCTACTCAACAACTGTTGATATTATTGATTTCAAAGAAAAACCCGGCGGGAAAGATAACATAGAAGCTGAAATATACGTGGAGAGAGATTCTCAAAAAGCAATCCTGATTGGAAAAAAAGGTGCGGCGTTAAAAGAAATTGGCATCGCCGCTCGTAAGGATATCGAGGTATTATTGGGAAGAGGAGTATTCCTTCATCTCTACGTAAAAACGAGAGAGAGTTGGCGGGAAGATGATTCATGGTTAAAACGGTTGGGATATTTCGAAAAGTAATTTATACAGAACGATTTAATAACACCAATAGCCACGACCTTTAGGTCGTGGGACATGAATAAAAAAAATACAATGGACTTTAGTCCATAATGTATTTTCCGTCATTGAAAAATAAATGTATTTCTTACGCAATACACTCACTGTGTGATATTGCATTTTATCGTACTTAGAAATGGAAAATGAATTATGCCCGAACTGAAAGCCTTTAAAGGAATCTGTTACAATACTAAGAAAATCAATTTGTCCTCGGTTGTGGCGCCGCCATACGATGTTATTACACCGCAACAACAAAATGAATTATATGATGAAAGCGATTTTAATATCGTCCGTCTTATCCTTGGACGTGAGGAAAATCGCTACGAGGCTTCGGCGGGAGCGTACAGACAATGGAGGAAGGATGGAATTCTGGTACAGGATGAGCAACCCGCCTTTTACGTTCTCACACAAACCATTATGACCAATGATGGCAAACAAGTTACGCGTAAAGGTTTTATTTCACTCTGTAAGCTCGAAGAATTAGGAAAAGGATCTGTATTTCCACACGAGAAAACGTTAGCCAAACCGAAAGAAGACCGCCTCAAATTATTTAATGCAACCGATGCTATCTTCAGCCAGATATTTTCATTGTATAACGACCCTACATTTGAACTGAATGAAATATTATATGGCATTACCTCAACCAAAGCAAGCGCGGAAGTTGAATACGAGAATGTCTTAAACCGTATGTGGAAGTTAACCGACCCTAAAAATATTGCCACAGTAAAAGAGTTTTTCAAGGGCAAAAATGTTCTCATTGCTGATGGTCATCATCGCTATGAAACAGCCCTTGCATACTGTCAGGAAAAGAAGTCAGCAAACCCGGCACATACTGGCGAGGAGTTATACAACTATGTCCCGATGTTTTTAACAAACATGCACGATCCCGGACTAACGATCTTTCCAACGCACCGAATATTGCACGGGCTTCCAAATTTTGACTCATCCCAATTTATAGAAAAGTTAGAAGAGTACTTCCGTATTACACTGTATTCAAACCAAAATGAGTTATTAAAACATTTGCCTTTGAAGAACAATAATATCGGGCTTGTATTGCCTACAGCAATCGGTTTTATTTTATTGGAATTAAAAAGCCTTAGTTCAATGAAAGAACTTGGTGTTCCCGATGTTCTTGCGAAATTAGACGTCTCCATTTTACACACGTTGATATTGAAACACATCCTCGGTATATCGGAAGAAGCTCAATTACAAAAATTGAACCTCCATTACGTGAAAGATGAACAACAAGCAGTCAACATTGTAAAAGATAAAAAAGCGCAAGCCGCATTTTTATTAAATGCTACACCAATAGACCAAGTCAATGAAGCCGCAGAAGCAGGATATGTTTTACCACAAAAATCAACATATTTCTATCCTAAACTTTTGTCAGGTTTAGTACTGTTCTCTTTTGTTGATTAATATTTTCTCAAAACAAATGTCATTGCGAGGAGTCTCGCTTTCAATTATCACAGCGAGACGACGTGGCAATCCCCAAAGGCATGATTAAATGGTTGGGGATACAGCAGCCTCAAGTAAACATTTTCTCTTTGCCGTCAGTTTCAACTGACGGCATTCTTACTTTAATAAATCAATAGCAATAGTTCTTGAACACAAAATCAGAAAAATACTTACTTATCGCCGGCTTCATTATCATATCCTTGATATGGGGCTCGACCTGGCTTGCAATTAAAATCGGTTTAGATAGCGTCGCGCCATTTTTTGGTGTTGCGTTAAGGTTTACCGTCGCGTTCATCATTTTACTTGCCATACTCAAAGTAAGAGGAGAGAAGCTACCAACCGATAAGAACTCAGTCATTCTCTATCTGCAATTAGGAATTTGTTCGTTCAGTTTACCTTTTGCCCTTGTCTATTGGGCGGAGCAACATATAGCTTCCGGGTTAGCCTCAATACTATTTGCATTCTATCCATTTGTTGTGATGGTCTTATCACACTACATTCTCGATGATGAAAAAATAACCATCTACAAAACAACCGGACTCATCGCGGCGTTCCTCGGTTTAATACTCATTTTCGGACTTGATGTTTCATTCAGCAGTAGTGCAACCAAGGGGATGATTGCCGTCATCATCAGCGTAATATTTCAGGCAAGCTCATTAGTATTTGTAAAGAAGAACGGCAAGCACATCAGCCCCATAGCTATGAATGTTGGCGGCATGATCGTCGGTCTCCCGGTAATGTATGCCATCGCCTTTTCAACCGAATCATTCTCCTCCGTTCACTTCGATGCAAAAGGGATACTCTCCATATTTTACCTCGGTTCATTCGGCACGGTTGTTACATTTGTAGTCTATTATTGGCTCTTAAAACGAGTACAGGCGGTGTTATTATCCTTTGTCTCGTTCATTACCCCAATCCTCGCCGTAATATTTGGGGCACTGATCCTTAACGAGACTCTTTCACCTAACATTTTCTCCGGCGCCGCATTAGTCCTCTTTGGGCTTGTTATTGTGAATGGGAAGGAGATAGTGAAGTTATTGGGTGTAGAAAACAAAGAATAGTTTACTTCCCTTTGAAGCAAAATATCCACTCTTTCTATTCACAAAAAGGATAAGTTCACTTATTTGATTAAATCTATTAGTTTCTTTACCTTATAAAGAAATAAATTTAACAAGAGAGATGAAAAAAGAACGACTATATTTTGATACTTCCGTTATCGGAGGCTATCATGACCATGAGTTTGATATGGATTCTAAACGTGTCATTGAGTATGCTCGGAATGGTCGGATAATTACATTAATTAGTGAAGTTGTGATCAAGGAAATAGCGAAAGCTCCTCAACACATACAAGATGTCCTCTTTTCAATACCAAGTAATTTTATTGAACAAATCGAGATTACTCCGGAAATCATCGATTTAAGTGAAGCATATTTATCTGCTAAGATTATTTCTAAGAAATGGACAGACGACTCAATTCATGTTGCAACTGCTACTGTTGCCCGCGCGGATGCCATCGTTTCATGGAACTTTGCCCATATTGTCCGCCTTGATAAAATGCGCGCTTATAATCAAATTAATCTTGCACAAGGTTACGGGATTCTCACAATTGTCACACCAAAGGAAATCAACTATGACGAACCCACAGACTAAAGACTTCGATTGTATCGAAATGAAAAGAGAAATTCAAAGCCAAATCTACGAGGAAACCAAAGATATGACTGTACAACAACGTATTGACTATTTTAGGAATGCAGTGCAATCAAGCGTATTTAAAGATTGGTGGAATGCGGCAGGAAAAAATAAAAAGTAATTTTTGTGCTATTATTTATAGTACTTGCCACGCACTCCCTAACGTGCGCGGCAAGTTTATATAATACATTTTACTGAGGTGTAATACTGGCAATCGGATGAATCTCCCAACAAGTTTTTCTCCATGCGTTGGCGCAACTTGTACATGTACTCAACGATGATGCCTCATGCAAAAAATCGTAAAGTAGATACCCGGTGATTGTTACTTTACCCCCTTTTTGTAATAGCGTTTCATAATCAGGGTGTGACTTTTTGAAGGAAGGGGTGATTTCTACAATCATGCAATTCTTTTTTGCAGCATCAGGTACCAAACCGAAATTAATATGCACATCACCCGTCTTTTTAGATTTTTCAGCTTTTCCACAGTTACAAGATTCCCCGCCTTCTTCCTTAAAATCAACGATATACCCGGTAACGCTCACGTAATCACCCTCTGTAAATTTATCATGGTCCGGTTTGTTTACTTTTTTTATTATCCTGTTGAGAGCAATTTTTTTTGGCAACATTCGCGTTGCCAATATTGGTTTATTTTTCTCGACATTTAACGCTTGCTCTTTTGGATTTTTTGCAGACCCTTCGGGAGGGCATTGAGAAAAGCAATAACAACTTGAGAGTAAAAGAACACAAAGAAAAAAGGTTTTCATAATAATCCTTTATTATTTTTTGAGAATATGATAACCCGTCACGGGGCGGTAAAAGTTATTTTATTGTGTGAGCCGCAACTTCCGGCATGGACAATATCGGGAAGATAAGTAATTCTAAATAAACAAACCCCCTCCAAAAGGATGGTTTTGATGACAATGGCAAGAAAATATATATGAATTACTTTTACTTCACCGACTCAAATCCTACTTCTTTCACCACAAAAAAGTACAAACTACACCTAATCCTTATACAATACTACAAAGATTATATGTCTTAGTTCCGCTATCTACTCCTTTTTTCCTCCACATTTTCCCACTTTTTACCTGATTTGCTTGTCTCTCACCCCCAATTTTCCTATATTTCTTACTGTTTGTTGGTTAAAATAGACCTAATTTGTCTAAAATACATGGAGATTTCCTCCCAACCAACACTGATTTTTACTTCATTTATCATTATTTAAGCGATAGCACATTGATTAACTTTACGAAACGTACTCACACTTGCGGAGAATTGCGCAGTAGTGACATAGGGAAAACTATTACTCTCACAGGCTGGGTTGATATACGCCGCGACCTCGGCGGTGTCATTTTTGTTGATTTACGGGACAGATACGGCAAAACACAGGTTGTATTTAATCCGCAAACAAATCAAGTCGTTCACGATCTTGCGGGATCGCTACGTTCGGAGTTTGTCGTTTCCGTAACAGGTAAAGTAGAGCACCGCCCCACAGGGACTGAAAACGCTTCACTTGCAACAGGGGAAATTGACATTTTAGCCGATAAATTGGAAATCCTTAATAAAGCTGATACTCCGCCATTCGCCATTGAAGACCAAATTCAAGCAAACGAGGAAATACGTCTCAAGTATCGCTATTTGGATTTACGCCGTCCTGTTATGCAACGTAACTTGATGACACGCCACAAAATGTACCTCCTCACGCGCCAGTATTTTGATGCGCTCAATTTTGTGGAAGTGGAAACTCCTATCCTGATGAAAAGCACGCCTGAGGGAGCACGCGACTTTCTTGTGCCAAGCAGAATGCACCACTGCAGATTTTATTCCTTACCGCAATCACCGCAAACCTATATGCAGATCCTTATCGTTGCAGGAAAGGATCGCTATTTCCAGATTGTAAAATGCTTCCGAGACGAAGATTTGCGCGCCGACCGTCAATATGAGTTTACTCAGATAGATATTGA
>OBEQ010308926.1_pt1 | contig 10395 bp, 11 predicted proteins | sample 1670901 | NCBI WGS metagenome assembly OBEQ01 (sample SAMEA104232315, study PRJEB22302) | groundwater metagenome | biome: forest; feature: aquifer; material: groundwater | place: USA | collected 2011-08-07 | depth 5.4 m | reverse complement strand
CTAGGTCTTTTCTTCATTCATAAAAATAAAAATATTTTGGCAAATATAATGATGGGCCTGGCTTTTGCAGTAAAGCAATCAATTTGGCCTATTTTTCCTTTTTATTTTGCATATAAGTATTTTAAGAATAGAAGTTTAAAAACATCTAAAGCAATTGAAGAGATACAAAAAAACTCAATAAGAGATGTCGGTAAAATTTCTAAAAGAGAATTGTGGCTGATGGGAATCGTTCTTTATTGGAGGGAAAGATTGTTAAATAAAAATGATAGTGATTTAAAAAAAGGAGTTCGATTTACAAGTTCAGATCCAGATATTATAAAATTATTTTTGAAATGGCTGGAAGATGCGGGAGGAATAAAAAGAGAAGAAATAAGTTTCGATATTTTTATCGGAAAAGATAAGCCGGACCTGCTTAATGAAATGGTTAATTACTGGGCCGATACAACTGGATTTTCAAAATCAAACTTTTCTCGATATTACATTTTAAAAAGGTCTAAGCGTAGTCTTCTAAGGATTAGGGTAAAATCCAGCTCAATGTTGGCCAGACAGATATCTGGTTGGGTAAGTGGTATAGTAAAAGTGAGCTTTTAGCTTATTCAAGACTTTTAAGTAGTAAAGATGATTAAAGGGTTATAAACATTAATAAATTAACCTTAATAAACCATTTGGACGAAGGATCTAAAGTATTATAAATTCATGGTTTTTTTAGGGTATTTTATTTGACATTTTATCTAAAAACATTTATTATATTCTCTGCGTGCGGGGTTTCGTTTCTTGCGAAACAACCGCAAAGCACGAACATTTACAAAAGAAAGGGCGGACAGAAACATGGGCAAATGGCTACTCGGAGTTGGTTCGCTTATTCTTGGGGCTACCCTTATCGGAGGCTGTGTGGTTGGTGGAACTGTTTTGAGTTCCTACAACACTCTTGTTGGAAAGCGTGAGTCTACAAAAGCCAGCTGGGGACAAGTTGAAAACGTTTATCAGCGACGAGCTGACCTTGTGCCGAATCTTGTTGAAACGGCGCGTGGATACGCGATTCATGAAAATGAAACGTTTGTTGCTGTGACTGAGGCCAGAGCCAAAGTTGGCCAGGTCAATATTAAAGCAGAACAGATTCCAGATGCCACGGCTATGGCTAAGTTTCAACAGGCGCAAGGTGAACTTTCAAGTGCCATGTCACGCTTGATGGTGGTTATGGAGAAATATCCCGACCTAAAAGCCAGTCAATTGTTCCAAGATCTTATGGTTCAGATGGAAGGAACTGAGAACCGTATTACGGTTGAGAGGATGCGTTACAATGAGTCGGCGACTGATTACAATTCAACGAGAAATGTTTTCCCAACCAACATCATTGCCAACTGGTTCAGCTTTGAAGTGTTTCCATATTTCAAGGCCGAAGAGGGTTCTAATAAAGCACCAAAAGTTGACTTTAAGGATTTGAGAAAGTAATGGCTGAAACACAGAAACAGGTTTCAGATTATTTTTCTACACTTCAGCTCAATGAAATTAAGGCAGTCATTTCCAAAGTAGAAAAACAGACATCGGGAGAGATTCGTGTTGAAATTGTCATGCATTGTGACCATGACTTAAGGGGAAAGGTTTACGAACAGGCAGTTCGTGATTTTGAAAAAGAGGGCATGCAAAATACTCGTGATAAGACAGGAGTTCTGATTTTGGTTGTTTTGAGTGAGAAGTTGTTTGTTATTATTGGTGACTCTGGAATTTACTCAAAACTCTCAAGGAGATATTGGGACAATATGGCAAGATCTATGTCGCTTTACTTTATGGATGATAATTTTTATATCGGTGTTTGTGCCGTGGTAGAAAGTATTGGAAAACAGTTGGCCAAATATTTTCCCAAGAAGGGTGATGATACCAATGAATTGTCCGATGATATTATTGTCAGGAGTGGCAACTGATGTTTAAGAAAAGTTTCTTCGCATCTTGTTTTGTTTTGATGGTTTCATTTTTATTTGCCGGGCCAAATTATCCGAAACCGATTGGACACGTGAATGATTTTGCGAATGTTATGTCGACTGAGATCAGACAACAGCTTGAGTCACAACTCCGGAATTACAAAGAAAATACCTCAATTGAGCTGGCGGTAGTGACGGTTTCTTCTTTGGAAGGTTTAACCGTCGAAGACTACACCATTGGATTGGCCCAGTCGTGGGGTGTTGGCGACAAAAAGAAAGATAACGGCGTTGTATTGTTGATTGCTCCCAATGAAAGAAAAATGAGAATTGAAGTTGGATATGGAATGGAGCCTGACTTAACAGATGCACAGTCTGGAAGAATTATACAGGGTGTAATAATTCCCTACTTCAAGGAATCGGTTCAACAGTCCAGTGATACTGCTAAAAATGCCAAACTGACCGAAGGGATCGTTGCCGGTGTTGGTTCCATTATTTCTGCTTTGGGCAATATGCCCTTTGAAACACGTCTTGAGGAAAGAAGACTTGCCAAAGAAAAAGAAGCTACTGAGCAGAAGTTAAGGGACGAAAGATTTGAAGCATTTTTTATTATTGCTATCCCGGTGCTGGTGGTGGCTGTTGTGATAGCGGTAATTTCCATTTTGATTTATGGGTGGCATAGGAAAAACAAACTTCTTAAGAATCTTCACGATAAGAATGGACGAGATCTTAAAAAGTGTGCCGACATGATTGAAGAAGCTAGGCAGGAATATCCAAAAGCTAAGGAAAAACTTGAGCAGTTCAAAGCGGGTAATCCCAAAGATGTTTGGGAAGACCTAGATAGGGTTTTGGGAAGGTCCCCAGAGTATATTAAGGAAAAGGATAAGTGCCTCGGTAATTTAGTCAGTAAATATGCAAAAACTCACTGGCGTGATTCAGAAAGTCTTGCTGGTGAAATTAATGCACTTTTATCAGCAATTGTTGTTTCTTCTGAGCTTCTGGAAACAATTACTTCAACAATAGAGAAAACAGATACTGCGAAAGCCAACAGCTCAAAGTTGTTTGAGTCAATTCCTGATTCTATCAAAAAAGCACAAAAGGAACTGGTTGACGAAGATGTTAAAAAGGAGAGTCGTGAATATCTTGAACAAGCGCAGAAGAAATATGACCAAGCCAAGTTGTCGGCAACCGGAGATATCACCAATTGGATTTTTGTATACGGTCTTTTGACTGTAGCTGTTAATCTTATTGCAAGTGCCAAGTCGCGAGCTCAGTCGGACAAGGAAGACGCCGAAGAAGAGCGGAATCCTAAGCCGAGACGGAGGTCGGATTATTCATATGTCGGTTCAAGTTCATCAAGTTCATCAAGTTCATCAAGTTCTTCAAGCTGGTCATCTTCAAGTTCTAGCTCTAGTGGTGGCTTCGGCGGGTTCAGTGGAGGTAGTTTCGGAGGCGGTGGCTCTTCCGGAAGCTGGTAATTTCCACAATGTATATTGCTCCCAAGTGGGAGCTTTTTTAATTTTTTAAGTTATTGTTGTTTTGGGTTGAAATAATTCCATACATATATTACAATACGGATATGAATCCCGTTAGAAGTTAACCTTAACGGGAATAACATGCATTTAGTAATATAATGTTTTGGTAAGCTTGCTATCGGTTCAAAGCGGTAGACGGTTTGCAAAACTTCTAACGGGATGAATAAATTTACATGGGCAGTTGCGGGAATAGTCGTGGTTTTAGTTCTCTATTCGTGGTCATTGTATAATGGCCTAGTTAAGGCAAATGAAAACATTACCAGCCAGTGGGCTCAAGTTGAAACCCAATACCAAAGGCGGTTTGATTTGATACCCAACCTGGTCAATTCTGTAAAAGGCATTATGGCGCAGGAACAAAAAGTATTTGGCGATTTGGCCGAAGCTAGAACTCGTTATTCAGGAGCTACAAATACCGATGACAAGGTTAAGGCTGCTAATGATGTGGAAAATTCTCTTAGTAGATTACTTGTTGTTATGGAAAACTATCCTCAACTTCGTTCTTCGGAAACCGTGCTAACTTTAATGGCCCAGATTGAAGCCACCGAAAATAGGATCAGTGTTGAAAGAAGTAGATTTAATGATGCAGTCAAAACTTACAACACTAGGATAAAAGGATTTCCCGCAAATGTTTTTGCCAATCTCTACGGATTTAATGAAAAGGCCTATTTTGAATCTCAGTCCGGAGCGGAAAAAGTTCCTGACGTTAAATTCTAACCAACTCTAAATAACTTATGTTTCGCAAGCTTAAGATATTATTAAGCGGTATCATTTTTTTAATTCCGCTATTTGTTTTTAGTTATCAAAACCCCGGAACTCCAAATGGTTTCGTAAATGATTTTGGAAACATGCTGACCGTGGAGCAGAAACAGTTATTAGAAACAAAAATCAGTAGTTTTGAAAAAGATACTAGTAATGAATTGTCAGTAGTTACTATTCCCAATCTTAGCGGAGACACTATTGAAAATTTTGCGGAAAAACTTTTTCAGGATTGGGGAATTGGAAAAAACAAAAAAAACAACGGTATTCTACTTTTTATTGCCCGCGACGACAGACAGATGAGGATAGAAGTCGGATATGGTCTGGAAGGGGCTCTGACAGATGCTCAGAGTTTTTGGATAATACAAAATGTTTTAAAGCCAGCGTTTCAAAAGGGAGATTTTTACGGGGGCATCAGTAGTGGTGTAGACAATATTATTTCAATAACAAAAGGAGAATTTGAGCCCGATACAAAATCAAACACAAGCAAAGGATTTAATTCTGATTCTGTTTTATTTTTGTTTTGGGTGTCATGGGTGTTTTTTGTCTGGACAGGAAGTATTTTAGCCCGTTCCAAATCTTGGTGGGGTGGGGGAATTGTTGGAGGAGTTGTTGCTTTAATTGTTGGTTTTTCTTTTGCCTTAACTTCAGGTTTAATTTCGGCTTTGGTTTTAGTTCCTCTAGGACTTTGGTTAGATTACATTGTTTCCAGGAGATATACCGTTGCCAAAGAAACCGGACGACCACTTCCTTGGTGGATAGGAGGCCGAGGAGGTTCTGGCTCCGGTGGCGGAGGATTTGGCGGTTTCGGCGGAGGACATTCTGGAGGAGGCGGTTCCTCGGGAAGTTGGTGATTTTTTTTATGGTCTAAAATAAAAAAAGACCCTTTACTGGTCTTTTTTGCTAGAAATATGTTGACAATTCTCGTCACATAACCCCTCATCAGATAGTGGTGACAAAAAGTTAAAGATTCCGGCATTGAACATTAGAGCCGAAAATAATATGAGAACTTGTGTTGAGAATCCTGGCCATGGCCATAGAGCACAAAACAAAAAGGTAAGCCCACAAACCACTGATGTTTGTAAGACAACTGCCCAGTGATAGTTTGTGTGTTTAGCAAAGAATTGAATCAGGTAGTTTTCTTCTTTTTCCCAACCCAAACCATAAATGTAGACAAAGTTGTAAGTGCTTACTATGTCCCAGACATGTGCCAAAATAAAAATGTAAAACCATGTTAATAATGTCCAGCTTTCTTTTTAAAGAACGATTTACGAAATATAGACTCGTCAAACAATTTTGGCAACTAGGTTTTGTTATTGACAAGGAGTATTAAGTGGTGTAATATTATTAACGGCGGAAGTGGATACCGACATATCGTCGGTATGCCCAAAAGAGGAGGTCCGATGGCTCCACAGACAGGAACAGAGATAGCAACAATAGAAGGTTTCGCTCTGGCGACGACGATCGCGAAGAGTCGACCCAAGAAGGTCAAGCATTCGGTCAGATGGCTGGAGCGAGAGCTCGCCGAAGCCAGAAACGACCTGCAGGATGCGGGTCATCGTCTGGATGCGATTAACATTTTGTTGAGGCAGAAGAATGATGAGCTGGTTCAGGCTCTCAATCAGCGCGATGGGGCTTATGCCGAGCGCGATATGCTTAGGATCCAAATACAACGAGAGGCCCGTTGGTTCCAGGAAGATAGGGAAAATTGGGCAAAAACGAGGCTGGATTATGAGAGAGAGAATATCGAGCTCCATGGTCAATTGGCAACCCTTCAGGAAGTCAATGCGTGGTTGGGTGAGACGAACCAGGGCAATTTTGACAAAGCGCACCGCAACAGCGATGTTGCAGCGGTTCTGGTGTCCCATCTTGTTGCAGTGACTGGCTTAGCGCCAGCCAAGATTATGCTTGAGTTGTTCAATGTTGCCGTGCAGATGGGCGTTGATTTGCAAGAGGCTTCTGAGGAGGTTCGGAATGCTCTCAAGCGTGGTAATGATGCACAGATTGACGAGGTGGTTATCACTGCTCCTCCGAATGAGAGGGATATGTTTGAAGAAAAAGTTGACGACGATGAAATGCTGTATGACGACGAGTTTCAGGATAAAATTGAACGTTACGGTATGCCTTCTGATTTCTTAGGGTATAATCGTTACTAATTAGATTGCCCAGTTTTTCAATGGCTTCGCCCCGCGCAACGCGCGGGGCATTTTTTGTATCAAAATTTGACATTAAATCTCTGACGGAAGATAATTTTAGAGGCGTACTTTGAAAACTAAAGGATAAGCAGTGAAGCGTATTGTTGTTATTGCTTTGTTTATCATTTCATTTCTAACGGTAGTTCCTACCGGTGCTGATGAGGGGGTGTGGCTGTTAGGCAATCTTCCTAAAGACTATCTTAAACAGCGCTATGATTTTGATGTTACAGATCAATGGGTTGAGCACGTCCAGAAAAGTTCGGCTCGTTTGCCGAATTGTTCGTCTTCATTTGTATCTTCCGACGGCCTTGTGTTTACTAATGGCCATTGTGCTGAAGAGTCAGTTCAGGCTTTGAGCACTCCGGAGAACAATCTGTACGAGAAGGGCTTCTATGCTCCGACATATGCTCAGGAGTTAAAGACCGACCGAAACCTCCGGGTTCTTGTGAAGATGGAAGATATTACAAAGCGGGTCAACGAAGGGACAGTTAAGGGCGGTGGCACTGCCGCTGAGCGCCAGAAGGTCATTGCCTCTATTCAGCAGAGTGCTCCAGAATTTGGCCTCACATGCGAGGTTGTTATTCTGTATCAGGGCGGGCAGTATCAGAATTACTGTTACAAAGTGTATGAAGATGTCCGCTTAGTCTTTGCTTCAGAGAAGAATGTTTGGTTTATGGGTGGAGATGCTGATAACTTTGAATATCCCAGGTACACTATGGATGTTGCGTTTTTTAGAGCATATGAAAATGGCAAGCCAGCCAAGACCCCAGAACATTTCAAATGGTCAAAATCAGGAGCCAAAGAAGGTGAGCTTGTCTTTGTTTCCGGCCATCCCGGGAGAACGGCAAGACTTTTGACATCTTCGGCTCTTAAAACCGAAAGAGATGTTAGGGTACCTTTTCTGCTTGATCTTTTCAGAAGGCGCGAGATTACTCTTCAACAGTTCATGTTGAGAGGCAAAGAACAAAGGCGTATTGCTGAATCGGACCTCTTTAGTTGGCAGAATTCTCGCAAGTTGTATGTAGGCAAGATCAGAGGTCTTCAGGACCCTCGACTCATCAAGACCAAAGAGGATTTTGAAAAAAAAGTTATTTCTGAGGCAGACCCAACTACTCGTCTAGAGTTTACGGAGGGGCTACTGCTTATTAGAGAAGCGCAGGAAACGATTAGAGAAATTTATCCGGAATGGTTGCTTCTTGTGCGCGGTTTGGTGCTGGACAGTCAACTATTTGGCGAAGCAGATAATTTGTCTTTAAATTCCAAATACGAAGAGCATAAGTTAACAGATTCAATTACCCATCTAGTTGAAGTTTTTGGATCGGATAGTCCAATTATTTTGGCAATGATGAAAAATTATGGCGATGGACCGGTTAATATTGCTCACAAAATTGTTTACGAACCAGAGGTCAGGGTTAAGTTTGTTGAATTCATTAAGTCTGAAGGTTCTGCTTACAGACAAAAAATGGAAAAGGCCGTTGAAAAAGAAAGACAGGGTTATTCTAAAATAAGTAGTTCCCTATTCAAAATGTATAGAACTAATATGTATCCAGATGCTACTTTTACATTAAGATTGTCCTTTGGGACAATATCTGGCTATAGCGAGAACGAAAAACCAATTTCACCATTTACTACTATAGGCGGGGCTTATAAGCATTCTAATGAGTTTGGAAACAATGGTGATTACAAGTTGCCGGCTAAATGGTGGATTAGACGCAAGTTGGTCAATCTGAAAACTAAACTTGATTTCATTTCTAATCTTGACATTACGGGAGGCAATTCCGGAAGTCCGGTATTTAATAGGAACCGAGAGATAGTCGGTATCGTTTTTGACAGTAATATTGAAGGATTAGTGAGTGACTATGATTTCAATTACGCTCCTTCGGCTAGGGCTGTTTCAGTTCACTCTGCTGGTATTTTAGAAATTTTGAAGAAAATATATCGTGCCGATGGACTGGTTAAAGAATTGACTAGGTAGAACTGCCAAATGGCAGTTTTTTTATTATCAACACTTGGTTCGTTTTAATTTGGTGCTATCATGGTTGGGATGCATAGAGACAATCTAGTGATAATTATTGTTTTAACACTCGGCATATTTTTAGTTAATCATTTTAATTATCAGGAAAATAACACCAAAGCTAACATTTGGGCAAACCATGAAAAAGAATTTTTTAAACCAATTGATGTTATTTGGCGAGGTAAAATTATTTCAACCATGGCCGGCAGTTTATGCATAGGACTGGAGGGCGATTTTGATAATTACTCTCAAGCCATGGCCTGTCTTCCAAATAATGATTCAAATGAACTGTGGAAGCTTGAAGGGGTAGTTACGGTAACCGGTAAATGGCTAGGCATTACATGTGCCTACAGGAATACTGTCTTTGGCGAATGTGTCCCTGATGTGGCCATAGAAAGCATCGGACAATAGTTATGAATAAAATTGTCTTTGCACTTATTTTTATTTTTTAATATAATATAGTCAGATTATATAAAATAAACATAATATTTGACTTACTATGAAATACATTGACTTTCATTTTGCCTTGGCATTGATTGCCATTTTCGCGACTGCGGGGTCTTTGTATTTGGAACTCAAGGAAGCTAATTCCGAGTTTGATATTCTAGATGCTTCTATGTATTCTGTGATTCAAAGTCAGTCTTTTGATAATCGAGAAAGCTCAACTCTGATCAATCAGCTTGACCAGTTGGAGGAGTCACTAAATGATTTAAAACTCTAACCCAGTTAGTTAAATTTATGAATAAAATTATCGTTTTATTGGTACTGGTTGGTGTTTTGTTTGGGGGTTCTTTAGTTTTGGCTAAAAGCAATACGAACAAACCTAATCCGTCAGTTACGCCTAAAGTTTTATCGAGGCCCAGCGTAAATGTCAAAACGCAGGAGGAAATAGAAATGCTTAAGAAAGAAATGGAACTGATGAGGGAAAACGCCAAAAAACACAAAGAGGAATTTAAGGAAACTATCAAAACGATAAAAGAAGAGTTGAAAGTTAAGATAAAAACAAAGAGAGAAGAATTAAAGGTTCGTTTGGAAAAAATAAAAGACGAGCGCAAGAAGGAAATTGTTGAAAAAATTGATCAACAGATGGACGCCCTAAACGAAAAAATGATAAAGCATTTTTCTAGTGTTTTAGAAAAGCTTGAGGAAATGCTGATTAGAATCAGTGAAAGAGCCGGTAAGGCATCTGTTGAAAGAGGTCTTGATGTTTCAGCTGTTCGCCTAGCAATAGATAAGGCAAACACCACTATTGTTTCAGCTCGCTCGGCCATAGAAATTCAGTCTGGAAAGACATATACAATTAAAATTACCAGCGAAACTGCTTTAAAGGCTGATGTTGGTAAGACCCGCCAAGCGCTAAGAGGGGATTTGGCCAAAGTAAGAGATGCTGTCAAAGCTGCCCAGTCAGCGGTAAAAGATGCGGCAGTGGCGTTGGCGCAACTGGTTACTAAGTCGAAACCGTCGCCGTCAGTATCTCCTGGGGCCTCATCAACGCCAACTGAATAATTTTTTTAATTAGTTATTAAACACGGACATGGAAAACACACAAAACAACAGAGATAGTAAAGAATCCGTTTTAACCACTATTGTGGCCGGGATAATTGTATTGGGTGCTTTGATCTTGTGGATGAGGCAAACTCAAGCCCCACAACAAGTTCTAACTAGTCCTACACCTGATTCAGAGGCCGCTTCAATTAGTCAGGAAATAGAGACTCTTAATGTGAACAATTTAAACGCAGAGCTGGAAGCAATAGACAAAGAGTTAGAAGGGCTTTAAAAACTTAACAAAACACGCCCCGCTTAGCGGGGCGTGTTTTTATATTTAAAGTTTTCTATTTTACTGTCTGGTTTCTGGTATATGGCATAATAGCCATGAATCTTGCGAGTTTGACCGCTTCGGCAATTTTTCTTTGGTGTTTATTGCAAAGCTGATTTCTTCGGCTAGTGGCAATCTTAAATTGGGAAGTGACATACTTCCT
>OBEQ010875605.1_pt1 | contig 10397 bp, 7 predicted proteins | sample 1670901 | NCBI WGS metagenome assembly OBEQ01 (sample SAMEA104232315, study PRJEB22302) | groundwater metagenome | biome: forest; feature: aquifer; material: groundwater | place: USA | collected 2011-08-07 | depth 5.4 m | reverse complement strand
GAGGGCCGCGCGCGCGCGGCGGAGCCGGCAAGCTGATTGACCGGCGCAGCGCCGCGGGCAGGAGCACGCGAAAGGTGCTGCCCCGCTCGATCTGCGACTCGACCTCGATGCGCCCGCCGAAGCTGGTCACGATACGGTGGCAGATCGACAGGCCCAGTCCGGTGCCCTCGCCGACCGGCTTGGTGGGGAAGAATGGCGGGAACAGCTTGCGCAGGACCGCCGGCGGGATGCCGTGCCCGGTGTCGCGCACCTCGATCTCCACGAAGCCGTCGGCGCGCGCGCGCGTGACCAGGCGCACCTCGTGCTCGTTGGCGTGGCCGGCGGGAATGGACTGCGCGGCATTGACGATGAGGTTCAAGAAGACCTGGCCCAGGCGGGCGTCGGAGCCCAGCACGGGCGGGACCTCGCTGTACTCGAGCACCAGGCGGGCGCGGTGGCGTACCTCGTTGCGCGCCATGCGCGCCGACGAGTCGAGCACGCGCTGCACGTCGACCGGCTGGATGTGCTCCTCGTCGGGCGAGCGCGAGAACACCTTCAGGTCCTGCACGATGTGGCCGGCGCGCTCGGCGCTCTCGCGCGCGTCGGCGACCGCCTCCCAGAAGCTGGCCGGGAGGGCCCGCCGCACCGCTGGCTCGAGCTTGGGCAGGGTCCGGGTCACATAGTCCAGGTTGGTGATGACCACGGCGAGCGGGGTGTTGATCTCGTGTGCGACGCCGGCGGCGAGCGTGCCCACCGAGGCCATGCGGTCGGAGATGAGCAGCTGCTCGGAGACGCGCTTCTGCGCGGTGATGTCGCGGCTCACGCCCACCAGCCCGGCGGGCTGGCCGGTCGCGTCGACGATGGCGGAGAGCGCGGTCTGGAAGCAGCGCGTCTCCTGGCCGGCGGGGATCGACCACTCGTAGACGATGCGCTCGCCCGCGAGCGCCTTGGCCGCGGCCTGCTCGTGTGCGCCCGCGTCGGCACCGAAGGCCTCGCGCGGCGTCTTGCCCACCAGGTAGGCGCGCGCCAGCTGCGGCACGGGCGGCTCGGCCCCGTAGACCGCGTCGAAGCGCAGCTCGCGATCCATGGTGAAGACGACGTCGTCCATCGACGCCACCAGGGTGCGGAAGCGCTGCTCTGACTTCCGCAGCGCCTCCTCGGCGCGCCGGCGCTCGGCGCGATCCTTGGCCTCGCGCAGCTCGCGGTCGATGGCGGGCAGGAGCCGCTTGAACTGGCCCTTGACGATGAAGTCATGCGCGCCCGCCTTCATGGCCAGCACCGCGACGTCCTCGCCAATGGTGCCTGAACAGATGATGAAGGGCAGATCCAGGCCCAGGCTCTTGACCACGTGCAGCGCACCCAGCGCGTCGAACGTGGGCATCGAGTAGTCGGAGATGACGATGTCCCAGGGCTCCTGGTTGAGCGCCGCGATCATCGTCTCCTCGGTCTGCACGCGCTTCCAGTGCAGGTCGTAGCCTGCCCGGGTGAGCTCGCGCCGCAGGAGGATGGCGTCATCCTCCATGTCCTCCACGATCAGGACTCGCAAAAGCTCACGTTCATCGCAACTGGCCATACTGCCTCCAGGCGATTGCATCAATGCAATTATGTCGCCATCGTAATTGTGAACCAATATTGTCCGAGCTGTCCGCTGTTCGCCGTGTGTTCGCGTACGGTCCGACGGGGACTTGAAGGTCGTAATCACGTGTCAAACGCGCACGGCGGGAAGCGCGCTGTGTCAGCGTCGCACGCGGCCGAGGTGGGTCCGAAGCGCCGTCTGCCCGACTTTCCTCCAGGTTTCCTGGGAGGATCCAGCGCTCAGCCAACTCCCGGACCCCGGTCGTGCGCGCACGGGGCTTGCTACTGCTGGCAGGCGGTAGGAGTCCATCGCATGAGCGCCAAGGTCACCGTGGTTCCCCGTTCCGGCGAGAGCATCCCGCCGTTGCCCTCGCTGACGCGCGCCGACCGGGCCACCAGTCAGCTGCTCGGGCATCCCGGGCATCACCACCACACGGTGCAGTTCTATGACGACGATGGGTTCCTCTGCGACACCGTGGCGCAGTACCTGGCCGCAGGCCTGGAGGCCGACGAGAAGCTGGTGGTGATCGCGACCGCGCCCCATCGCGATGGCATGCGCGAGCGGCTGGGCGCGCGCGGCTACGACGTCGATCGCGCCGAGGCCGATGGTCAGCTGGCCTGGCTGGACGCGCGCGACGTGCTGGCGCGCTTCATGGTCAACGACGAGCCGGATCGCGAGCTCTTCCACGCCACCGTGGGCGCCGCGCTGCTGGGCAGGCCGGGCGGGCCCGCGCATGCACGCATCCGCGCCTATGGCGAGATGGTCGACCTCCTGTGGAAAGACGGCAAGCCGGCCGCGGCCATCCGCCTGGAGGAACTGTGGAACGAGCTCGCCGACGCGCATCCGCTGTCGCTCCTGTGCGCCTACGCCATGGGTCGCTTCGGCGACGAGACCGACGCGAAGAAGTTCCATGACATGTGCGCGCGCCACACCCACGTGCTGCCCGCCGAGAGCTACATGAGCCTCGAGGACGGCGACGCGCGCCTGCGCGAGATCGCGGCGCTGCAGCAGCGTGCGCGCGCGCTCGAGAACGAGGTCAACCACCGGCGCAAGCTCGACCGCGCGCTGCGCGACGCGCTCAGCGCGCAGCGGCAGAGCCAGGAGGAGCTCAAGGACTTCGTCGAGAACGCGGTCGAGGGTCTGCACTGGGTCGGCCCCGACGGCATCGTGCTGTGGGTCAACCGCGCCGAGCTCGAGCTGCTCGGCTACAGCAGGGACGAGTACGTCGGCCATCACAGCAGCGAGTTCCACGCCGACGCTGCCGTGGCCGCCGACATCCTGGCGCGCCTGGCGCGCGCGGGCACGCTGCGCGACTTCGAGGCCCGGCTGCGCTGCAAGGACGGCTCGATCAAGCACGTGCTCATCAACTCCAACGTGCTGTGGCGCGACGGCAAGTTCGTGCACACGCGCTGCTTCACCCGCGACATCAGCGCGCGCCACCATGCCGAGAACCAGCTGCGTCTGGCCGAGGAGCGCTTTCGCTCGCTCATCAGCGCCAGCTCGCAGGTGGTGTGGACCTCGGATCCCGAGGGCAACGCGGTCGACGTCTCGCCCAGCTGGTTGAGCTTCACCGGCCAGAGCGCCGAGCAGGCCAGCGGCTGGGGCTGGCTCGACGCCGTGCACGCCGACGAGCGCGAGCTGGTGCAGGTGGCGCGCAAGCAGTCGCTGGTCGCGTGCGCCGCCTTCGAGCACGACGTGCGTCTGCGTCGGCCCGACGGGCGCTACTCGTGGACGTCGATGCGCGGCACGCCCGTCATCGACGCGTCGGGCGCGGTGCGCGAGTGGGTCGGCATGGTCACCGACATCAGCGAGCGCAGGCGCGTCGACGAGGAACGCCAGCAGCTGCTCGAGCGCGAGCAGCTGGCGCGCGACCAGGCCGAGACCGCCAATCGCATGAAGGACGAGTTCATCGCCGTGCTCTCGCACGAGCGGCGCACGCCACTGTCGGCGATCATGGGCTGGGCCGAGGCGCTGCGCGCGGGCGGTCTCGACCACGCCGATCAGGCGCGCGCGCTCGACACCATCGTGCGCAGCGCCAAGAACCAGGCCCAGCTGGTCGAGGACGTGCTCGACGTGTCGCGTATCATCGCCGGCAAGCTGCGCCTGCAGATGCGCTCGGTCGAGCTGGCCGAGGTGGTGCGCGCCGCCGTCGACACGCTGCGACCGGCGGCCGAGAGCAAGGATATCTTGCTGCAGGTCAGCGTCGATCCCGGCGCGGGCCAGGTCAGCGGCGATCCCGACCGGCTGCAGCAGGTGGTGTGGAACCTGCTGTCCAACGCGATCAAGTTCACCCCGCGTGCCGGCCGCATCGAGATCAAGGTCGAGCGGCGTGCCGAGCAGGCGTGCGTGATCGTGCGCGACACCGGCAAGGGCATCCGCCCCGAGTTCATGCCTTACGTCTTCGATCGCTTCCGCCAGGCCGACGCCAGCATCACGCGCACGAGCGGTGGCCTCGGTCTCGGCCTGTCCATCGTCAGGCAGCTGGTCGAGATGCACGGGGGCAGCGTCAGCGCGGTCAGCGAGGGCGAGGACCAGGGCGCCACGTTCACCGTGGCGCTGCCGCGCATGACCCCGCCGCGCGCCGAAGCCGACGTCTTCACCGGCGACGTGCTCGACGAGACCGCGCCGGGCGCGCGCGCCCAGGCCGTCCTGGCCGGCATCCGCGTGCTGCTCGTCGACGACGTCGCCGACGTGCGCGATCTCATCAGCCTGGTGCTCACGCGCAAGGGTGCCATCGTCAAGGCGGTGGGCAGCGCACCCGAGGCGCTGCAGGCCATCCAGGAGTTCGGCCCGCATGTGCTGGTCAGCGACATCGGCCTGCCTGGCGAGGACGGCTACGAGCTCATGCGCAAGGCGCGCCTCTTGCCCATCGAATCGGGCGGCCTGGTGCCCGCGGTGGCGTTGACCGCCTACGCCGGCGCCGAGGACGCGCGCCGGGCCATGATCGCCGGCTACCAGATGCACGTGCCCAAGCCGGTGGAGCTGTCGCGCCTGCTGCAGGTGATCGCCGATCTGGCCACCTGGTCGCGGCGCGAGAGCCGGATCAAGGAGCCGTAGTCCACGCACGGGCAGTAGTAAGGTCGGGACATGCTCACCGAAACCGAAGCCGAGCACTTCGTGAGCGAATGGCTCGCCGCCTGGAATGCGCGCGATCTCGAGCGCATCCTGGCCCACTGGGAGGACGACTGCGAGTTCGTCTCGCCGCTCGCGGCGCGCATCATGAACGATGCGTCGGGCAAGGTGCGCGGCAAGGACGCGCTGCGCGCCTACTGGAAGCTGGGTCTGGCGCGCTCGCCCGATCTCAGGTTCGAGCTCGACGCCGTGCTGGTCGGCCAGGACAGCCTGGTCATCGCGTACCGCAACCACCGCGGTCAGCAGTGCGCCGAGTGGCTACGTCTGGGTGCCGATGGCCGCGCCGTGCAGGGCGCGGCGCACTACACGCCGCTGTGAGCCGGCTGCGCGGGTGCGCCCGCGCCCGCGTGCACGCGCGCCATGGCCGTGCGGTAGCCGGGAATGTAACGCAGCCGGCGCGGTAGCCGGCGCAGCACCCCCCCGGTCAGCGACAGCACCGCGTCGAACGACAGCTGCTCGCGCCGGCCCCACGGGTAGCCGAAACCGGCGCGCAGGCGCGCGGGGAGCATGCCGGCGCCGAGCAGGTGCGTGAGCGAGGCCGAGGTCTGGCGCAAGGGCGTCCCGTCGACGAGGCGGCGCCAGCGTTGCGCCCAGGCCCGGCCGTAGATGGACGCCAGGCCATTCGACGGCCTGAAGCTGGCCAGCGCGTCCCACTGCCGGCGCGCCGCCGGGCCCACCTGCAGCGTCGGCCCGTGCATCATGCCGTCGACGTAGGCGCGGAAGTCGGCCAGCGTCTCGGGCAGGTGCGCGGGCGGGATGCCCACCAGCTCGCCCAGAAGCCGGCTCTCCTGCCAGTAGCGTGCCGCCTCGGCGGGCGACAGCGGCCGCACCGTGGTCTCGAACACGTGCATGGCCGTGTCGATCAGGGTCGCGTGCACCCACAGCAGCAGGGTCGGATCGTCGGCGTGGTAGGCGCGGCCGCTCCACGGCGAGGCGCTGACCTCGGTGACCTGGCCGTGCACGGGCGCGTGCCGCTTCGCCAGCCGCGCGATGGCCCGCAGCGCGCTGGCCCGGTCGCCGAAGACGATGGCGTACACCGTCTCGAAGGTGCGCTGGGCACGGCCCATGGGGTCGGCGCGGAAGTCACTGTGCGCCTCGACCGCGGCGGCCACGGCCGGATGCGCGATCTGCAGCAGCAGCGCGCGCGGTCCACCCAGGAACATGGCGGCCTCGCGCGCCACCCGCCAGGTGATGCTGGCGGGGCCGAAGAAGCCCATGGTGTCGTCGGGTGCCATGGCTACACGTCCTGCAGGAAGCTCAGGTAGCGGTCGGCCACCTCGTCGAAGTCCATGGGCGCGCCGCAGGCGTCGCACTTGAAGGGGGGCATCCGGCGCGACGAGCGGTCAGCGAAGTGGGCCTCGATGTCGACCAGCTTCTCTTCCTCGACATCGCAACGCGTGCAGGTGTACGGGGCCAGGAACGAGCGCACGCTGGCGGTGCCGCGAAAATTGAAGATCATGTTGAGCTGCGCCACGATGGCGGGCGAGCAGTGGGTCAGCGTGACCTGCGCGCTCTTGCTCAGCACCGTGATGAAGTTGACCCACTCGCGCACGCCGCCCGAATTGACCCGCCGAATGGCACCCAGGTGGAGCACCACATTGCCCTGCAGGCGGCGACGCAGCTTGTCGAGCTCGGCGCTCTCGCTGAGATCACCACGCAGCTCGACCAGGATGAGATCGGGCTGCTCCTTGATCCGCCACGAGAGTGTCGCATCGAGCTGACCCGTCTCCGCCACGCTGGCCCTCCTGGCCGGACCACCGAGCGGCGGCCCCGAACAACCATAACATCAGAATGTTCACCATGTTCACGACCGGCGCTTCGTGGCCGGCGGCGGCGCGACGCTTAGGCATGGCGTCTTCTTGCCTACATGGGAGTATGATGGCTCGAGAGCAGGGCTCCGCAACCGCACCTCGAACTGACGAAGCCGGGGGGAAGTATGGGGAAGCTCACTTCAGTGCGCCTCCTGCTGGTAGAGGACAATGCCACTGACGCGGACCTGATCCGCAGGACACTGGCACGCTCGAATGCGATGCTGGCCCGCTTCGAGATGGAGACGGTCGAACGCGCGGCTGACGCGGCGGCGCGCCTGGCCTTGGGCGGAATTGACGCGGTGCTTCTCGACCTCACCCTGCCCGACGGCCATGGGCTGGGCTCGCTGACTGCCGTGCAGGCCACCGCGGGCGAGACACCCATCATCGTGGTCACTGGCTATGACGACGAGCTGCTGGCCATCGAGGCCTTGCACCGTGGTGCGCAGGATTACCTGCTCAAGGCCGACATCGGCGGCCGCTCGATGGCCCGCTCCATCGTCTATGCCATCGAGCGAAGGCGCGCCCTGGATTCGATCAAGCGCAACGAGGCGCAGCTGGCCGAGGCGCAGGCCATCGCCCACCTGGGCAGCTTCGAGTGGCATCCGGCCACCGACCGCGTGGAAGGCTCGAGCGAGCTGCATCGCATCTACGGCACGCGCGTGGGCGGCTCGAACGGGGACGACCGACCGTTTTCCTACCAGGACTTCCTCGCCATCGTGCACGCCGAAGATCGCGGGCGGGTCGACCGGCACCTGCGTGGCGCCCTGGACCGACCTCAGGAGCCCATCGGCTTCGACTACCGCATCGTGCAGCCGAGCGGCGACGTGCGCTCGCTGCTGGTCAGCGGCCGCGTCATCGTGGGCGACGACGGCCGACCGCTGCGTCTCACCGCCACCTGCCAGGACGTCACCGAGCGCAAGAAGCTCGAGGACCAGGGGCTCCTGGCCGGGCGCATGTCGGCGGTGGGCACGCTGAGCGGCGGCGTGGCCCACGAGATCAACAATCCGCTCGCCTACGTGATGAGCAACATCGACTTCGCCCACCAGGAGATCGGCTCGCTGCTGGGCAACATTCCGCAGCAGATGCGCGATGGTGAGTGGCACGAGCACCACTCCATCGAGCAGCTGCTGGCGCGGCTCACCGACGTCAAGGAAGCCCTGGGCGAGGCGCGCCACGGCGCCGAGCGCGTGCGCAACATCGTGCGCGACCTGAAGACCTTCTCGCGCGCCGAGGAAGGCAAGAAGCGCGGTCCGGTGGTGGTGCGGCAGGTGCTCGAGTCGTCCATCAACCTGGCCTGGAACGAGATCCGCCATCGCGCCCAGCTGGTCGAGTCCTACGGCGATGTGCCGGCCGTGCTGGCCGACCCGGCCCGGCTCGGCCAGGTGTTCGTGAACCTGCTGGTCAACGCCGCGCAGGCCATCCCCGAGGGTCACGCCGAATCCAACGAGATCACGGTGACCTCGCGCAGCTACAGCTCCGACATGGTGAGCGTCGAGATCCGCGACACCGGCTCGGGCATCCCGCCCGCGCACCTGAACCGTATCTTCGACCCGTTCTTCACCACCAAGCAGGTCGGCTCGGCCATGGGCCTGGGCCTGTCGATCTGCTACGGCATCGTGAATGCCATCGGGGGCGAGATCCAGGTCGACAGCGAGCCCGGCAAGGGCAGCACCTTCCGTGTGCTCCTGCGCGCCGCCAGCCCCAGCGTCGAGGAGACCTCGCCCGGCCAGTACGTCGACGAGACGCAGCGGCGCGGCCGGGTGCTGGTCATCGACGACGAGCCCATGGTGGTGGCCACGCTGCGGCGCATCCTGGCCCGGCAGCACGAGGTCGTGACCACGACCAGCGCCAAGGACGCGCTCGCGCGCCTGCGCTCGGGCCAGCGCTACGACGCCGTGCTCTGCGATCTCATGATGCCCGACATGACCGGCATGGCGCTGCACGACGAGCTCGAGCGCACGCTGCCCGAGGTGGCGCAGCGGATGATCTTCATCACCGGCGGAGCGTTCACGCCGCGCGGCGTGGAGTTCCTCGAGCGCGTGCCCAACCCGCGCATCGAGAAACCATTCGATGTGAGCGACCTGCTGACGCTGGTGCGCGGTCTGGTGCGCTGACCGGTTTCGCCCGCCTCAGCGACGCAGGAAGTCGATCACCGCCGCGTTCGCCTGCTCGGCGTGGTCCACGTGGGGCGCATGCTTGGCGCCGCGAAATGTGATGAGCTGGGCGCGCGGGTAGAGCTCCTGCACGCGCGCGGCATTCGCGAAGGGCGTGCCGCGATCGAGGTCGCCCCACAGCAGCAGCACCGGGCGGGCATGCGCGCCGACCTGGCGATACTCCGGCCGGGCGCCGAACTCGTAGTTCATCACCGTCGAGGCGAACGATTCGCCCAGGCCGGGATGGCGGGTCTGCTCCTGCATGCGCGCGCCGTACTCGGGCATGCGCTCGGGATGCGCCAGGTGGTTGGCCGGCGCAAAGCCGATGAACACGCGCACCAGCCGGGCCAGGATTCTCGTGGCGAAGGGCAGCCTGCCGACCAGGCGCAGGATCATGGGCGGCTCGATGAACAGCCCGGGCGCGATGAGCACGTGGCGATCGACGCGCTCGGGATGCTCGAGCGCGAAGCGGCTGGTGATCACGCAGCCCATCGACCAGCCGATGTAGTGCGCGCTGGTGATGCCGAGCGACTCGGTCAGCTCGCGCAGCTGCCGCACGTAGAGGGCGACGTCGTAGCGGAGCTCGGGCCGGTCGGAGAGCCCGCGCCCGAGCTGGTCGTAACGCAGCACGCGGAAGCCGGCGCCGGCCAGGGCGCTGGCCATCGCGTCCCACGAGTACATGGGCGTGACCAGGCCGTGCAGGAGAACCACCCATGGGCCGCGATCACCGTGGACCTGGTAGGCGGTGACACCGTCGGAGAGACGGACGGTACGGACGCCCGCCTGGGCGCGCGCGGCTTCGAGTGACATGGGCGCGAATCTACACGAGGCGTGCGCCGGCTAGGCCGCCGGATGGTGCGACTCCTGTTCCCACTGGCGAAACACCTTGAGCGCGTTGCGCGACCGCTCGAGTACCGCCGGGATGAGCACGTGGTCGGGGACCTCGGCGAGCGCCTCGAGCATGCCCGAGGCTGCGGCGAGCAGGTCGGTGGTGTCCCAGGGGGCCCGGGCGGCGATGGCGAGAGTCAGGGCAGCCTTCACTTCCTTGCGTAGTCGGCGAAGCTCCTGGCGAGTCGGCATGGACGTTCCTCCACAGCGTCGATTCTGGGGCTGGCCTTCTCGTCAATCATCACTCAATCTGGGGTTGTCAACCGCCGCTGGAAGCATCGTCGAAGGGGCGCCGCGCGGGGGAGGCTCTAGAAAGTCACAGTTAGTTCGTATGTATTTCTCGATACTTAAAAAATAGAGTCAGAAATTCTCTGGACCATGCGATAGTGGGCCCGCATGACTGTCGTCGTGGGGGGAAGGCATCATGGGGGTACGTGTCATGGGGGCGAGGGTGGACGACGAGGATTGGGATACAGGCGTCACCAATATCGTCCCGCCGGAGCCGAGCAAGTGCGACCGGGCTTATCTCATCATCCTGGCCGGCGACGGTCTGGGAGAGATGCACCAGCTGGTCGGTGAAGAGGTCATCATCGGGCCAAACGGCCTGCGCTCGCTCCAGCCCTTTAAAGGTGTGGAGACGAAGCGCTCCCACTGCATGTTCGAGCATGTGTACTTCGCGCGGCCGGACTCCATGATCTTCGGCGAGAGCGTCCAGGCGGTCCGCATCCGGTTGGGACGCCAGCTCGCCCGCGAGTATCCCGTGGAAGCGGATCTCGTCATGCCCATCCCCGACTCGGGGAATTTCGCGGCGCTCGGCTACAGCCTGGAGTCCGGCATTCCGTATCCGATGGGGATGAT
>OBEQ012458936.1_pt1 | contig 10398 bp, 11 predicted proteins | sample 1670901 | NCBI WGS metagenome assembly OBEQ01 (sample SAMEA104232315, study PRJEB22302) | groundwater metagenome | biome: forest; feature: aquifer; material: groundwater | place: USA | collected 2011-08-07 | depth 5.4 m | reverse complement strand
AATTAGAAAATTTTAAATTTTACACTGTCATTTTACATTTTGATTTTTAAATTTCGCATTTTTATGCTTGAGCCCTACAAAAAACTTGCGGCAATATTGAGAACTACACCGGAGGTTCTTTACGAATTGGACGAGAAAATGAGTAAGATTACCGGTCAAGATGGAGTTGTGGAAGCTGTCGCCAATCAAAACGACGCTTTGGTTTCGAAAACCTTAGCCGAACTGTCTTTAAACCGAAACTCTTCGGCGGAAGAAGTCTACACCGCTTTAATCAATCGTTTGGTTAACCTGGATCAGAATTTATATGAGTTGCTGGACAGGCCTGACCTCGCGAAGATGTCTGTTACTTGCGGAAAGCTTTGTGAGACAGCTTTTAAACTATTTTCTCCGCCCAGGGGGATGTTTATTAAAAAAGAAAAGGTTGCTGTAATGTTGGACAAATACCAGCCGGATAACCTTTTGAATCATTTCGGATACTCAAGCGTCAAAGAACTTTTAGACAAAGAAGGTTTTGCGTCTGTGGTGAGCGCTTTAAGGTTTACCCAAAGTACTGATTGGATGCATAAATTTTTTGATGTTGCCTATAGCGAATTAAAACCCGAAGATTTTGAAGAAAGAGATGTAGAGTTGAAAGTGTTGGAAACTAAGTGGCTTGCGGTGGCCGATAAATTTCTTGAAAAAAAATACCACAATATCAGCCATCTCAAGGAGTACGGCATTATCTTTGTAGTCCCTTTACCTATTGATACCGCCGGCGAGACAATGAGAATGTTTACTCTGATAATGCACTATCTGCATGAGGTTCCTTTCTATTCAGACTTATTTCGTAAATTTATGAATGATCGGGATTTCATAGACAAATTCAAATCGCTTTTGAGGGGCGATGTTTCGGATAAAAAAATTGAGGGTGAACGGCCCGTCTGGCGCGTGGTCCAGACATATCTGGCCAAGGACAACGAACAGGATTTCAGATTGTTTGAACCGCATGTAAATCCGGAAGCGGAGCATTGGTTTAAGGTCTCCGAAGATTTAGAGCGGTTAGCAAGAATGTTGCCAAGTGAAGGCAAGGTTGGCTTAGAATACTGGACAGGGCTGGATTATGTGGGCGATTTCTTTAAAGACCAAAATGGACGGGAACAACTGGTCAGTTTTGATTTAACAGACCTGATAATGTCCTTGGTTAAAAAGGGCCAGGTGAAATATCTTTATCATCAGCAGGAAGCCCTCTGGAATAAAATGTTCTCGGAATACGAAGGTAGAGAAAGGATGAACGAATTAATCGAGGAAAACATAATAAGCGGATTTATTGAATTGTGAACTTAAACGATTATTTAAAACAAGCGAAAGAAGGACATTATGCAATTGGGCATTTTAATTTTGCCACGGATGACGTTTTGAGGGGGATAGTTGAGGCGTCTCGTGATGCCGGTGCTCCGGCGGTGATGGTGGGCACTTCCGAGGGGGAGGCCAATTTTGTGGGCATGAAGGAAGCGGTTGCTATTGTTAAAGCCATGAAAGAAGATTTTAATTATCCGGTTTTTCTTAATGCCGATCACTTTAGAAGTTTTGATAAATGCAAAGAGGCTGTTGATGTCGGGTATGACTCTATTATTATTGACGCCTCAAAATTACCGAATGAAGAAAACATCGTTTTAACTAAACAAGTGGTTGATTATTGCCACTCGGTTAACCCTGACATTTCCGTAGAGGGTGAGCTGGGGTACCTGAAAGGCTCGTCAGAGGTTCAAACAAAAATTGAAATAAGTCCCATTGATTATTCTAAACCGGAAGAAGTGGCAGATTTTGTTGCCCAGACAGGCGTGGACCGTATGGCTGTAGTTTTCGGAAATATTCACGGCATAGTCACTGACCAAGAAGAAAAACTGGACATAGGTCACCTTGAAAGAATTATTATACAATGTGCGTCATTGCATGCAATGACGCACATTGTATTGCATGGGGCATCAGGATTGAAGGATGAGGATGTGGCCGCGGCGATCAGGGCGGGGGTAGTTAATGTTCACTTTAACACTGAACTCCGAGTTGCTTACCGTAATGCCATTGACAAGGCATTCCATGACAATCCTAACGAAACTACACCTTACAAATATCTCGGCCCTGCAGTTGATGAGGTCAAAAAACTTGTCGCCCAAAAGATAAAGTTGTTTCAAGCGACCGAAGGGGAGCGCAGTGCCCAGCGCTAGTAAGCGGCGGGTAATGGGCAGATAGTCACTTTATTTCAATAGTTCACACAACCTCTATGCGTACAGAGGGAGACGCCTTTTTAAAAATTTACTAATTTTGTAAAAAGTGTCTCCCTCCGCTGGTTGCTTAAGTAAACAAACGACAATTGGCAATAGAGGTTCAAGCTCGCTTAAAATCAAGCACCGGGGCCGTGCTTGATTTTAAAAAAATATTTGGTATAGTATCCAAAGTGTTCGTTGATAGGAGAAAATAAGTGGAACTTTACCAAGTTAGGCTGTTTTATCACCCAAGCTGTGATCATTTGGATCCAAGTCCAGATTGTATAGAAAAGTTTTTTACATTAAGTACTTCAGTGGTTGCGGCCGTAGAAAAAGTTTTTACTATATTGGAAAAAGAGAAACCTAGTTTTCCTTCGCATTACCGAACTGATTCTGAGCAGAAAGTCCTTCCGCAAGGAGTAACTCCCAAGCAAGCGCTTTTAGTATTACAAGTTGTCGGCCTAAGGGTAATATAATGAACTGGAAAACAACTGAACCGCCCAAGAGAAAGGTTAAGCCTGTAAGATTGCGTTATCAGAATTCAATGGGTAAAATCGACACTGGTAATTTTGTCTGGTCTGATAGGGAAAGAACTTGGATTGAATGTGCTGATGACCAAGATGGACTTGGTCTGTATGAAGACGATGGATGGAAAGTGTTGGGATGGAAATAGTTATGGCAAAAAGATCTAGATTACGATTTAGACCAAAGAGAAAGATTGGGTTAACAAGAAAACAAAGAAACTGTTCCCACTCAAGCGAAAGAAGGGTTGAAGAAATTGGTCAGGGTTGCGGATTTGGTCTGGTGTGTAGAGATTGCGACCTATTGCTGGAGACCTCGTCCACGAATATATATGGCGATTAATCCAAACGGCATCAAGGCCGTTTTTTTGTTTTAGGAGAATTTGAAACTTTATTGCTAATTGACATCTATAATCTAAACAACCGATGGAGGGAGGCATTTTTATCCCAAAGAAGAACGTTCGGAGGCGGGTAGCCGAGATAGAGCAAAAAACCCAGAAGGGTTTTTATGCGGTTCTTTGTGGGATAAGGATGTCTCCCTCCGTATGCATAGAGGTTGTGAGGTGCTATTCGGAAAACTGGACAAATTGTATAAAATGTGATATACTATACTCAATGAAAAAACCACTTGAGCTTACTAAGTATTTCCTATCATTTTTGGCTTTAGCAAGCCTTGTTTTGGTTCCTTTTGTTGTAAATGCTAAAAATGCAGACCTAAATTTATCTGATCCCAACACAATGGTTTGTGAGGCTTTGGGCAGAATAGGTATGGGTTGTGGTATTTCTCAAACCAGACCCTCACCAACTCCTTCACCGACTTTGAATGGTAATACGAACAATAGTTCAACTTTGAATGCCGCTGTTTTTAATTCAGGAAGCAAAGGCAAGAGGGGGGATGTCGTTTTGGTTAGGGTGATAGGCCAAACAGAGATATACGAAATAGTCGGAGGTAAAAAGCATTTTATACCCACCAAAGATATATTTTATGACTACGGATTCAGAGATGAATTAATTCAGAACATAACAGCCGAAGAATTAAATAGATATCCCCGAATGAAACTTATAAAAGTGGAAGGGGATAATAAGAAAACCTATTATTTGACAGAAGGACAAATGCTTAGATTGATTCCCAACAGTAAAGTATCCGAATCATACGGAGACAGAGATGAAGATATTATAGTGATAAACAAAAAAGAATTTAATTTCTATCCTCAAAACCAATTTGTTTTCTTGTGGAAGTCTTTGTATAAGGATGTTTTTCAAATCGTAAACGGGAAAAAAAGATACGTTACTCCAATGGCTGTGAAAAGGATGAAGATAAGATCTGACGATATAGCGCCGGTGAACGAAACAGAACTCACCTATTACAAGACGGGTTCGCCGATAGTTTTCTAGGTAAGCTGCGAGATCTCAAAACCGGATTGGCCGTGGATAAATTCTTCAAAAGACATTTCTTTCTTTCCCTCCATCTGGATGGTTTGAATGTGAATTTTTCCGTCAACAAGTTTGGCTTTTTTAATATTTATTATCTTACTTTTCCACACCGTCCATGTTCCAGGTTCGGGGTTGAGGGCTCGGATTTGGTTGTAAATTTTTTCCACCGACAGAGACCAGTCAATATGGCCATCTTCGCGAGTGAGTAATTTGGTAAATGTGGCTTGGTCGTGATTTTGTTCTTGGGGTTTGATGTTTCCATCTATGTATTTCGTAAGGGTATTGGTCAATAATTTAGCACCCAAACCCCAAATCTTTTTTTCGGCTTCTCGAAGGGTGACAGTTGGTTCTAACTCACATTTTTTGATTGATAAAATAGGGCCATGGTCCATTTCTTTATCGATTAATATAACAGAAACCCCAGTTTCTTTTTCCCCATTCAATATTGCTCCTTGGATAGGCGATGGTCCTCGGTACTTAGGTAGCAACGACGGATGTACGCACAAGAATCCATATTTCGGCACTTCAAGATATTTTTCCGGGATTATTTTGCCATATCCAGCTACCACGGCTATGTCAGGTTTCAATGTTATAAATTCTTCAAAGAATTGAGTTTCTCTTAAGGTGTTTGGCTGCAAAACAGGAATATTATTTTTCTTAGCATGGACTTTAACTGCAGAGGGGTTGAGTAATTTTTTCCTTCCTATCATCTTGTCGGGCTGAGTGACCACGGCCAAAAGAGTGTAGTCTTGAGCAATCAAGGCGTCTAGCACAGGAACCACGAAATCAGGCGTTCCAAAGAAAACTATTTTGAGATTATTTTGCACGGTCTTTAATAACAATGCCGTTTAGATGGTCAGTTTCATGCTGAAGGACTCTTGCCAAAAATCCTCTGATTTTTAATTTAATTTTATTACCATTTTCGTCGACGGCTTTAATTTTTATTTTTTTAGAACGTTTTATTAAGGCGGCATATTCGGGTATCGAAAGGCAACCTTCTTCTAGTTCATCCCATTCTTTGGAATATTCAGTAATTTTGGGGTTGAAAAAAATTTCTGGTGCTCCGCCTTCAGCTGCTAATTTTTCGTCAATTACAAAAATACTCAAGTCCTTATTTATCTGATTAGCCGCAAGGCCGATGCCTCCATTGTTTGTCATCGATTTTTTCATGTCTAAAATGAGCTCTTTAAATGAGCCGTTCTTTATATCTTTTAGGCCGACCTTCTCGGTTGTTTTGGTCAATATTTTATTTGGAATCTTTGTAATTTCCATGGGTTGGATGTCTGACTGTAATGGTAGCTGGTTTTAGGGTATAAAACAATTGATTGCAAAGACATAAAAACATGTTATAATATAAATATCAAGTGTTTTTTGAAATGCGTGGAGGTGGTTGTGGTACGAGCTTGGAAGTGGTTTATTCGAAGGTCGGACACGTCAAGTCGTTTTGGAAACGTTGCTATTCTGGCATTTATAATACTCCAATGTCTAGACGGGGTATTTACTTATGTAGGGATAGCTATTTGGGGTCCTCAAATTGAGGCCAATCCAACAGTTATCTTGTCAATGTCAGTAATGGGAGTTGGCCTTGGGTTGTTTGCATTCAAGCTTGTGTCAGTGGGAGCTGGAATACTACTTTACCTGCTTCGCGCCTTCAATTCTGTGGCAGCAATTACTGTTTTTGGTCTGGTCTTTGCCATCTTTCCTTGGATAGTCACGTTTCTTCATGGTGGCCCATTCTTTATACGGTAACCGTGTACGATTTGTCCTTTGTCGAGCCTCGTCTGGTTAATTTCAGCGAGGCTTTTTGTTAGATGGGGACCTAGATAATTGAGCGAGGGTCGACATCGACTGACCAATTTGAGGGCACATATTTAAGGATATCTCTAATATTTTCTAACTCTGGCATTATTTTCAAGATAACATTGTAGACGAATAATCCACGCTCTTTTTCAATAAACGAAGGATATGAATCTGTTAATTTAACTTTTTGGTCGAGCTTAAATTGTCCTAATACCATTTTTAATTTTCCGGTCAGAATTCGTGCTTCATATAAAGCCCTACCTCTGTCTTTGTGTCCGAATGTCAGCTTTACTAGTTGAGAATATGGCGGGTAGTTAAAAACTTTTCTTATTTCTAATTCTTTGTCATAAAAACTTTTGTAGTTTCCTTGGCTTAGCGTTGCCATTACTTGGCTTTCTGGGTTATAGGTTTGAATAATCATGCTTCGGGGTTGGAAATCAAGGAGCTGCTCAATCTTATAAAATAATTTTTCCTCTGTTCTGAAGTCTGGAAAGTTAATAAGACTGTCGGCGTTGAGAACTGCTATTAAGTCGAACTTATGGGAATAGCGATGGCTGAAAATCATCTGGGTAGCTATCAGGATAGATGTTCTGGAAGTTTTTATTTCCTGAAGAACTTCGTCTTCTTCGGTTTCGTTCTTGATTACATCAGCATCGAGGATTAAAATCGACACCTTTGCATTATTAACCATCATGATCCTTTGTACTTCTTCATATATCTTTTGAGTTCCGGCCGGGCCGATAGTCTTGAGCTTGAAGCTGTTGCAATTGGGGCAGTTATCCGGCATTTTTATATTTCGTGAACAATGATGGCACATCAGAATAAGATCTGTGGTCTTGTGAACTCGGTAAGCCGCGCCGCAATCTTTGCATTTAACGGCATAACCGCAATTTTGACAGATTAGCACACCGGAATAGCCTCGTCTTGGAGAAAAGATAAGTATTTTTTTGTTTTGATTACTTGGGTTTATTGAAGAAAGAAGCTGGTTTTTAAATTCTTGGCTAAACAGTGAAAAATTTCCGCTTTTTATTTCGCCTATCATGTTGATCATCTTTAATGGTTCCCTCGTTTTTGTTTTGTCAAGCAGATCGTATTCTTTGTTCTTGAGATGATAATAAATCTCTACGCCGGTGACAGATGAGATAAAGATTATTTTTGCCCCGTGGAGGTCAGCTATCGTTTTGGCTAGGTCCGGGGTGTTGTATTTGGGGGTCATGTCGGATTTGTAGAATTCATGAAGAATGTCGTTTATAATTACAAGCCTTAAGTTTTTAAAAGGCATAAACAGAGACTGCCTTGTGCCTATTATTATATCTGCCTGACCGGAAGATATTTTTTTCCAGACACTATAAATGTTTTTATTGGAAAGACCCGAGGTTACCTTAACGACGTCATAATTTAAGGCCAGGGCTTCGTAGAAATATTCTATTGTGGACGTGTCAGGAATTATCAAAACAACCTGACCTTGTCCTTCGATAGCTTTCTTGATAAATGGAAGAATGTTGGCCAGTGTTTCTTTGGCATTGGATAAAAGAAATAGTGGTTTTCTAACAAGGGCAGTCCTTGTATCAGCATACAAGGACTGCCCTTGTATGGGTAGCTCGTAGCCTTTTTTAAGAAAAAAAGGAGGCAGAACTGTTTTTAAACAATATCCCAGAGGAGCATAATAATATTTGGAAAGCCAGAGAGCAATTTTGAATTGATCGTTGCTTATCTGGGGAAGCTCACTGACCACATTAGATATTTTCTTAAGCTGAAAGTTGTTTTTTTTGAGAAATATTTTTTGGTTTTCAATGGAACTTGAGGTAACTACAGCGGCGCGTACCTTTCGGTTGCCGAAAGGTATCTCTACTATCGCTCCTTTTTCTAACTTTTTATTAAAAAAGTAACTCAACAACTGAGGTACGTTGGAAGGCAGGATGGTCAAGGGTATGACCTCAACGATATACATTACTGGACTTTCCAGACCTTATTGTCTTTGCTTACGAAATATATGGCTTCGTCTTGGTCGAGGTAGGCATTGGCGAAAGCTTCTTGGCTTGAAACCTTGATGGTTTTGGATAAGGCTCCACTCGCTTTGTTTATTAGATAAATCCGGCCCATGTTTTTGTTTATCAAATAAAGATATTGCGAATTTTTAGTTGTGGCCAGAACGCTTGAATCGTCAGGAAGGATCAGGGTATTAATCTCACTTTGTTTTTCACCTTTGTAATAAACAATTAGAAGACCGGATTTGTTCAAAACATAAACCTTACCATCGACGGCGAGCAATAACGGTTCTGGAGGCAATGTTCCGCCTTTGAGCCATTGGACGGCACCTTTGGGTTTGCCAGAAACATCAGCAATTTTAGAGATTCCATCAACGGCTATAAAGTAAAGATTATCTTCATAAATATCTAAGCCGACTGCGCCGGTCTTTGTCTTTTCGGTAGCAAGCAAGACAGCTTTGTCGCTGATGTTTTTCGGTAGTGTTTCGGTAAGGGTCGGAGATGATTCAACAGCGTTATCCAGGTTGTCTAAAAGCTTAAACATTTCACCTTTGGCGTCCTCTGTCTTATTGGAAGAGGTGACTGAATTAATGCTGATAATGGAACCAAGTAGAAGTTTTCTTGCACCCAAAAAATCATTTTGGCTGATTTTTGTTTTTGCGAGCTTCACACTGTTTTGAGCTTCACTAACTGCATTGGCAGTTTGTCTGTCGGCTGGACTTATAAAAAATAGGGATTTTAATATCAAAGTTGAGGCCAGGACCACACCTATCAAGGAAACGAAAAATAGCATTTTGTTTTGTCTTTTTGGTAAAAGCATCTTTATCTTTGCTAGGATAATAGCAAAAGGATTATCTTTTTTGCCTAATGAAAATTCGGATCTTATTATTCTCGGAAGTTCCGGTTCTGGATTTACAGATTCCTGTTGTTTGTGGATTTCCAGAGTTTTTACGAGTTCCGACGAAGCCAATATGGGCATGTTTGGTTCCTTAACCCTATTCAGGTTAATATATAAGGCAGCATAAGCAAAATCGGCTTTTTCCTCTTTGATCGTATTTATTTTCTCAAGGAACTGCTCACTGTTGAGCTTAAGGAAACTTTCTTTGACGGCTTTTTCTCTCACGGTAACTAATCGGCCAGGGTAAAAGGCCAGTATTTTGTCTCCGTGGGCAATCTTACCAGAAACGATATGGGAAAATTCTTTCTCCTCTACCTTTTCTTTTGTGAAGAGATCTATGTTGTTAAGGATGTCTATCGTTTTGTCGTCGCGGGCAAGAAGTATCTTAAATTTACCGAGCTTAGAAATGTTGATACCCTCTCCGGCAAGAGCAAAAATGCCGATATTAATCTTGACGTCCTTGTTAACGAAGAACTCATCAACAACATCATTAATTTTTTTGAGTGTTGCGGAGAACGCTTCTTTGGGAGAAAGGTCTGGATTGGAGTAATATTCACGTTTAGCCAGAGAAGCAACCAGGTTGGTGATGTAAGTAACATCAGACTCTCCGACCTTGTCTTCGAGATTTGAATTATTGGGTGAGTCAATATTCTGTTGGATATTGCCTACTATATATAAATTGCCTAGTTTTCTTTTGTTTTCATCGGAGCTGTAGTCGTATGAGAAAATATCAAGATGCCCTTCCTTTTGAGATCCCTTAATAAGGATTTCTGTTTGAGTTGGTTTTAGAAATATTTTTTCCACGCTTTACTTTTTAGTTTTTTGGCGTAAACTACGAATGATATTACCTTCATTCTAATTCACTTTTAATATAAATGTCAAAGGATGTACTTGATAACTTATTCGGCTCAAGGATTAGGGTCAAAATCTTGAAATTTCTATTCCGAAATTACCCGGTTGATTTTACTGTTGGAGAATTGACCAAAAGGATCCAAGAAACATACTCAGCGACTAAACAGGAGATTGAAGCTCTTACGAAACTTCGCTTAATTAAAAAAACAAAAGGGACCACGACGAAGTATTCTTTGAATCCTGGTTTTGAATTTTTCACGGAATTAAAAACCTTAATCCTGAAAGCTTCCCCCGCGGAGAAAAACAGAATGGTCGCTAAGATTCTTAAGCTTGGCCGGATAAAGCTAGCTTTGGTGTCGGGAGTTTTTTTGAGCAGCAATGGTAATGGCAGTGATAATTCTTTAGCCGATCTTTTCATTGTCGGAGATGAAATAAACAAGGATAAATTAAGGATATTTTTAAGGGCGCTTGAAGCGGAAGTGGGAAGGGAGGTAAAATTAAGCATTATGGATAAAGAAGAATTTGACTATCGCTATGGAATGTTTGACAGGTTTGTCAGGGTGCTGCTCGAAGGTCCCCACGAAAAGATTATAAACAAACTCGGACTATAGATTTGGGCACATAGCTCAATGGTAGAGCGCTTCGTTCACATCGAAGAGGTT
>OBEQ012440288.1_pt1 | contig 10398 bp, 10 predicted proteins | sample 1670901 | NCBI WGS metagenome assembly OBEQ01 (sample SAMEA104232315, study PRJEB22302) | groundwater metagenome | biome: forest; feature: aquifer; material: groundwater | place: USA | collected 2011-08-07 | depth 5.4 m | reverse complement strand
TGGCCAACGTCTTGCGGCGCTGCGAGAAAGCCGCCTTTACCACCTCGAAAAAGAACGGCTCATCCGCCACCTTCACCGCGGGGCGGCTCCGGCGGGGAAGGTCCACGCACCGCGACTCGACCCCGGGCGGCGGGGAGAAGGCGCCCCGCGCCGGCGGCGCCCCCCCGCACACCCAGCCGGTGGCGTTGCGGACCCGATAAAAATAAAATTCAGAGCCGGCTGAGTTCAGCCCCAAGCACTTTCGTAAAATCACGGATGATGGCCTGCTGGTTCACAGGGAGGAAAACGCCGAGTTCGCTCCGAAAATTGATTTTTTTCGCATCTGTCATCACCTCGTTTTTTATTTTGGCGAGCCGTTTTTTCTGATCGAGTGAGAGCATCCCCTTACGCATCATAAAATAAAGATCATAGAAGTCGCGTGGTTTCTTACGTTCGCGGAGTGCGCCGAAGATTTTTTCGTCCACCAGTTCGCTTTGCGGCAGGTGAACGACGGTATAGAGAGGAACAAAGTCGTTGGCGATGCTGTCCACCTCGCCGCGCTGATTCTTCCCATGGCGTGTCGAAACGTTGATTTCGACTCCGACCGGCTGGAACTCAGGCATTTTGAAGGTCGCCGCGCCGAAATATCCTCCGCTCGTGACATCCGACTTTGCCCCTATTTCAACATCGATTCCGACACGCTCCATCTCTGCAAGTACCTTGATAAACAGTCCTTCCACAAAAGGCTTCGTTTTGGCGGTCGAGACGCCGAGAAGAGAAAAGTCGAGATCTTCGGAAAATCGAGGACTCCCATAGATAATCCGGAGCGCTGTCCCACCTTTAAAAAGCATCCTCTCTGCTTCGGGCAATTGATAAAGCGTTTCCAGGAAAACATGCTGAAAATACTCGCGCACGATATTCGGGGATAGACTCGTTTGATGCTGTCGGGCCAGTTTTTCAAGTTCCTGTACGGCAATCATTTGAATACCCTCTCTAGGATGTTGAGCAGTTTTGAATCGTTGAACAGTCTTGCATAACGCAAGGCTTTTTCAGGACTGATTTTTTCTCGGTCAAATCGGGAGAGCGGATCCAGTCCGTCAAATATTCGGAAATAATTCGCATCGACGAAGGCTTTTTCCGGATCAGCAATCAGAAAACCGGAGCCTTTTTGCTTTTCTATCCGATACCCCGTGAAAGCGGCCCTTGTCACACTGCGATAGGAATATATTTTCCCCAGTGTTTCAAATCGGCGAGTCGACTTCGTCGTCACGGAGGTCATTTCGTACACCGTTTCCGGAATCACGCGATGATAGGAGAGCGCAAATTCCAAAGACAGATACGACGGCTGATACATTTTATTCGCTATCAAGGGGTCCGGTGGCAACGCATCCGGAAAGAGATAAAGTCCCCGCTTGGCTCGAACAATGAATCCCTTTTTAGAATAGCGGTGTACGAGAAAGGTCGCAGCGACTTGAGTCACCCCAAACAACCTACGGATGTCCATCACGGAAAACAAAAGGAGCCTTTTATCCTTCAGGGTCCGCTCAAATCTATTCCAATTCATTAATTTAGCCATATTGCTAATTTATCAGAACAATAAGAAATGTCAATGAACACAAAAAATAAACAACATTTGGGTACTCCGAGCGATGAGCCTCTTCACGACGACGATTATCGGTCGGGGACCTCGGGACCTGGTCTGGATATCCGGAATGCCTTCGATATCGGTTTGATTCAGAGACTCACGGATGGGCAACGAATATCGTTCTTTCGCCCGTTATTTGTCCCGTGAATTTGAGGCATAAATCATATTAGGCGTTGAAGCGTTCTTTTATATAGGTGCTCATTTCACTTAAAGGGATCTCCTGCGAGGAATTTCCGCTCCGAGCGTAGAATTTCTCAATGGATTGCCCGTTCTTGTCCTTCACCGAAATGTGGTGAAATTGCAGCCTATGCTGCGATCCGGAATGATCCATGGCAATGGAGACCTGCGACCGCCAGTCCTTGGCTCCGGCGGCACGGAAGGCGAGGAACATCGTCTTGAAAAGGGCGCTTCGCTGGTTACGGGCCTCCAATTCCTCAGGAAGAATATCCAGGCGACCGACCTGTTGGCGCAGACGATCGATCAATTCTTGCACCCCTCCACCATTTTTTAAAGTCGTCAAATCTTGGTCGAGTAGTGTTTCCGAAGGTCGGAACTGCGCAGTTTGGCGCCCAACGAATTGACCCGGACAAAGATTTCGGTCACTTCGTCATACGTCAATATCCTCTCAAGCACGTCCATCCGGTAAATATATTTGCGAATGCCGCGCAATCGCGCCAAACGCTGACTATAGCGTTCGTAGTTTGGGTCATCGAATCCGTTGATACCGGCACGCTTCAAAAAGATGGCGTCATTATCGGTTTTAAAAACTTCGGTGACCTTCACCCATTGAGGCAACTGTTCCAATTTGCGAGTTGCCACGACAAAGGTCTTCCGGTCGAATCTCTTTTGCAGTTCGTCCTTATTCAAATCCGCTTCTTCGCCATCAATATCATCTTCATCATCTTCATCGCCGCCGTCTTCATCCACTTCCGTGACCATATCGAGGTGATCGGGATGATCGAGGTTGAAGAGTATTTCAACAGGTCTCTTGCGCCCTCGGACCTTCAGGGGCTCGCCTCGGATTACGGCTGAAAGGGATGTGAGGCGTTGTTGGCCATCGAGCAAAAGGAGCGTGCTTTTGTATGGATTGCTCTGCTGGCTGATGGCCATGTCTTGCATAGGAACCGCTTCATCGGTCTCCCAAAGAAGGATGGCACCGGAAGGGTAGCCCCGATAGAGGGAGTCGAGCAGGTCACGGACGCGAGTTGAGCGCCAAACATACCGGCGCTGCATCTCCGGCAAACGCAATTCCCCTCGCTCGATCCTTCCAACCAGTTCTTCAACGGAGGCTTCGGCCTTGGCCATAAATTCTTCTCCTTCAATCAAACAGGACACAGAGTGCTGCAAGAGTGTGTAGTAAGACTGGTGGACTGTCTCATAAAATCGGGGCTGGCCGTTGTCAATCAAATGGTCGTAGGCCCACCAAGGGCAGAAAGAAAATGGGCCCTCTGCCTTCGAGCTTCAGAAAACGCTCGTATTGATCCTAAAATCCCGCAGGCACTGGGCAGAGAATTAAAAATTCCCGATTGACACGCAACTTTTTCTGAGTACCCTCGATAAAGATTTAAATTTATGCATTCCTCCATCTCTCATTCGATCTGTTGTCCCCAAGGCCCTCAGGCCTGTTGTCGAGCTGTGTGTATGCAGCCGACGGCGCGGCGGGCTTAAAGACGGATGAGGGATCCCTCAAGGATTCTCCTAAAAATCTAACGATTTCATAACTGTCTTCAAGCCTGCTTCGGGCGTTGGCCTATCATTTTTTAATTCACTCATTTTATAAAAAAGGAGACATTTGTGAAAAACTTCATATTTTTGATCATTTTGGGAGCGGTCTTGTCGGCAGCTTCCTCAGTCAACGCCGAGTTTCAGATCCGATCGGAAGACGGGACATCGACCCTGAAGCTCAAAGGGCTCGCCCAACTCGACGGGCGATTCTTTATCGGCCTCCCGCAAAACCTCGGGGTCAACACCTTCCTCCCCCGAAGCATCCGTCCGATCCTGGAAGGAACGGTCTACGACCGATTCAGCTTCCGACTCGCGCCTGACTTCGGAAACGGCGCCGCTGTTCTTCAGGACGCCTATCTCGATGTGCGGTTTGTGCCGGAGTTGAAACTGCGCGGCGGGAAATTCAAGGAACCGGTCGGGCTCGAACGGTTGCAGGCCGAAAATAACCAGCTCTTCGTCGAGCGCGGTCTGCCGACAAATCTCGTGCCGAATCGGGACGTCGGGCTTCAACTCTTCGGCGATCTCGGGGTCGTGAGCTACGCGGTCGGGGCCTTTAACGGCGTCGCCGACGGAGCGAGCGCCGATACCGATCCGAACGACGGCAAGGACGTCGCCGGTCGGCTCTTCGTCCAGCCGTTTTCCAAGACCGAGATCGAATCGCTGCAAGGATTGGGCGTCGGCATCGCTGGGACTTACGGCAAACAAAAAGGAACCACCGCCTCTCCCAATCTCCCGACCTTCCGAACCCCGGGTCAGCAGACCTTCTTTCGTTATCTCAACGACACGACTTCCACACCGAACAACATTACGGTCGCCTCAGGCACGGTCTATCGTCTCGCGCCGCAGGCGAATTACTACTGGGGTCCCTTCGGACTCTTCGGTGAATATGTGAGGTCTTCGCAGAGGGTTACCAACAATAACGGCTCCACTAATCTCCTCAACCACGCCTGGCAGACCGCCGCCTCGTATGTCCTGACCGGCGAAAAGGCTTCCTATAAAGGAGTGAAACCGAAAAATCCGCTCGATCCCAAAGAGGGAAAATGGGGCGCCGTCGAAATCGCCGCCCGCTACAACGAGCTACGCGTCGACGGAAGCGCTTTTCCGAACTTCGCCGACTACGAGCAGACGCTCTTTGCCGGCGGGGCCGCAGCCGGCGCCAACCGGCAAAGCGAGAAGGCGATCCTCTCGCGGCTGGAACTGGCTTTTTAAATGATTAACCTATAAGGAGAATGACCATGAAACCGATTAGAACTCTCATTATTTTAATGACCCTTCTCGCCACGGTCCCGGTTTTTGGGGCCGAAGTCCAACTTCTCAACGTGTCGTATGACCCGACACGCGAGTTGTACCAGGACTTCAACCAGGCCTTCGCGAAACAATGGAAGACCAAAACCGGCACCGACATCGTGGTCCAGCAGTCGCACGGCGGTTCGGGCAAGCAGGCGCGCTCCGTCATCGACGGCCTCCCGGCCGACGTCGTTACGCTCGCGCTCGCCTATGACATCGATGCGATCGCGGAAAAATCGGGACTCTTGCCGAAAAATTGGCAGACCCGGCTCCCAAACAACAGCGCCCCCTACACCTCGACGATCGTCTTCCTCGTCCGCAAAGGGAATCCAAAAGGGATCAAGGATTGGGACGATCTCGTGAAGCCGGGCGTCTCGGTCATCACGCCGAATCCGAAGACCTCCGGCGGGGCGCGGTGGAACTATCTCGCCGCCTGGGCCTTCGCGAAGAGAAAATTCGGCGGAGACGAGGCGAAGACGAAAGACTTCGTCGCTCGGCTCTTTAAAAATGTCCCGGTGCTGGATTCGGGAGCTCGCGGGTCGACGATCACCTTCGTCGAGCGCGGGATCGGCGACGTCCTGCTTGCCTGGGAAAATGAGGCCTTCCTGGCGATCAACGAATTAGGAAAGGATCAATTCCAGATTGTCGCCCCTTCTCTGAGCATCCTGGCGGAGCCGCCGGTCGCGCTTGTCGATAAAAATGTCGATAAAAAGAAGACACGAGCGGTCGCCCAGGCGTATCTCGACTATCTCTATACTCCCGAAGGGCAGGAGATCGCGGCCAAGCATTACTACCGGCCCCGTCTTGCCTCGGTCGTCGCGAAATATGCGGGACATTTCCCGAAGGTGAATCTCGTCACGATCGACGGCGAGTTCGGCGGATGGGCCAAGGCGCAAAAGATCCACTTCAGCGACGGGGGCTTTTTTGATGAGATTTACGCCGCGAAATAGCGTCATTCCGGGATTCGGGCTGACGATGGGGTACACGCTTTTTTACCTCACGCTCCTGGTCTTGATCCCGCTCTCGATGCTCTTTTTCAAGACGGCGACGCTCACCTGGCCGGAATTTTTGGGGGCGGTCACCTCACCGAGGGTGATCGCTTCTTACCGTTTGAGCTTCGGGGCCTCGTTTCTCGCGGCGGTCGTCAATGTCGTCTTCGGTTTGGTCGTCGCCTGGGTCTTGGTCCGCTATCGTTTCCCGGGCCGAGCGGCGATCGACATGTTGATCGATCTCCCGTTCGCCCTGCCGACGGCGGTCGCCGGAATCGCGCTGACCGCCGCCTTCGGAGAGACCGGAATCATCGGGCGGTTTCTGACTCCCTTAGGAATTCATGTGGTCTTCACGCCGCTCGGGGTCATCGTCGCGATGATCTTTATCGGAATCCCTTTCGTCGTGCGCAGTGTCCAGCCGGTCTTGAAGGATCTCGATCGCGAAATGGAAGAGGCCGGCGCCTGCCTCGGGGCCAACCGCGCCCAGATCTTTTTTCAGATCATCCTGCCCGCGCTCCTGCCGGCGCTCCTCAGCGGCTTCGGAATGGCGTTTGCGCGCGGGGTCGGGGAATACGGATCGATCGTCTTTATCTCCGGCAATATGCCGATGCGGACCGAGATCGCCCCGCTGATGGTCATCACAAAATTGGAGCAATACGATTACGCCGGTGCCACCGCGATCGCGGTCGTGATGTTGATCACGTCGTTCGTTATTCTCTGGGGGATCAATCAGATCCAAGGCAGAATACAAAAGAGGCAAACGGCCCCTTCTTAAAATATGAAAGAATCGGTTCTCATGCGCAGGATCCTGATCGCCGTCTCGCTCCTCTTCATCGGGGTCTTTCTGATCGTCCCGTTGCTGACCGTCTTCGGCGGGGCTCTGGCAAAGGGGATCGCCCTCACGTTGGAGACGATCGGGGAATGGAACACCCTGGCCGCAATCCGGCTGACGCTTCTGACCGCCGCCATTGCCGTGCCGCTGAATCTTTTCTTCGGCATCGTCGCCGCCTGGGCGATCGCCAAGTTCGATTTTTTCGGCAAAGAATTTCTGACGACGTTGATCGATCTGCCACTGTCGGTCTCGCCGGTGATCTCGGGACTGATCTTCGTCCTCCTCTTTGGCGCGCAAGGGCTTTTTGGTCCTTGGCTTTCGGAACATGACCTCCAGGTCATCTTCGCCGTCCCGGGAATTATTTTGGCGACGGTCTTTGTCACCTTTCCCTACGTGGCGCGTGAGTTGATCCCTTTGATGCAATCGCAAGGCAACGACCAGGAAGAGGCGGCCCTCACGCTCGGCGCCGGCGGCTGGCGGACCTTTTTTCACATCACCTTGCCGAATATCCGCTGGGGGCTCATCTACGGCGTCATCCTTTTAAATGCGCGCGCAATGGGGGAATTCGGCGCCGTCTCGGTCGTCTCGGGACACATCCGGGGCCTCACCAACACCGTGCCGCTCCATGTCGAGATCCTTTATAACGAATATAATCTTGTCGGCGCCTTCTCAGTCGCCTCCCTCTTGGCGCTTGTGGCAATCGGCACGCTGGTTGGAAAAGCGTTTGTGAAGTGGAAGTCGCGTGAGTTAGGAGGGGTGGCGTGAGTATCCAAGTTGAGCATTTAAGAAAACACTTTAACGGCTTCGCCGCGGTCGACGACGTCACCCTGTCGGTCAACGACGGAGAATTTGTGACGCTCTTGGGTCCTTCGGGATCGGGAAAATCAACGGTGCTCCGTTGCGTCGCGGGCCTCGAAGCCCCCGATTCGGGTCGGATCACCATTAACGGCGAAGAGGTGACGCGCATTCCGGTCCAAGAACGAAAGGTCGGTTTCGTCTTTCAGCACTACGCCCTCTTCCGACACATGACGATCTTGAACAACATCGCCTTCGGCCTCCGCGTCCGAGGGGTCAAGAAAAAGATCCGCGAAGATCGGGCCAAAGAACTCCTCTCGCTCGTCGGCCTCTCCGGACTTGAACACCGGATGCCGTCACAGCTCTCGGGCGGCCAGAGACAACGGGTCGCCTTAGCACGCGCCTTGGCACCGGAACCGAGCCTCCTTTTATTGGACGAACCTTTCGGCGCGCTCGATGCCCGTCTCCGAAAAGAACTTCGGACCTGGCTCAAAAAACTCCATCACCGGATCAAGCTCACAACCCTCCTCGTCACGCACGATCAGGAAGAGGCGCTCGAACTTTCGGACCGAGTTTTAGTGATGAACCGAGGCCAGGTGGAGCAAGAAGCGGAGCCGCAGGCGATCTTCGACGCCCCGGCGACTGAATTCGTTGCAGCATTCGTCGGTGAAACGAATCGCGTCGAAGCGGTGATTCGAAACGGCGAAGTCCGTTGGGGTCCGATCTCGTTCGGCGCCTACAACATCAGCGAAGGGACGCGGGTCGCTGTCCTCTTCCGGCCGAACGATGTTTATGTGAGTTCCCACCCGGGCGAGGCCCATGTCCCAGGCGTCATCGAATCGATTCAATTCCTCGGCGCGATCGAATCGTTGGAGATCCGGCTGGCAGGAGGTCACCTCTTGACGGCCCATGTCCCCAAAGGGGTCGCCGAGCAAAGCGGTTTTAAGGAAAGTAAAAACGTCTACGTCGCGGTCACGCGCTCGCATATTTTCTTTTCCCTGGGCTCGAATTAAATCAATAACTCAACGAACGGATAATCGGACTTGTCGAGCGTCGCGAGGAATTGTTCGATCTTTTTGAGGTGTTTTGGAAGGTCGAGCCCCATGAAGGTCGTGCCTGGCAACGTCCGAAGCCGTTCGACCCCCGCCTTGAAGAGGCTTTTTCGTCCTTTTTCCTGGCGCGTATGCCACTTGAGCATCCCGGCGGAGATCTGGATCAGTCCTTGGAGAAATTGGCCGTAGTCGTCGATCTTTTGGGTCGTCTGCCAGACCGTCTCCCACGCCTCGTGCGCCTCCCACCAATAGTGAAAATTGTAGAGATCGACCGCGTAGAGATATTTGGCGTTCTCTCGCCATTTTTCGGGAGAAAGATAAGAGACCGGAAGCGGTCTCCGTCCATAGGAATGTCCCTTCGGATCGATTTCCGGGTGAGGCGTCTCGCCCGGAATATAACGATACGGGGGAAAGGGCCTGTCGCTATAGCGTCGGCTCGGCGGCTGTTTTGAGTTTTTCATCCAACATCGGCAGAATCATCAACGTGAGGCCGGCCGACCGAATCCTTCTCTGAATCGCATACGGGGTATAGTTGTGAAGGAACCGATGATACCATTTCGGTTCACTGAAGGCGATTTCTCCGGCAAAAAAGGTGGGACGTTCGTACCTCTTCGACAGATCAATGCAAATCTCCGACGATTCATGCACCACATCGGTGCCGATTCGGTAACTGGTCTCCGCGGGAATTCCAAGATCATTGGCAAGATGGACATAATGTTCCAGCGCCTTTTTGGTTTCTTCCTCAAGTTCCTCCACGTAATGGCCTCCCGCCTTGAACATCGACGAATCGATCACCCCGACGGAGACAAAAATAACGTTCTTAAAGGTCTCCCGAAAAATTCGAAAGACGGTCAAAAAGATATGGACGCCCAGACCGGTATAGCCGTTCACGAGAATCACGGCCGTCGGGTCTTTCAGATTGAGCGGAAGAACCTTCTTTGGAAGAAGTTCGTCGGGAGGAATGTCCTCAAAGATCTTGTCGACCTCCTGAATGAGGGCGACCACCCGTCGATAATGTTTGCGGATCGCAAAACAGAGCATGATGAAAATTCCGGTGATCATCGCGGTAATCCAGGCCCCTTCCCTGAATTTTTCAAAAACCATGACAAAAAGAATCGAAAGACAGAGGACAAGGCCGATCGCGTGGACCGGCAGGTCCCTTTTCCATTTCGGGTGATCTTTGCGCGCCCGCATCCAGAAGCGGACCATCCCCATCTCGGAAAGGGAAAAGGTGAGAAAGACATTGACGCTGTACATGACGACAAGGGTTTGAATGGAGCCGTTCGTATAGGCGAGCAGCAGCATCGAGGCGACCCCGATCAACAAGACCCCGTTTTGCATCGAGAGCCTATCCGAGAGACCCGCAAAACGCCGCGGAAGCCAGGAGTCGATCGCCATATTGGCCATGACGCGCGGCCCGTCGATAAAACCGGTCTGCGCCGCGATCAAAAGGAGGAGCGCCTCGGAAAACATCATTACGGTGACAAACCAAGAACCGATCGGCATGCCTTGCCATGCAATCCGACCCGCCAGGTCGTAGGCGAGCGTGGCATTGAGGGTTTGGCCTTCCATCGGGTGGACGTCGGCCAGCATGTAACAAAGGAGAAGGCCGCCGGCGGTCACGGCGAGCGAGACCGCCATGTAGAGCATCGTCCTTTTGCCGGTCGCAACCTTCGGCTCCCGAAAAATCCCGATCCCGTTGGAGACCGCCTCGATCCCGGTATAGGTACCGCCTCCCAAGGAATAGGCCCTTAAGAAGATCAGAAAGAGACCCCATCCGCCGAATTGGGCGGCGCCGCTCTGAAAGCCGGTGCCGATATGAGTGGTGATCTGGGGAAGATCGAGCATATGGGCAAAGACCCCGCCGCCGAGCAGAACGATGTGACTCACGATAAAGGTCAAAAAGAGCGGGACGAGAAAGGTCACTGATTCCTTCACCCCCCTTAAGTTGAGCAGAATCAAAAGGACGATCGCGAGATATTCCATCGGCAGTTTGTATTGATGGGCGGAAAGCGGAAGAAGACTGAAGAGGGCATCCCCTCCCCCCGCGATCGACACGGTGATCGTCAGGACGTAATCGACCAACAGGGCGCA
>OBEQ012782018.1_pt1 | contig 10399 bp, 7 predicted proteins | sample 1670901 | NCBI WGS metagenome assembly OBEQ01 (sample SAMEA104232315, study PRJEB22302) | groundwater metagenome | biome: forest; feature: aquifer; material: groundwater | place: USA | collected 2011-08-07 | depth 5.4 m | reverse complement strand
GCGCACCCGGCCCGGCGGGCGCGGCGCCGGGGCGGTCGCCGCCGCCCTGGATCGCCTGCGCAGCCTGCCCACGCGCGAGCAGGCGCACATGGGCGCGGCCGGTCGCGTGGTCGGCCGCCGCGAGTTCGAGCGGGTGTACGATGCGGCGCGCGCGATCGATCGCGTGCTCGCCGGCGCGGAGGCACAGAGCTAACGTCATGCGAACCTAGGTAGAGGACCGAGACGACGATATGGCAATGCAAGGGATCGAACGCGAGATGCTGGGCCGGGTGGCGGCCGTGTGCCAGGCGGTCACCGCCGAGGTCGGGCGCGCGTACATCGGCCAGCCCGAGACCACCGAGCTGCTGCTGACCGCGCTGCTGGCGCGCGGCCACGTGCTGCTCGAGGGCGTGCCCGGCGTGGCCAAGACCACGCTGGTGAAGGCGTTCTCGCGCACGCTCGGCTGCCACTTCAAGCGCATCCAGTTCACGCCCGATCTCTTGCCCTCCGACATCACCGGCACCTACGTGCTCGACATGCGCACCAACGCATTCGTGCTGCGCGAGGGGCCCATCTTCTCCAACATCGTGCTGGGCGACGAGATCAACCGCGCGCCCGCCAAGACGCAGTCGGCGCTGCTCGAGGCCATGCAGGAGCAGCAGGTCACCATCGAGGGCGAGACGCGCATGCTGTCGGCGCCCTTCATGGTCATGGCCACGCAGAACCCGGTCGAGCAGGAGGGCACCTATCCCCTGCCCGAGGCGCAGGTCGACCGCTTCCTCATCAAGATGTCCATCCGCTACCCGCAGGAAGCCGACGAGAAGCGCATGCTGGTGGCCTACAACCGCCCGCCCGAGGAAGTCCGGCCCATGATGGGCCCGCAGGACGTGCTGCACATGCAGCGCCTGGCCGAGGCCGTGCACGTCGAGGACGAGCTCTTCGACTACGTGCTGGCGCTGGCGCTGCACACGCGCCGGCACCGGCGCGTCTACCTGGGCGCCTCGCCGCGCGCGTCGCTGGCGCTGCTCCAGGCGGCCAAGGCGCGCGCGCTGGTCAAGGGCCGCGACTTCGCCATCCCCGACGACGTCAAGCAGATGGCCCCGTCGGTGCTCGCGCACCGGCTGGTGCTCACGCCCGAGTCGGAGCTGGAGGGCGCGTCCGCCGACGTGGTGGTGCAGGAAGCGCTCGCGGAAGTGCAGTACCGGAAGCGGAAGTAGGCCGTGGCATGACGCCCACGCTCGCGCAGCGCGGCCGGCTCATCGTCGCCTGCGCGGCCCTCTTCGTCATCGCCGGCGGCGTGCACGCCGACGCCTGGCCGCTCCTGGCGCTGGGCACGGTGATCGTGTGCGCCGTGTGCACCGCGTACCTGTACTTCTACCCCACGGCGATCCTGCTGCGCCGGCGCAAGATCGAGCTGGCCTGGTGGGTGCCGCCGGGCGACCAGCCGGGCGGCGCGCTCAGCGTCGATCATCCCTTCCCGCTGCACGTGGCGCTGCGCAACCACGGGCCGGTCGGGCTGCGCGTGCTCGACCTGCGCGTGATCGCCTCGGCGGCGCTCGACGTGCCCGAGGGCCTGGAGGCACACGTGCCGCGCGGGCTCGAGGTCGAGCTGCGCGCGGGCGTGCGGGCGCGCGCGGCCGGGCACTGGGCGCTGCACGGCGCGGTGGTGCAGCTGGGCGATCTGCTCGGTCTGTTCGAGGTGCGCGCGTACTTCCCCAACCCGCTGACCCTGAAGGTCTTCCCGCGCCAGGCGCGCCCGGGCGCCAACGTCGTGCCGCTCCGGCCCCAGGTGGGCGCACCCGACGAGCGTGGTGGCGCGCATCGCATCCGCCGGCGCGGCCTGTCGGGCGACCTGCGCGAGATCCGCGATCACCAGTACGGCGACCCGTTCAAGATGATCGCGTGGAAGGCGACGGCGCGGAAGCGTCGCCTCATGGTGCGTGACCTCGAGAACGAGATCGTCATGACCCACCAGGTGCTGGTCGACGTGGGCGCGAGCATGCGCGGCGGGCTGCACGGGCGCACCCGCCTCGACTTCGCCATCGAGACCGCGTCGGCGCTGACGCGCCTGGCGCTCGAGGGCGGCGACCGCGTCGGCCTGGTCACCTTCGACACGCGCGTCTACGGCAAGCTCAAGCCGGGCGAGGGCCGGCCGCACCTCTTGCAGGTGGTCGACCGCCTGCTCGAGACCCGCAACGTCGTCGACGAGGATCTCACCGATCTGACCGACGGCGAGCTGGTCGCGGCGGTGGCGCGCTACCTGGCCCACCAGGAGGCCGTCGACGTGCGTCTGCGCCACGCTCCCCCGGTCGACGATCCCTCGTGGGCGCGCATCGCCGCCGGTCCGGGCGGCGAGCTCTACGACATGACCGCCATGGGCAAGGTGGTGGGCGCGCTGCTCAAGGTGCACAGCGCCACCTCGGATCAGTCGCGCAAGGCGCCCGCGTGGTGGTGGTCGCGCGTCTACATCTCCGACGGCTCGGACCCCGAGATGGCGCGCCTGCGCCTGTTTTGCCGGCTGCGCGGCATCGAGCTGCCCTACAAGCAGGCGCAGGCGGGCGCACGCTCGGCCGGCCTGGCCGCGGCGCTGGCGGCGGCGACCGCGGGCGAGCGTTCGCAGTTCGTCATCGTGGTCTCGGACCTGGAAGGCCTGCTCGAGGACCCGGCCAGCGCGCTCAGGCAGGTGAGCCTCATGCGCCGCAAGCACCAGCAGATGGTCGTGGTGGTACCGCAGGCGTCGCGCCTGGCCGCGCCCGGGCGCTCGCCCACCGGGCGCAAGGTCGCCGACGTGCTGTCGTTCGAGGAGAAGCGTCGTCACGAGGCCGCGCGCGCGCTGCTGGCGCCGCTGGGTGTGCCCGTGCTGCTGGCCGGGCCGGAGGACGGCGCGTCGGTGCTGGCGCGTCGCTTCGGCAAGGCGGCGGCGAGGCTGCGCGGACATGGCTGACGCGGAAGCGAACGATCCGGCGGTGATCGTGTGCGGCTTCGAGCCGTTCGGCGGCCGGCCGGTGAACCGCTCGTGGCAGGTCGTCGCCGCGCTGCCCGAGCTGCCCGGCCTGGCGGTGGAGAAGGTGCAGCTGCCCGTCGACTTCGAGGCCCTGCGCACGCTGGTGCCGGCGCTGGCCGGGCGCGCCCGGCGCGCGCTCGTGCTCTGCGGCGAGGCCGCGGCCACCGACGCCGTACAGGTCGAGCGCGTGGCGCTCAACGTGGTGGACGCGCGCATCCCCGACAACCGCGGCGCGCAGCCGAGCTTCGAGGAGGTCGTGCCGGGCGCGCCGCTGGCCCGCTACGCGCGCTGGGACGCCGCCTGGGTGGCCGCCACGCTCGCCGACGCCGGCGTGCCGGTGCGGGTCTCGCACCATGCGGGCACGTACGCGTGCAACGCATCGCTTTACCTGGCCCTGGAGGCGCTCGCCGCGGCCGCCACTCCCGCGCTCGTAGGCTTCATCCACATACCTGTCGGGACACCTCCCGAAACCTCTGTCATCACGGCGGGAATCGCGCGACTTCTCTTGACGTTTCGGTAGCATCGCGCTAATTCACCACAGCACGGAATTCGTAAGGAGAACGACGTCCCATGGCCACGCACATCACCGAAGAGTGCATCAACTGCGGCGCCTGCGAGCCCGAGTGCCCGAACGAAGCGATCAGCGAGGGCGAGGACATCTATGTCATCGACCCCAACCTGTGCACCGAGTGCGTCGGGTTCCATGACTACGAGGCGTGCCAGGCGGTGTGTCCGGTCGAGTGCTGCGTGCCCGATCCGAACAACCGTGAGACCGAAGAGACGCTCTACCAGCGCGCGGTCAAGCTGCACCCCGACAAGACCTTCCCGGCCCTGCCCGAGCTGCCCGCGAACCTGAGCCGCTTCCGCAAGGGCGCCTGACTGTTGTTCAGAGGGTCTTCTCGCCTGCCGCACGTTTCACTCCCCATGAAGGCCTTGCGACTGACGGCGCCGCTCCTGCTCTGCGCCGCGTCCTGTGCGCCGCTGCGCCCGCCCTCGCAGGGTCAGACGCCCTACGGCAACCCATCGGTGAGCGAGGGCGAGGGTGAAGGCGAGCCGACCCGGCCCGCACCCGCGCCCGAGCCCGACTACGAGGCACCCATGGGCTGGTCGGTCACCGTGGCAGAAGAGTGCGGCGTGAGCTTCGCCATGCCGGGCACGCCCACGCGCAGCGAGCAGGCGCGCGCCGACGGCGTGCACGCGGTCTACACCTTCAACGTCGACGTCGACACCCAGCTGAGCGTCGACTGCGCCGAGAGCCCGGGCGCCACGCCCGAGCAGATGGCGCGCCTCGCCGACGACTTCGCCCGCATCGCCGACCGCGGCGAGGTGCAGGATCTCGGTCCCTTCGAGGTCGCCGGCGTCACCGGGCGCGGCTACCAGCTGCAGGTCAAGGGCGCCATGCACCGCTACCGCGTCGTCGTCATCGACGGACGGCGCGTGCAGCTCGCGGTGATCGGCGCACACGAGTACCCGGGGCTGGCCGAGTCCCTCCGCCCCATCTCGTCTCCGTAGGCACTTCGAAGGCTGCCCGGCCGGATCCAGATGGACCCGGCCCGCGGCTTCGGCCCGGGGGCTACTGGCGCGCGCGCGGCGCCTTGGCGCGCGACTTCGCCTTGGAGTTGGAGCCGTTCTGCGCCGTGGCCGCGGCCGCGCGCGCCTGCGGCGAGGTGACCTTGCGGGTCTCGCGCAATTGTAAATTGGTGGTGCGCTTGGTGTGATCCGAGCTGCCGCGCGTGGACTTGCGCGACGGCTTGCCGTTCGCCGAGTCCTCGAGCGCGGCACCGCCACGCCGACCCGCGTGACCCGAGACGTTGCGTGTCGCGGTGTGCTCGCCGCCGACAGCCTGCACAGGAGGAGCCTGACGCCCGCGCGCCGGCTTCTTCGGCTGCGGCCGATGGGCGTCACGCTGGGTCTGAGCACGGAAACTCTGAGCCTTGGTCGCCATGGTACGAGGCTAGCGCTGACCGAGGCGCGTGGCTATCGCGAGAAAATTGCGTGACGGTCGTGCGTCGGTGCGCGAGCGCCGCCTCAGGCCGCGCGCTTGGCCTTGGGCTGGAAGCCGCGCAGGTTCACGTTGACCAGCTTGGAGCAGCCGGGCTCCTCCATGGTCACGCCGTAGAGCGAATCGGCGATCTCCATGGTGCGCTTGTTGTGCGTGATGACGATGAACTGCGAGCTGTCGGTCATCGAGCGCACCAGCTCGTTGTAGCGACCGACGTTGGCCTCGTCGAGCGGCGCGTCGACCTCGTCGAGGATGCAGAACGGCGACGGCTTGATGAGGAAGATGGAGAAGATCATGGCCACGGCGGTGAGCGCCTTCTCGCCGCCCGACAGCTGCTCGACGGTGGTGTTCTTCTTGCCCGGCGGCTGGGCGAAGATCTCCACGCCCGCGTCGAGCAGCTCCTCGTCGGAGCCGGTCAGACGCAGGTAGGCGTTGCCGCCGCGGAACAGGCGCGGGAAGACCTCCTGGAACTTGGCGTTGACCGCGTCGAAGGTCTCGCGGAAGAGCTTGCGCGAGGTCTTGTTGATCTTGGTGATCGCGGTCTCCAGCTGCTCGAGCGCCGACTCGAGGTCCTTCTTCTGCGAGGTCAGGAAGTCGTAGCGACCGGCCAGCTCCTCGTACTCCTCGATGGCGGTCAGGTTGATCTCGCCCATGCGGTCGATGAGGTCGCGCAGCTCCTTCAGGCGCGACTCGTCGCTCTCGCTGACGGGCGGGCGCAGGTGGTAGTCGTGCAGCTCCCTGGCCAGCTCGACCCGGTGCTTCTCGAGCATCGCCTCTTCCAGGTGCTTGCGGTTCGACTCCAGGGTCTCGCGCTTCATCTCCAGCTTGGTGCAGTCGGAGGCGGCCTGGGCGGCCGCCTGCCGCACCTCGCGCAGCTCCACCTCGGCGACCTGCAGGTCGGCCATGCGCTGCTCGTGCTGGTTCTTGCGCGCCGACAGCTCGTCGGCGGCGGCCAGACGATCCGAGCGCAGCGACACCAGCTCGACCGACATGCGCGTGGACTCCTCGCGCAGCTGGGTGGCGCGCGCGCCCGACTCGCCGATCATCTTTTCCAGCTTGTCGACGCGACGGCCGAGCTCGGCCTCGTGCAGCTCGAGCCGGCCGCGCTGAGCCGCGGCCGCCTTCTGCGCCGCGCCCGCCTGCGCCACGATCACCTTGGCGTCGGTGACGCGGGCGGCGATGTCGTCGACCTCGCCGCGCGCCATGGTCACGCCCTCGATGAGCCCGAGCTGCTTGCGCTCGGCCTCCTCGGCGCGCTGGCGCGCGCCGTTCATGGCCAGGCGCGTCTCCTCCGACTCGCGCTCGCAGTCGGCCAGCTGCGCCTGCATCTCGGCCAGCTCGCGGCCCAGCTGGCCGCGTCGCTCGGCCAGGCGCTCGGCCTCCGCCTTGTAGCGCGCGTGGTCCTTCTCCGCCGACATGAAGGCGATCTCGCCCTCGTGCGCGTGCTTGCGGATGCCTTCCAGCGCCGCGACCGTCTTCTGCAGCTCGGCCTTGCAGGTCACATGACGCGCCTGCGCGTCGGCGAGGTCGCGGTCGAGCGCCTCGCTGATCTCCTCCAGCTCGCGTATCTCGCGCTTCTGCTGCAAGACGCCGGTGCCCGCGGCCTCGCGCGAGCCACCCGTGACCACGCCGTGCGGATCGATGACGTCGCCGTCGAGAGTGACCATGGTGCGGCGCACGCCCGCGTCGAGCAGCTCGAGCGCGCGCTGCAGCGACTCGACCACCAGCGCGTCGCCGAGCAGGTAGTCGGCCACGCGCGCGTACTCGTCCTTGACCTGCACCAGCGAGGCGATGGTGCCGCGCACGCCCGCAGCGTCGATGACCTCGATGCCCCCGCCGCCGCTGCTCGCGCCGCGGCCGCTGAAGTCGAGCACCGGGATGAAGGTCGAGCGGCCTTCCGAACGCTTCTTCAGGAAGTCGACCGCGAGCGCGCCCACATCCTTGGACTCGACCAGGATGGAGCCCAGACGATCGCCGAGCAGGGCCTCGACCGCCGGCTCGTACTCGGCGGGCGCGCTGACCATGTCGGCGACCAGACCGAGGATGCGCTTCCGGTCACCCTCGTCGCCCGGACGGTGCTGCATGACCGCGCGCGTGCCGCGCGCGAAGCCCTCGTAGCGATCCTGGATCTCGATCAGCGACTGCAGACGCGAGCGGCGCCGGTGCAGCTCGGTGCGCAGGGTCTCGACCTCGGCCTCGGTCTTGCCGTGCTGCTCGCGCAGGTCGATCTGCCGCGCCTCCAGCTCCTGCCTCTGGTCGGCCAGATCGAGGCGCAGCTGGCGCAGGCCGCCCAGCTTCTGCTCCAGCTCGGCCACCTGCTCGATGAGCGGCGCGTGCCGCTCCGAGGCGCGCGCTTCTTCTTCGGTGACGCGCGCCAGGCGCATGTCCAGGTCGCTGGAGCGACGTTCGAGCGAGCGCACGTTGCCCTCGGCGCGCGCGATGTCGGTCTGCGCCTTGCCGATCTCGGCGCGCGCGCCGTCCAGCTCGGCCTGCGCGTCCTGCAGCTGCCCGCGCACCAGGCGGTGCTCCTCCTCGAGGCGGCCCAGCTCCTCGCTGCGCTCGCCCGCCTCCGACTCGAGCCGCGTGGCCTCGAGGCGCACGTTGTCGAGCTCGCGCTCGGCCAGCTCGCGCTCGACGCGCAGCGACTCGATCTCGCCGCCCGCCTGCAGCACGCGATCCTCGAGATCCTTGGCCTCGCGGCCCTGGAACTCGACCTGGCTCTCGCCCAGCTTGACCCGGTTGTCGAGGTCGAAGACCACCTGGGTCAGCTCGCCGATGGCCTTCTCCTCGATCTGCGACTCGGCGCGCTCGGCCACGATGGCGGCCTCGCGGGTGGAGAAGTCGGCGGCCAGGCGCTCGCGCTGCTCGCTGCGCGCGCCCAGCGACTGCTTGACCACGCCCGACTCGACCACGAAGCCGAGGTAGCGGGGGGCCGCCGACCACAGCTCGATGTCGCGCAGCTCGGCGCGGTACTTCTTGTAGCGCTCGGCCTTCTGCGCCTGCCGGCGCAGGCTGCCCAGGCGCTTGTCGATCTCGTCGACGACGTCGGAGACGCGCAAGAGGTTCTGGCGCGTCTGCTCCATCTTGCGCTCGGCCGCCTGCTTCTTCTTCTTGAACTTGGTGATGCCCGCGGCCTCCTCGATGATGAGGCGGCGATCCTCGGCCTTGGCCGAGACGATCATGCCCACGCGGCCCTGCTCGATGATGGAGTAGGCCTTGGTGCCCACGCCGGTGCCGAGGAAGAACTCGGTGATGTCGCGCAGGCGCGAGGGCGTCTTGTTGATGAAGTACTCGGAGGTGCCGTCGCGGAACAGGCGGCGCGTGATGGTGACCTCGCCGTACTGCGAGTAGTCGATGAGCGGCGTGGCCTGGCTGGCGGCGACCGCCTCCAGCTCGACCGGCGCGGGCTGCGCCGCGGCGACGACGACCGCCTCGGCGGCGTCGGCGGCCAGGGCCACGACCTCGGCGACCGCGTCGGCCTGCTCGGCCACGACGTCGGTCAGGTGGTCGGCCACCGCCTCGGCCACGACCAGGTCGAGCTCCTCGGCGACCAGCGCCTGCGCGGGCGCCGACTCGGGCACCGACGCGTCGCCCTCGGCGACCAGGGCGTCACGATCGACCGCGAGCGGCAGGACCTCGATGGCGGCGGTCGGATCGAACGCGGCCACGTCGGCGGCCTTCTGCGCGCCGTCCAGGTCGGCGAGCAGCTGCTCGCTCTCCTCGTCGGAGTCCTGCGACACCACCGAGCGGTCGTCGCGGCGCGAGAAGCCGACGTTCTCGAACGTCAGCGAGACCTCCGCCATGCTGGCCGGGCCGCGCGTGTCCGAGCCGGCGAAGATCACGTCCTCCATCGACTTGCCACGCAGGTGCTTGGCCGACTGCTCGCCCATGCACCAGCGGGTGGCGTCGATGATGTTGGACTTGCCGCAGCCGTTGGGGCCGACGATGGCCGTGATCGGCTCCTCGATGTTCACGACCGTCTTGTCGCAGAAGGACTTGAAGCCGATGATTTCGATTCGCTTGATTCGCATCCGTCACCCTCGGTGCTACCCGTCCTGAGGCGCCAATGACCATATGTACATGGCAATGTCACTTCACGGGAGCCGATCCCTACCTATCACGCTGCAGATCTCCCCTTCAACCGGAAAACACCACCGGTAGGGTTCAGGCTGACCGACAGCCACAATGCGTGGTGCTCCAGCATCACTTTAACTATATCCATCTATATATCCGCTTCGGAGCGTGATCCGCGCGCCGAGCCGCCTCGGGAAGGAGGCCGCGGGCTGCATGCTATACAAGGAAGCCGTGTCGAGGGGAGCGATGGGGGTCCAGGTGGTACTGGTCGCGGCCTGGGCCACCATGGCTGCCGCGGCGGCGGCCGCCCTGGCCCCGGCGTCCGCCCAGGCCGCCCCGGGGGTCAACGTGCGCGCGCGCACCCGCATCGAGATCGACCGCGTCGCGCGCAGCGGCAACGGCGTGTCGGTGCGCGGGCGCGTGGTCGAGGCCGGCTCCGACGCACCCCTGGCCAGCCTGACCCTCTTCGTCACCGTCGACGGCAAGGAGCTGATGACCAGCACCGACGCCAACGGCGCCTTCCGTGTGCTCTACCCCCTGGGCGAGGGCAGCTACACCATCAGCGCGCGCTACCTGGGCGACGAGGAGAACGCGGCCTCGGTGCTGCAACCGTTCCGCTTCGACGTGGGCAAGGTGACCCCCGCGCTCGTGCTGACCGTGCCCGACGAGATCGAGGCCGGCCACGCCTTCGAGGGCGCGGTCGAGGCCACCGCCAGCGACGAGCCGGCGCCCTTGCAGATGCACCTCCTCATCGGCCCGGCCGCGGGCGAGCTGCGCGACGTGCTGCTCATCGCCGCCGACGACGCCGGGCGGGCCGCCTTCTCGGTGCCGGCCGCCGACCTGGGCGGCGCGGGCGAGAAGCGCATCAAGCTCTACTACCCCGGCTCGGACGCCTTCAACCAGGCCGCCAGCGAGACCACGCTGCGCGTCATGTCGACCACGCGCATCGACGGCTTCCGCGCCCCCGCGGGCACGGTCGCCTACGAGGACAGCCTCGAGGTCGCCGGCCGCCTGCTCGACGAGAACGGCGCGGGCGTGGCCGGCCAGACCATCAGCATCAGCGCGGGCGGCGAGCGCATCGGCGGCACGCGCAGCGACGACGACGGCAGCTTCCGCGCGCGCCTCAAGGCCTCGCGCTTCGCGCCCGGCGGCGTCACCCTGGCCGCCGAGTACCTGTCGACCACGCCGTGGCGACGCGGCGCGCGCACCGCGCCGGTCACCGTGACCATCGCCGAGCCGCGCCCGGTACCCATCCGTTACACCATCGGCGCCTTCGCGCTCACCTTCGCGGTCGTGCTCGGCTTCGTGCTGGCGCGGACGCGCCCGTGGCTGCCGCTGCT